>ULTQ01044206.1_pt1 | contig 11026 bp, 6 predicted proteins | sample 1957731 | NCBI WGS metagenome assembly ULTQ01 (sample SAMEA4835738, study PRJEB28245) | human gut metagenome | biome: gut microbiome; material: fecal sample | place: Denmark | collected 2008 | reverse complement strand
GCCGATCCAGCGAACGTCTGACAGCGATACCTGCGGCAGCCAACCGGTCCCCGGCAGGGCGGGCAGCAGGGGCTGCAGGATCAGGTCGGGCCAGAGCTGGCCATCCACTATGCGGCCTTCGTACGCATCAAAGCCGGAGAGCTGCTGTAAAATGTCCAGCGTGATCTCGCCGCTGTGAACAGGACTGTCCTCGCCGTATTTCGCAAAGTCCCACAGCACCAGCTCCATGGACTTTCCGTTGCTGCCGCCGCCCCGGATCAGCAGATACCGCCCATCCGCCGACCAGGACAGCTCCTCCGCCGAGGTCATCCCCCAGCCCAGCTCCTGCCGGTCTGTCCATTCCGTCGCGCCCCGGCCGCAGTAGCGGCAGGCGGTGCCCTCGAAGCTTATAGGGTGGTTCAGCTTTATGTGGAGCTCTCCGTCAAGCAAACTGTCCCGATACACCGTGAAGGTGGTATCTCCGCCCGGGGATGTGGTGCGCCGCTCATAGAAGAGCTTGCCGTTGTGCTGCATGGTGATCAGCACTGCCAGCACCAGCACCGCGGCAGCGGCGCAAAGCAATACCCGCGTCCGCCGGGTACGGATGCGCTTTTCCTCCTGCGTGATGGTCAGCACCGAGCGCAGGGCCGGAAGCTCCGGCTCCGGGGCAGGCGCCTCCTTCCGCCGGCAGGTCAGCAGCTCCTCCACGCCGACGCCCAGCACGACGGCCAGAGGCTCCATCAGCGTCACATCGGGATAGCTGAGGCCCCGCTCCCATTTGCTGACAGCCCGGTCGGTCACATGCAGCCGGTCGGCCACCTGCTTCTGCGTCATCCCGGCCACCCTGCGTAAATCGGCGATAAAGCCGCCGAAGATCTCTTTGTTCATGGTCTCACCTCGTATTTATTGTACCAGACCGCCGCCGAAAAGCAACCAACCGTTGGTTGGATCGCCGCGTAACCCGGCGCGGATGCCGTCAAAGCACAACAAAGAGCGCCTGATCTCATCAGAGATCAGGCGCTCTTTTCGCAGAGATCATTTGTCCGGACCCGGCGGCCTTCTGTAAGCAGCCCCTTTACGGATCATGCTGCCGTGTCATACGCCAGCCGTGCTGTCTCGCGCATTGTCATTTCGCATAGCGCGGACGACGGCTCAATCCTCCGCCGCGTCTCTAAGTCTGCTGACCGTCTCGTACAGCCGCTGCAGGTCGTAGACATCCACGGTGCCGTCGCTGTTGACATCAGCCACGGCTTCCAGGTACTCCGGATCGGCGATTTTGCTCTGGCACTCGCCGGTGGTCAGCATTTCGTACAGACAGGCCACGTCGGTGATCTCCACAGCCTCGCCGTTCACAGCGGCGCCGTTGATATTGCCGCGGGCCACCAGTACAACGTCCACCGTGTTCGCTTTACCGCTCTCATCGACGGTAACGGTGCTCCGATACGGCACACAGCCCTCCTTGGTAAGCGCTATGGTGTAGGTACCAGGATCCAGTTTCTCAAGCTGGTAGTTGCCGTCAGCGCTTTTGATTTCGGTCATCTCACCGTCAGCGCCGGTAATGGTGATGCTCACCGGCGCGTCTCCGCCGTCACCGGATACGGTTCCGATCACCTGCAGCGGCACAAAAGTATAGTCCTTGCCCGCCGCATAGGTTTCCGCCGCAGAACCCGCTGCGCCATAGATGGTCAGGCCGGAGGTGCTGAAGGCGTTGTCATAGATCTTCACAACAGATGCCGGGATAGTAACGGATTTCAGATTTGTGCAGCTGCCGAATACATTGCTGCGGATCTCCTTAACGCCGCTGGACAGCACCACGCTCTCCAAGCTGGTACAGCCGTAGAACGTCTGGTCTCCGATGAGGGACACTCCCCCGGGGATCGTTATTTTTTTCAGGCCGGTGCATTCCATAAATGCGCGGGCACCCAGCGAAGCCAGCCCCTGCGGCAAAGTAAGCTCTGTCAGCGCCGTCGATCCCGCAAACGCATACTCGCCTACAGCCGTCAGCGCCGCAGGCAGGGTGATCTTCGTCAGACTTGTGCACCGGCGGAATGCATGGCTGTCGATGACAGTAACGGTCTCGGGGATTTCGATGGTTTCCAGGGCAGAGCACTTATAGAACAGCCAGTTGGGGATTCGGGTAATGCCCTCACCGAAGGTCACCGTCTTCAACGCGCTGCAGCCCTCGAAGGGGCCATAGGCGTAGTTCCCTGTGGCCAGAACTGACGTAAGTCCCGCGGGGATGTTGATCTTCTCCAGCGAAGTACAGCCGCCAAAAGCGCAGGCGTCCAGTTCCACCAGGGACGAAGGCAGCGTCACATCCGACAGCGACGTACAGTATCCGAAAGCGAAGTCCTTTATCGCCTTCAGGCCCTCGGGAAGGACAACCTTTTGCAGATTGACACACTCATAGAAGACCCGTAAGCCGATCGTTTCCAGATTCTTCGGCAGCACGATCTCGGTCAGCGCCTTGCAGCGAGCGAAAGCGTATTCTCCCTCAATGGCCGTCAAAGAATCAGGGAAGTTGATCTCCGCCAGCTTGTCACAGTTCTCAAAGGCACCGCCTCCAATGCTGGTAACGGTATCCGGAATGGTAATAGACTGCAGACCGGTCTCAAAGAACAGGTAGTCGGGGATTTGCGTGGTCCCTGCTTCAAAGGTCACGTCCGACAATGCGCTGCAGCCCTCGAAGGGGCCATAGAAATTAGAGGTTGGGCCGATGACCATATTGATCTTGGTCAGGCTTGCGGGAATGTAGACCTGCTGCAGCGCGGTGCAGTAGCAGAAGGCAAGGGCGTTCATCTCCGTCAGGGTGGACGGCAGCGTTATGCTGGTCAGTGCGATGCAGTTGGCGAAGGCTCCGGTGTAAATCGCCTTCAAGCCCTCGGGGAAAACGACCTTTTGCAGGTTGGCACAGTCGGAAAATGCTCTCTCGCCAATGGTCTCCAGATTCTTCGGCAGGGTGATCTCAGTCAGCGCCGGAGATTCCGCAAACGCATAGTCCCCCTCAATGGTAACCAGAGAATCCGGAAGATTGACGGTTCTCAGCTTCTCGCATTGGCTGAAGGCCCGACCGCCGATGCTGGTAACAGTATCGGGGATCGTGATGGTGCGCAGACCAGGACAGTTATAGAATAACCAGTTAGGAATGCGGGTGATCCCCTTGGGGAAGATCACGTTGGTCAGTGAGGTGCAGCCCTCAAACGGGCCGTTATGGGGAATGTCTCCATCATTGCCGATCGTAAAGTTCACAGGGAGGGTAACGCGGCGCAATGCGGTACATTCGCTAAAGGCATAGCAGTCCAGGATCTCCAGCCCGGCAGGCAGCTCCACGGAGGTCAGCTCCACGCATTGATAGAAGGCGCTTCGCTTGATCTCCTTCAGCGTACTGGGGAACGTGACCTTCTGCAGCACCAGGCAGCCGGAGAACGCACCACTCGCGATGGAGGTGACGCCCTCTGGAATGACAACGGTTTTCAGATACGCCTTGGACTGGCTCTTGGCAAACGCGTTCTCGCCAATAGCCACCACCTTGTGGCCGTCCAGGGTCTTGGGGATGATCAGCGTCCAGGCGTTGCCCTTGTAGCGGGTGATGGTGGCATTGCCGTCAGCGTCCGGCAGGTAGTCGAAAAGCGTATAAGTTTCACCGGCGCTGTTCTGGCCCTGGTTATTGCTGCCGCCCGACCAGCCGTTGGAGCTGTTGGGCGAATCGTCGGGGGTCTGCCAGCCGGTGTTTCCGGTCTGGGTACACTCCGCTACCTTCACGCCGTTTTCGTAGTGATGCGCCACACGGTGGGGGCTGTTGTTCTCGTCGAAGATCACCTTGTCGATCTTCAGCTCTGCCGCTTTGAAGAACAGAAGCTCTATGCTGCCCTTAAGACCGGCTTCCGCATAGACATGGGCGCCGAAATCCACACAGGTACAGGACCCCTCTGTCGTATGCTTCGTGATCTCCACCGTACACTTGCCGCCCACCTCGGCGTATACATAGAGGTTAAAGACGGGAAGGTCGGTAATGCCGAACTTGGCGACAACGCCGATCTCGCCGGTCACGTCCGCAGTCAGGGCAAACTCCTTGCTGTTGAAGCTCTTGATCAGACGGACCTTGTTGCCGATACTGCTCGTCACGTCGACAAAAACACCCTGCTCGATATGGAAGTTCTGGGTTCCGCTGATGCCGCCTGTCAGCGCGGGCTCCAGCGTGATCTTCAGGCCGCCGACGCCGGGGATGCCCCAGTAGCACAGCAGCAGCTCCTTTTTCAGCTCGATCTCGCCGCGGTATTCCACCTCCAGGTCATAGTTGAGCGTAACAAACGCGATACCTTTCCAGAGGTTGATATTGTACTTGACAGTAGGGTTGGTGATCGTGGCTTCCACGAAAAGGGTCACGCCGCCCATCTCCATTGAGATCTTTCCGTGCAGCTCGATATCGGGCTTAATAACACCGACCTTCCGGGCGGCGGCGCGGGCCAGCGCGTAGGTCTGGAATTCCTGATCCAGCTCCTCCACATAGTAGCTCAGCTCCGTATCGCCCAGCGCCGTGATCTGGGACATGTCCGCCTCCACGACGCCCTGGGCGTCAATGGATGTAAAGGCGTCCTCTGTGGCCAGCGGCGTTGCCTCGATGCGGGTCACGCTGCCCTCCGTGGTGACCTTGTTGGCAATATAGGCCACCGGGATGCCGTTGAGGTACACGGCAAACAGACTGTTTGCCGCGATCTCCTTGGGGCAGTCCGTAATGGAGACGACCGCCGTACCGGTCTCGTCGCCGTTTTCGTCGATCCCCGTCACCACCGTCACCTCGGTACCCTCCGGGATCACGATCACGTCCGCCTTGAACTCGTAGGTGCTGTTGTAGCCCTCGGTCACGGTGGTGCCGAAGAACACCTTCCTGGCATCCGCCATCATGGTCTCCGCCTCATCGGCGGTCACGGCCTGCTACGGCAGGAAGCTGCCATCCACCAGAGCAAACCAGCCGCGGTTCACCGCCACCTGAACATCGTCCTTATAGGTGACGTCGGTGTCGTTATAGGTATAGGTATTTTCATCCAACTGGAAGGCCAGGCAGTAGTTCAGCGTGTGTGCCGCGAACTCTCGCGTGGCAGGCTCCTCCGGCCGGAATTCCGAACCGGCCGCCAGGTCGATGACGCCGAACTCCACCGCCACCATCAGGTCGCGGTAGTAATCGGCGGTGCTGTCGATGTCTGTGTAGTAGTTGTCGGGATAGTTGCCGCCCTCCACGGTCATCTGGAAGGTATCTACCAGCATCTTCACCCATTTGATCCGGGTCACAGGGGCCGGCTCATCCCCGGAATCGACGGTGTAGGAGAACTCCAGCCACAAGCCGTCGGGCAGCCTCTCGTGGCTCTTGGTGCTGTCAGCCTCGTCCATGGAAGCGATGACCGTGGCCACTGTTTTGCAGGTCTGACAGGTATAGGTGGATACGCTGCCGTCCTCAGCAGTGTCCGCGATCCAGATGTGGGCGATGGGCATCAAGGCGGAACCCTCCACGGCGGTGTATACCACACCATCCACCGTTACCCGATCTCCGCCATCTGCCGCTTCGCCTTTCACGGCCTGGCAGATGATCTCGCCGCTGGAGGCCGTATACTTCACATAGACGGCGGTGGCGGCGTCAGCCGGTTCGGCATATTGGCCGCACATGGTGCCCCATGAGGTGAATATCTCTCCCGTGTAGGTCACCTGTTCCGTTTCGGTTTCGTCTTCGCCGGCAGGCGTTTCCTCCCCGGCCGGTTCCGTCGTGACCGCTTCGGACATGACCGGCTCTCCGGCAGGCTCGTCCGGTGTCAGCTCCTCCGCCATGGCGGCCACCGGCAGCATCGTCACCACCAGCAGCACGGCCATCAGCAGACTTACGATCCGCTTTTTCATAGGCTTCTCCTCCTGTGTTATCTCTCGTTTCAACGCGGCGCGCCACACATTGCGCCATATTTTGCCAATACCAGTGTACCATCGGCGGGAATATGGGGCAAGGATGGCATTTGCGGCGTTTTGCACGAAATTCCGGGGTAATTTTTGGTGATTCGGATAATGCCAGACAGTGTGTCGCTTTTCGCGCAAATGAAAGACCTCCGGCTTTGCCGGAGGTCTTTCATCAAAACGAAACCACTTCGTTCTTCGGTTTTTCGGTGGCGTGGATGTCGGAGACGTACAGCACCGGGCCCTCGCCCTGATAGGCGTCGCAGTTCTCCTTGCGGACGGTGGCGGTCAGCTCCACCCAGTCCCGGTTCTTGAACTTGTCCAGTCCCTCGCCGCGGCACACCAGGGCCAGGAACTGCATGTCGTTTTCGCAGCACACCATGGCGAAGCGGCCGGGGCAGTGGACGCCCTTGAACTTCTTGGAGTGGCACATCAGGGCCTTGAAGGTGACGGTGATGCCGTCGTACCGGTCGGTATTGTCCATCAGGTCAACATACCACACGCCGTATTCGTCGTCCGGCACGTCCAGATGGCCGCTGGAGAGATCGAACGGGGACATGTCGGGGGTCATATACTCCTCGCTGGTGCCGTCGGCGTTCTCCAGATAGATGTCGGCCCGGCGGTTCACCATCTTCAGGTTGCGGCTGCGGAGCTGGGCGCGCAGCTCCTCGTTGCAGCGGTTGAAGATCAGCAGGTCGGCGTTGGCGATCTTCTCCATCATCAGCTGGCCCATGTTGCGGACATAGGGCTCGAAGGTGGTGGCGTCCACCAGCACCATGATCTGGTATAAGATCCAGTTGGCGGGGAAGCCCTCGCGGTACAGGGGCTCCATCTGCCACATGCCGTTATACTCCATGATGACCTGCTTGGGGCGGTACTGCTTTTCCAGCTTCTTGAACAGGGCCGGGGTCATCTGCGCCGGGTCGTCGATGGTGTAGGTGAACACGTTCTGCAGCACCTTGGGATCGTACTCGTTCTCGCCCTCCTCACAGCAGATCAGCAGCGTGCGGTCCTCGGCGGCGAAGCCGTCCTTCAGGATGCCGTTGATGAAATCCGTCTTTCCGGCGTCCAGAAATCCGGCAATAAGATAAACAGGAATATCCATAGGCTTGTTGTCTCCTTACAGGCCGAACAGCTCGTGGAGCTTGTGCTCGTCGAGATTGGCGCCGATGACGCACAGGCGGCCGGTGTAGTCGGCGGGGCCAAAGCGCACCTCGTGCTCCTCCGGCACATAGTCGAAGTGCAGCCACTTGCCCTCGCCGTTGGGCACGATGCCCTTGGCCCGGACGATCTGGCCGTAGTCGCCGCTGTCCAGCGCCGTCAGGATCTGGTGGAGCTGGCTCTCGGCAAAGGGCTTCACCGTCTCCTCGCCCCAGGAGGTGAACACCTCATCGGCGTGGTGATGATGGTGATGACAGCCGCAGTGGGGATCGTCGCACTCCTCGCCGTCGTGGTGATGATGGTGCTCGTGGTCGTGGTCATGCTCGTCATGATCATGATCGTGCTCCTCCTCATGATCATGGTGGTGGCAGCAGCGGTCATGATCGTAGTCGTCATCGTCATCGTGGTCATGGTGATGATGGCAATGCTCGTGATCATGGTCGTGCGCCTCATGCTCATCGTGGTCATGATGGTGGTGATGCTCGTGCTCGTCGGCCTCATGCTCGGCACGCATCTTCTCCAGCATCTCGTCGGCCAGAGACACCTTCTCCACGGCGGCCAGAATGGTCTTGCCGTCGATCTGATCCCAGGGGGTGGTGATGATGGCGGCGGTGGGATTCTTCTCCCGCAGCATGGCCGCGGCGGCCTCCAGCTTCTCCTGACTCAGCTTCTGGGTACGGGAGAGGATGATGGTGCCGGCGGACTCGATCTGGTTATTATAGAACTCTCCGAAGTTCTTCATGTAGACCTTCACCTTGCTGGCGTCGGCCACGGTGACGAAGCTGTTCAGCTTCATGTCCGGCACGTCCTTCACGGTGTTCTCCACCGCCACGATCACGTCACTGAGCTTGCCCACGCCGGAGGGCTCGATGAGGATGCGGTCGGGCCGGAACTTCTCATGGACCTCCTTCAGGGCCTTGTTGAAGTCGCCCACCAGAGAGCAGCAGATGCAGCCGGAGGACATCTCGCTGACCTGCACGCCGCTGTCCTTCAGGAAGCCGCCGTCAATGGAGATCTCGCCGAATTCGTTCTCGATCAGCACCAGCTTTTCGCCCTGATAGGCCTCGGCCAGCAGCTTCTTGATCAGCGTGGTCTTGCCTGCGCCCAGAAATCCAGAGATAATGTCGATTTTTGTCATAATATACCCTTCTTTTCTTCTGCTGTGGAAAGCAGCATATATTTTTTCTCCTATATCATATCCTTTTTTGAAAAAAATGCAAGCCTTTGGGAAAAACTCATTGTTGCCAAACGGTAAACTTTGATGTATAATACCATGGAATGAGTCCTCCGCAGGCAGCTGCGGAGCCGGTCTCGCGCAATGGATACCCACGAATCATGTCAGGCGGGGAACCGAGCAGCATTAAGAGGGATAGACATGTGCCGCGAGGAAGCCGGTTCTGCAGCTGCATGCGGAGGACTATTTTGCATCGTTTTCGGTACATTAAGGGCCGTTTTAAGGTACATAAACAGCCTTTATGTACCCATAAAACGGGCTGTATGATCCTTATCAGGAAGGAGGCGGCGGAATGTATCAGGCACTGTACCGCAAGTGGCGGCCCAGGACCTTTTCGGAAGTGGTGGGACAGGCCCACATCACCGATACCCTGCAGCGGCAGGTGGCCGAGGGCCGGGTGGGCCACGCCTATCTCTTCACCGGCACCCGGGGCACCGGCAAGACCACCTGCGCCCGGATCCTGGCCAAGGCCGTCAACTGTGAGCATCCCATCGACGGCGCGCCTTGCTGCGAGTGTGACGCCTGCCGGGGCATCGACAGCGGCACGCTGCTGGATGTGACGGAGCTGGACGCCGCCTCCAACAACGGCGTGGATCAGGTGCGGGCATTGCGTGAGGAGGCGGTCTACACCCCCTCCGTGCTGAAAAAGCGGGTGTACATCATCGACGAGGTGCACATGCTGTCCATCGCCGCCTTCAACGCCCTGCTGAAAATTCTGGAGGAGCCGCCGGAGCACCTGCTGTTCATTCTGGCCACCACGGAGCTGCACAAGGTCCCGGCCACCATTCTCTCCCGCTGCCAGCGGTTTTCCTTCAAGCGGCTGCTGCCCCGCGATATCCAGCAGCAGCTGCTGCACATCGCGGCGGAGGAGCACATCGACCTGAGCCCCGACGGCGCGGAGCTGCTGGCCCGGATGGCCAACGGCGCCATGCGTGACGCCCTGTCCCTGCTGGATCAGTGCCGGGCGGTGGAGGGCACCATTGACAACACCGCGGTGCTGGAGGTGCTGGGCCTTGCCGGAGCCACCCAGACGGTGCAGCTGATGCGCTGCGTGCTGGAGCGGCGCACCGGCGACGCGCTGACGCTGTTTGACCAGCTGTACCGCAGCGGCAAAGACGTGGCGGCGCTCTTGAGCGAGATGAGCGACCTGTGCCGGGATATGACCATTCTGAGAGCCGCGCCTGACGGCGGCAGCGCCCTGCTGACGGGGCTTTACGACCGCAAGACCCTCTCGGAGCTGGCGGGCGAGCAGCCGATGACGCGGTTTTTGTATCTGACGGAGACGCTGCAGCAGTGCTGCGCCGCGCTGCCGGACAGCATCCGGCCCCGCACCGACGCGGAGCTGTGCCTGCTGAAGCTATGCGACGAGACGCTCAGCGGCGACCTGACGGCCCTGTGCCAGCGGGTGACGGCGCTGGAAAAGGGCGGCGTTCCCCAGGCGGCGTCACCGGCACGGCCCGTATCCGCGCCGCCGAAGAAGGCCGCCCAGGAGCGGCCCGCGCCGCCGGTACGGGATATCCCCATTGAGACGCGGTATGACGAAGCGCCGCCTCCCCCGGAGGAGTACGGTGAGCGGGTATTTGACATTCCCGAGGACGTACCCCCTCCCCCGCCCCGTCCTGTCCGCAGGACGGAACCGGCGCAAAGCGCCGCCCCGGCGGGCACGGTCTCCGGCGACACGTCGGTCTGGCTGCGGCTGTTGGATCAGTACAAGGGGCGGCTGAGCGTAAAGGACCGGGTATTCCTGAACATGGCCAGCGGCGTGGTGGAGGACGGCTGTCTGACGGTGCTGTGCCAGAACGATTTCGTAAAGGCCTCCCTGGACAACGAAGCGGTGCTGTCGGTGCTGCGGGAGGTCACCACCAACGAGCTGGGCACCCCGGTACGGGTACAGCTGACAGTGGGCACCGCGCCCAAGGCCGCACCCCGGCCCGCCCCGAAGGCGGCGCCTGCCCCAGCCCCCAAGGCAGCGCCAAAACCGGCACCCAGACCGGAGCCCGCACCGGAACCGATCCCTGCGCCGGAGCCACCCGCAGCCAGGGCAGAGGAAACACCCCCCTGGGAGGAGCCGCCCGCTCCGGCGGCACCGGCAGAGGGCGACGCGCTGGACACCCTGACCAGCAAGGGCCAGCAGCTGGAAAATTTCAAGATCACATAACATAATATCATAAGGAGAACGAACGATATGGCAAAGGGATACAGTGCAAGAGGCGGCTTTGGCGGCAGCCAGGGCCAGATGATGCGCCAGCAGCAGATGCAGCAGAAGATCATGCAGATGCAGCAGCAGATGGCGAAGGCCCAGGAGGACGTGGAAAACACCGACTTCACCGCCAGCGCAGGCGGCGGCGCGGTGCAGGCCGTGGTCAGCGGCAAGAAGGAGCTGAAGGCCCTGACCATTCAGCCGGACGCCGTGGATCCCCAGGATGTGGAGATGCTGCAGGATCTGGTGATCTCCGCCGTCAACGAGGCGCTGCGCCAGGCGGACGAGGCCATGAACAACTCCATGAACAGCTTCACCGGCGGACTGAACATCCCCGGATTGATGTAATGCGGGGAGAAAAACGCCTACCCCGACCGCTCCGGTAAAACGGACAACAGACAAAAGCCCCCTATGCAGGAAAGCGCCTGCGTAGGGGGCTTTGCTATGCCGTGAGGGTGAGAGGCGGCAGCCGGAAAACCGGCGCGGTATAAAAGAAAAGACCGCCAGCGGCGGTC
>ULTQ01021891.1_pt1 | contig 11065 bp, 8 predicted proteins | sample 1957731 | NCBI WGS metagenome assembly ULTQ01 (sample SAMEA4835738, study PRJEB28245) | human gut metagenome | biome: gut microbiome; material: fecal sample | place: Denmark | collected 2008 | reverse complement strand
TATTGTTCTGTATCGTTTTCAAGGTTCGTACCGGTCTCGCAAGCAGCTTTGAGGCGGCTCGCGCAACCAGCTTTGTTATCTTATCACAATTTCAGCCCTGCGTCAACCCTTTTTTCTTTTGTTTTTGGGCTTTTTTCAAGACTTTTTAGAAAGACGAACGAATATGCCTGATTTAGCAATCCATTGTTCGTCGCTTTTGGGCGAACCTTTTCCGTCCATCATTTGCCTTTTGTCCGCCAAAAGAGTAGGGGCATCCGCAGCCTTTCTCCGCCACGGATGCCCGATCCGCTCATTATCGCCAAGAAATGTGGCTGCCGCGGTCGTCCTTTTTCACAATCAGCTGATTTTCAATCTCGTCCTTCAGCTCCGAAACGTGCGAAATGATGCCAATCTGCCGCTGCTTGCCCGCCATTTCCTTCAATATATTGACTGCCTCGTTGCGCGCGTTGTCACTCAGCGAACCAAAGCCCTCGTCGATGAACATCACATCCAGATGAATCGCCGCCGTCGCCGCCTGAATCTGGTCAGCCATACCGAGCGCCAGCGACAGCGCCGCCATAAACGACTCGCCGCCGGACAGCGTGTTGACGGAGCGCGTCTTGCCCGTCACGATGGAATACACTTCCAAGTCTAACCCCTTGTTTTTGCCCTCGCCCGCGTCCTCGACGTTAATTAGCTTCAGTTCAAACTGTCCGTTCGACATATCGCGGAAGCGCCGGTTCGCGTCGCACAGAATTTTTTCCATATAATTGCGCTGCACGAACGTCTCCAGATTCATCCGGTTGCCGCTTTCGGTGCCCGCCATCACGTCCGAAAGGTGCTGCGCGGTGTTTGCTTCCTTGCACGCATTCGCCAGCGGTTCGCGTCCCTCGCGCAAGTCGTTCAGCACCCTTGCATTGCCCGAATGTAGGTTTTCCGCGGCTTTCAGCGCATCCGATACTTCCTTAAGCGCCGATTCTGCCGCCTTGGATGCCGCCTCCAACTTCGCCATATCCGGCTTTTCCCGCCCGGCAATCGCGCTCTGTGCCGTCGTGCACCGTGTCTCCGCCGTGTTTTTCTTCTGGTCAAAGTCGTTGACCTTTTTCTGCAAGCGATCAGGCTCTTCTGCATCATAGTTCGCCGTCAATGCCTGCCACTGCGCTTCATCCAGCGACTTTTCCGCCATCGTCTGCTGATACTGCTGGTTAAATTCTTCCGCATCCGCCTGTTTCTTCGGCATTTCCGCATCCAGCTGCTGAATCCGTGCTCTACATTCTGTTTCCGTTTTCTGCGCCTGACGTTCTTTTCCCGCAGCCTGACTTGCCGCCGCTTCCGCCTTTTGCTTTGCTTCCTTCGCCTGTGTGCGCTGTGCCACCGCGTCCTCGCGCGTGCGGTACGCGCCGCCGGAAAGTTCCTTCTTATGTATATCCAACGCCGTTGCCGCTGTTGTTTTTTCATTTTCGGTGGATTTCGCCGTTTCCTGCGCGTCGGCTGCTGCCTTTTCCAGCTGTTCGCGCTTTTCCTTTGCGCCGTCGAGATTCTCCCGCACTTTCTTCAGTGCGTCCACCTTCGCCTGAACCGACTTCGACGCGCTTTGCAGCTCCGGCAGCCACGCTTGCAGCATTGCTTCTACGTCCGCCGCCGTCGCCATCGGCACATTTTCGCGGATGTTCTTCGCGTTCTCTACCAGCTTCCTTTCCGCTTCTTCAGCAGCTTTTTGCCGCTCTGTCAGCTTGACTTGCGCCGATTCCGATTCTTTTGCTTTCTCTTCCTGCGCTTTCGCCGCGTCATCCGCCGCCTTACGCCGCCGCTCCAGCTGCTCGCGGTTCAGCTGCTGATTTTCCTGCGTCAGCTGGCACGGCGCGGGATGCTCCAGTGCGCCGCAGACCGGGCAAGGCTTTCCGGGCGCAAGTTCACGCGCCAGCAAGCCCGCCTGCGCGTTGAGGAACGCCAAGCGATAATCATCATATTCATTCTGTGCCCGCTGATATTTTTGCGTTGCGCTGGCATACGCGTCCTTCGCCGCCGCTGCTTGCCTTGCTTTCTCCTGCACGTCTTTCTGGTTGCCGTGCAAGTCCTCCAGCGATTTCTTCAGGTCGCGATACTGCTGATTCTGCTGCTTGCAGACCTCATAAGCGGCTTCTGCGCCCTGCAATTCCGCTTCCTGCTTCCGCCATGCGTCTTCCTGATTCTTGAAACCATCCAGTGCTTTCTTGGCTGATTCCGCATCCGCCTTCGCCTTCGTATCCGCTTCTTCCGCCTGACGCAGCGCCTTTTCCGCCTTTTCCAGCGCATCAAAGGTTTCCAGCGCCTTTTCGACCTTTGTTTCAACCTCCGCGCATTGCGTTGTTGCCGCATCCTTCGTCTTTTCCATCTGCTGATGAAGCGCCGCCGCATCCGCCGCCGTCTGCTTCAGCTGCGGAAGTTCCTGCTGCTTCGCTGCCAATTCCCGCTGTGCATCCGTCAATGCCTTCTGTGCATCCTTCATGCGCTGATACTTCGGTTCGATTGCCCACGCATCGCGGATTTTGCCAATCAGCCCGCGCTTTTTCTCGATTTCATCCGCCTGTGCCGCGCATTCTTGCAGTGCCTTTTCCGCGCTCTCCAGCTCTTCAAAGCGCTTCATCAGCGGCTGTGCGGCTTCGATTCGCTTCATGCACTCGTCGCGGTCGTTCTGCGCCGCCGTCTGCTGCTGCGCCAATTCGCCCTGCTGCAGCTGCAAGCGTGCACACACGCCGGACAGCACCTCCGCCAGCGTATCCACCTGTTCAGGCTGCAATTCTTTTGCAGTGATAACCGTGCCTTTCGCCGCTTCCAGCGCCTGCGCATCTTCCTCCGGCAGCCCTTCCGTCACCGCTCTCCCCGCAAAAAAGGACATATTCGCCCGCTGGGTCTTCGCCGCGGTGTTCTTCTCCTTCGCCAGCGTCTTCAGGCGTTCGCTCAACTGATAATAGTAGTCCGTTTTCAGCAAATCGCGCAGCAGTTCCGTCTTTTCCTTGCTGCCCGCGCGCAGGAAGTCCATAAATTCGCCCTGCGCAATCATCACCACTTTGCGGAACTGGTCTGCCGTCAAGCCCACAATCTCTTCGATTTTGCGGTTCGTGTCCGACAGCTTGCTCGGATACTGCGAGCCGTCCGGCATCAGCAGCTCCGCCGTTTCGCCCTCTTCCTGCTGCTTTGCACCTGTTCGCTTGGCGGGGCGGATGTGCCGCGGCGTGCGCGTAATCTTGTACGTTTCCTCCTGCCCATGCTGATGCGCCGTAAAGACAAGCGACACAAGCGGCTTGTCATTCCGCACGTCCACAAACTGGCTCAGCAGCTCGTTTTCCTTGCCGCTGCCGTTTGTGCTCACTTCGCCGTAGAGTGCGAACATCATTGCATCGAAAATGGTGGATTTGCCCGACCCCGTGTCGCCGCTGATGAGGAAAAAATCGCCGCCCTTTTGGAAGTCAATCTCCGTTTTCTCGCCGTAAGAGCCAAAGGCCTGCATCGTCAAAAGAATCGGTTTCATGCGTTTTCCTCCTTCATGGCGTTCATGACCTCCGTCAGCAGCGCCTTTTCCTCGGCGTTCAGCCGCTCGCCTGCAAATTGTAGGCACAGTTCGTAGGGGGTCAGCGTTTCCGTGCGCTCCTGCAGGGCTGCCAGCTCCACCGTTTCCTCGCGCTCGCGCCGAAGCTCCAGCAGATTCGGGTACTTCGCCCGCAGCAGTTCGCGCAGACCCACCATCTCCGCCGCCTCCGCGTCCGTCACGCAGATGGACACGAAATCCTCGCTCGCGCCGGACAGCAGCGTTTCCCGCGTCGCGCGCAGCTTCCGCACCTGATGGACGGGGTGCAGCGGCAAAACCGTCGTCTGCACGTCGCCTTTCGCGCCCATTTCCACCATCAAGATGCCCTTCTGCTGATTTTCCTCGCTGAGGGAGTAGGGCATCGGCGTGCCGCAGTAACGCAGCGTTTCACTGCCGACCTTCATCGGCTTGTGGATGTGTCCCAGCGCGGCATAGTCAAAATCCGCAATCAGCGACGCAGGAATTGCATCCAGATTGCCGACCTGCTTCACCTCGTTCTCCGCGCGCTCAATGTTCTCCGCGTCGCCGCCATCGGGCAGGAAGAACTGATGGCTGACCAGCACGTTCCTCTCGTCGGGGTTCAGCGGCGACAGCGCCAGCAGACGCGAAAATGCTTCGGGATAGCTCAAATTGTCGCCGTTCTCCTTCGTCCCGGTCACAAGGCGCACCATGCCCGGCCGCACGAACGGCAGCAGATAGAAATTCACCGTGCCGAAATCGTCCGTCAGGGTGACGCGCTCGATGGTTTCGCCCTTCTGCATGGGCGGATTGCCAATCATGTGGATGCCGCGATCAGACAGTTCGCTGCGGAAGACATCGAGCCGCTGCGCGCTGTCGTGGTTGCCGGAAATCAGCATGATTTCGCCGTTCGGGAGCGCCGCGCGGAGCTGCGTCATGAAGTCGTCAAACAGCGCAACCGCTTCGACAGGCGGCACGGAACGATCGTAAATATCCCCCGCGAAAACAACGGCGTCGGGCTGATACTGCCGGGTCAGCGCGACGATTTCATCAAGAATTGCCTTCTGATCTTTCAGCAGGTCATGCTCGTAGAGCTTGATGCCCAGATGGAGGTCGGACAGGTGGAAAAAGCGCATAGACTGCCTCCTTTTGAAATTACGAATTTCCGCTGACGCCATGCAATTCACCATTTTTCGTGCTTGTCAGCATCTTTTTTTGTTTCCATTATACAACATTACAGGAATTTGTCAACTTCATTTTCCGTTTTGCTTTTCGTACATGAAAAAGGGCTGTGAAAGAACGGTTTGTCCTTCCGCAGCCTCTTGCGCAATTATACTATTTCCAGATAAAGCAGTATGATTAGTCACCGAACGAAATGCCGATATTCCGGGCGGTCGTAATCATCGTGTTGTCCGGCGGAACCAGCTTCGGCACGCCGGCAATGTCGGACAGCTTGTTGTGGGTGATTTCGTTGCCCTTCAGCGCCACGGTTACGCCGTACACGCCGTCGCGGATAAGTTCCGCCGCGTGGACGCCGAACTGCGTGGACAGCACGCGGTCGTAGGCGTTCGGGCTGCCGCCGCGCTGGATGTGACCCGGCACAACCGCGCGCGCTTCCACGCCCACGAGGTCGCGGAGTTGCTGCGCCACATACGCGCTGGACGAGAAATGTTCCGCCGCGCGCTTGGCTTCGCGTTCCTTCTTGCCCATTTTCGCTTCTTCGGGGGTCATTGCGCCCTCCGCCACGGCGATAATCGTGAAGCCCTTGTTGCTCTTGGCGCGGCTCTCGACGACCTTGGCAACCTTCTCGATTTTATAGGGGATTTCGGGAATCAGGATGGCATCCGCGCCGCCCGCCACGCCGGAATACAGCGTCAGCCAGCCCGCCTTATTGCCCATGATTTCCACCACCATGCAGCGCCCGTGCGACGCCGCTGTGGTGTGAATGCGGTCGATGACCTCCGTCGCAATGTCCATCGCCGTGTGGAAGCCGAACGTGAAGTCCGTGCCATAGAGGTCGTTGTCAATCGTTTTGGGCAGACCGATGACGTTCAGCCCTTCCTTGGAAAGGAGGTTCGCCGTCTTGTGCGTACCGTTGCCGCCGAGGGTGACAAGGCAGTCAAGTTTCAAATCCTTGTAGGTCTTTTTCATGGCAGCAACCTTGTCCACGTTATCCTCGCCAATCTTGCGCATATCGCGGAAGGGCGTGCGCGCCGTGCCAAGAATCGTGCCGCCAAGGGTCAGGATGCCGGAGAACTGGCTGCGCTTCATCTCCTGATAGTCGCCCGTGATGAGACCCCGATAGCCGTCGTGGATGCCGACAATCTCCGCGTCAAACAATTCATACGCCGCGCGGGTCACGCCGCGGATTGCCGCGTTCAAGCCGGGGCAGTCGCCGCCGCTGGTCAGAATACCGATTCTTCTTTTCATTGCCAAACCTGACCTCCTCTTGATTTTTGCTGGATTCAAGCGTATTATAACATGGTTGCAGGCAAATTTCCACCGTCATTTTGACGAAATTGCCCGTTCTGTGTCTAGCGTGTGTTTCTAAAATGAGACCGATGCAGTTTCGAGCAGATTTTCTTGCAATTCAAGGATGAAAACCGAAGGTTTACTGGCGGTAAATCGAGGTTTGAAGACGCGGAAGTGCAAGAAAAGATGCCGAAAATGCTGCCGGGCGAATTTAGAAACACACGCAAATTGCGGCGTTTTTCTCCATCCATCACGCCAAAAAAGGAGGATTTTGCCCATGTCGAACAAAGCGCGCGTCCTCAATCACCTGCAGGCGCTTAGCATTCCCTGCGAAGTTTACGAGCATCCCGCGGTTTTCACCATGGAGGAGTGCCTCGCGCTGCCCTGCGCCGCGCCGGATGTCACCTTCTGCAAGAATATTCTGCTGTGCAACCGCCAGCAGACGGCGTTCTATCTGTATGTGACCCTGCCGGACAAACCCTTCCGCACAGCGGACACAAGCAAGCTGCTGCATTCCTCGCGATTGTCGTTTGCGCCATCGGAATGTCTGCCGACGATGCTGGGGCTGGAATCAGGGAGCTTGTCGCCGCTGGGACTGTGGTTTGACGAGGAGAAGCGGATTCAGCTGGTCTTTGACCATGATGTGAAGCGGGAAGGACGGATTGCGTTCCATCCATGCGATAATACGGCGACGGTGGTGTTTGCGCAGGAGGTTTTCTGGACGCAGGTCGTGCCGACATTGGGGCATGAACCGATTTGGCTGTAAGGGAAAAAAGCTGCAAAAGCATATAGCTGTGGAAATGCACTCAAGCTGGGACGCAAAAAAAGGGTCAAGGGGCGGAGCTCCCTTGTGGGGGGTTGGGCAACGCCCCAACTGTTTTTCGGGCGCTCAACTCCAAGGAAGCCCCCAACAAAGGTGCAGGCAGCGAAGCGTCCCTGCCAGTAACTTTGCGCATCCGCAGATGCGCCCCCAAGCTGCTCTACCAGCTACTTACACATTGTCGCGCCAAATGGGCGCGGCCACGCAGCTGGTCTTGCAGACATAGCCGCTCTTTCCCGCAAGCGGGAGATTTCGCCTCTGCAGAGGCGACCAAAGGGCAATGAAAACAGACGAAGTCTGCGATCGCCCTTTGGAAACCTTCGGAGTGCACACCCATGTTTCTTGATTTTTATTGTCGCAGGGGGAACCGCGCCTGCGGGCGCGACAAGGGGGCTTTGCGGTCGCCTCCTTGACCCCTTCGGCGCGGACACTCCCATGCAGCTTTTCGCTTGCCTACTTGAGAACACCTTCGGATTCCCATACTTCTTGACTTCTATTGGAACTTTTTCTGTCCACGCAGCCGCATTTCCCCCAAAACCACCGAACTCCCCCTCAAATTTCCCTTTTCCGGGAATTTTCCTCCCCCTTCGTTCGTTTCATACGCAGGGCGCACATTTCCAGCCCTCATCCACCCCGGAGAAAAGGAGCATCACCCACATGCAGCACATTTGGAAAGTCTTGCTGACCTCTCTGCTGATTTTCGCCCTTGCCGCCACCGCTTGCCTCGCTGAGGACAGCGAAGCGCAGTATCAGGCATATTCCTACACCACTTTCAGCCTGCGCCGAACGCCCAGCGAGAGCGACCGCGGCATCAGCGTGCAGAAGAAGACAAAAATCCTCATTCTGGAATGGGATGACGCGTGCAGTCGCTGGATGCGCTGCATTATCCCCTGCAAAATCTGCCGCATCGCATGAGCGGCTATGTAGAATTTTCGCAGGATACGCTGATTTCGGGTGGAAAATTCAAAGGCTGCACCGCGTCCGCCGGGCAAATCGCCTGTGTGGAAGCGCAGGCGGACGGCGCGTACCTGCTGCCCGTCTGGCGCGGCGAGATGCAGCTGACGGACGAAATCGGCACCTATCATCCCTTCGCGGATTGGGAGACTGCCGAACCCGGCGACATCATCGGCGGCTTCACCACCTTCTACGGCGACCAGCAGGGGCAGGGCAAGGCAGCGGCGCGCGAGCACAACATCAGCGAAGGGGTCAAGCGCATTGACGGCGTGGCGGTGGAGCGCGAGGAAACATTCTCCTTCAACGCGCTGTGTGCGCCGTACCGCCATTCAAACGGCTATGAGCTTGCGCCGAATGTCAGCACGGACGGCTTCGGGTACGGCGGCGGGGTGTGTCAGGTGACGACGACGCTCTACAACGCCGCGCTGACGCTGCCGCTGCAAATCGAGGAGTGGGCGCTGCACAGCAAGCAGGGCGCGGTGTATGTACCGCAGTTTTTTGATGCCGCCGTGGGCAGTTACAGTGACTTCACGTTTGTGAATCTGCTGCCGTACGGGGTGCAGATTCACGCATCAGCGCAGAACGGCGTGCTGACGGTGCTGTTTTGCCGCGCGGAGGAAGATTCGCAGTAAAAAAATCCACATGAAAAGAACCGGCATGTCCCGCCCTTGACGCGGATGTGCCGGTTCTTGTTTTGGGCATAGTTTGCCCGTCGGATACCATTGACTGCTCTGCAAGCCTCAGCGGCGGCGGCGCATCACGTCATCCGCCACTTCCAGCGTTGCCGCCAGTGCGTTGTTGACGCGCTTCATCTCGCTCAGGTTATAGTCGCGCGGCCAGCTCATCATTTGGTCGCGTATTGCGCCACGAATGCGCTCTACCATTGCCTCGCCTTCCGGCATCAGCCCGACAAGCACCTTGCGCCGGTCTTTGTCGCTGCGCTGGCGTGAAATCAGCCCCCGCGCGCAGAGTGTTTCCACCAGCGGCGTCACGTTCGGCTTGGCGATGCACAGCCGTTCACTGATTTCCCCAATGCTGATTTTCCCCTCGCGCAGCACGCAGAGCACCAGCAGGCTGGAAATCGGCATCCCCAGCGAATGCGCAATGTCATCAATGCGCAGGAAATACTTCGGCATTTTGTAGAGCGCCTCGAAGAGATTGTCTGTCATTCCCTCCATGAGCGCGGTATCGTCCGTCCAGACCTTTGGCATTCGTAAATCCCTCCAGTTTTCGTGAATCTCGGATAAATGATAATTCAATCCACGCTCCCCGCACAGGGAGTGACACCTTGCAGCTTGCGGAGGACAAAACGCTTGCGATTGAAACGAAGGGTCGCAAGAAACATCCCGCGTTTTCATGTCGTTGCGCGATGCCGCTATTTCTCGTTTTCCCTCATCATCTTTATAATAGCATACTTATTTTCAGCGTGCAAGCGTGGTTGTACACGCTTTTTTGTGTTTTGCGAATTCTTACCTGTACTTTTTTTGTACTTTGCAGGCAGCCGTTGTTAGGTTCTTATTGTCCTGATATTTTTTCCTGTTCGTTTCCCGCGTTCCCTTTTTGCCCCTCCCGAATCATTTTTTCACACCGCCGTACCAGTTCTTCCAGCTGATTCAGGGATTCCGTCTGCGTGTCTGCCAGTCGGGCAACGACGGTATTCATGTAAAACTGCTTGTATGCGCGCAGAACAAACGGATGGGTAATGCAGCTTTCCCGGTGGTCAGTGCGCAGGTCGTATCCGCTGCCGGATGACATGGTGATGAGCGCGCGCCCGTCATACAGCGCGACTTCGCCCATGGTGCACGGCAGCTTCTCCTGCGCAAAATAGAGGTGGAAAAACGGATTCTCGCGCGCCTGCTGCACCAGCACATCGAGGATTTGCTTGCGTTCCTTCGGCGTGAAATTGCGCAGGAAGTGCAGGTGGTCGCTTTGCCGCCCGGTGCGGACAAACTCCTCCATTGCCGCCTTGTTCAGCACAATGTATGTCGGGCGGCGGCGGCGCATCATGTTCGTCATCCGCGCCTGATGGATTTCCGCCAGTGCCGTCACATTCGGCTCGTACTCCTCGCGCGTCATCCCCATCCGCGCAAAGCCCTCCCGCACAACCGGGTAGAGCACCTCCAGCGGGATATACTGGAACGGCACGTCCGGGCGAATGTAGTAAATCGCCGCGCCATGCTCCATTTTGCAATACTGCTGCGTGTAGACAATGAAGTCCGAATTTTCATCGTTCAGCTGCCATAGCAGGCGTATGGGGGAAAAGCGCTCACGGTCGCAAAGCACCTTCCGGCTCATCCACAAATCCTGCGTCGACATGACCGTTGCGGTAAATTCGTTCTTTCCCAGCAGAAACAGCGCTACGGTGCTTTCCGAGCCATCCTGATGCATCACATGGAAGGTCATCTGTCCCGTCCTGTAATGTGCCAGCCGCTCCTGTGGACAGTTTTCCGCATCCACCAGATAGGCATGATAGCACGGCTGATCCACCATCGGCTGAATGCCCACGAGGTTCGAGACAATTTCGTCCTCCCCCGCGTAGATGAAGTGGTCGATACGCACGATCACCCGCTGCGCAACAGGGTGGATTGCCTCCTGCAATTGTCGGAACAGCCCCAAATCACAGCAGCCGAAAAGCAGTGCGTTCACCTTGAGCGCACCGCAGAACAGCACTTGCAGATAATGCAGGAAGCTGTCCTCCTTTTCTGCACCAAGCGCGTCCAGATAGCAGACCTTCGCGGGGGAAATCGGCTCACTGAATGCGCCGACGAGCTGCATCAGCGCCTGACGGCTCTTGTACTCGACCGCTCCGACAGCATCCATCTCCAGCGCACGATTCAGCGCCGCCCACTGCGCCTCCGTCAGCTGCTCCCCCATCTGCTTGTGGAAGCTCTCCAGAAAACGGCGGTTCAGCTGCGGTGACGTTTTCCCCTTGAGGATGCGGAAGATGCTGTTCCGGCTGCGCATTTCCAGTCTGCGTGCAACCTCTGTCGCCGTCAGTTCCGTTTCGCTCAGCACCCGCTGGAGGCACTGCGCAAAAGCAAGATGCTCGTTCACGCGCCGCCTCCTTCTGCCGCCATCCGCGCTTTAACAGGATGGTCTGCGTTTCTGCCTTCTTTGACCCACAATTTTATTTTATCACTTGCCAACAATTTGTCAAGCATTTTGGCAACAGATTTCTACTTCCGATAAATCAGTGCGCACTTTTATTCTCATTCCGTTTAATAATGTACACTACCAGTCCAATTTCGCAGTTTTCATGCAGTATATTAATAAAACAGTGATTTTTCTTTACAACTTTCCTGCCACTATGCTAT
>ULTQ01035904.1_pt1 | contig 11093 bp, 11 predicted proteins | sample 1957731 | NCBI WGS metagenome assembly ULTQ01 (sample SAMEA4835738, study PRJEB28245) | human gut metagenome | biome: gut microbiome; material: fecal sample | place: Denmark | collected 2008 | reverse complement strand
GGCTTCCTCATGTGATTCGGACATTGTCTGCGATGCCTGCCGATATGCGTTCACTTGCGCATCATTGTGCGCCTTGTTCACATACCAGTCGATAACCTTCTGAATCTCACCGTCCGTCATGCCCTGATAGGTACCGAGTTCCAGAAGTTCGGAAATCTCCCTATCTTTAGGGGTCTCCTCTGTAACCGTTCCGTTAGCTTCAGTTGTCATAGGGGTTCACCTTTCCAATCTCGTTCGGATTGCTCCACACCGTAACACCGTTCCTGAAGATGTTACCGATTGACTGCTGCGCGAAATCGCTCGACTCGCCCTTATCGTACACCCATAAATCTGATGCTTTCCAATACGTGAAGTGTTTCATAAGGCAAAGCTCGTCCACATTCCAAATCTGGTTAAGGTTGTATCCGTGGCGCACGAACTCGTCACCTGCTGCACGGATAGAGCCCTTAGATTGCGTGCGCACCTTTACCTGAACTCCTCGCGTGCGCATGTAGTCCGGTGCCGAATCGCCTCCGTCTGGACAAAGCCGCACGGGAGACATGTTCTTTGAGTCGTTAGATAACGCTTTGAACTGGTTCTGAGTGTTGCGCAATACGTCCTGCGCGTTGGCGATTGCCGCACGATCGCTCCAATTCGATACCGAATCGGTGTTCGATTTCAAGCGCTCCGCATTTGCGACAGACGTGTCGCGCGAGTTGGTTGCATTGGTAACAACCGTGTTGCGCGTGTTGGATGCGTTCGTCTTGATGTTGCTCACGCTGTTGGCCGTGTTCGCGCTATCGCATGAGTTGCTTCTTGCGGTGTTGGATGCTGCGGCGTTGACGTTGTGCTGGTTAACTGCGGTGTTCTCGATAGTAGAAATAGTTGCGTTCATTGTGTTGCACGTCTTTGTTCCCTGAAGCACGAAATTATTATAGTTAGCCTGAAGGGATGCCACTGCAGAGTTGCATTGTGCGGTCATGGCAGCGTTTGATATTGTAGTCGATGCACCGACTAGGGTACCCGCCGTTTGGAGCGCGCCCATAGCCGCGCCTGCAAGCGCCCCGGCGGGGCCTGCCACGGCTGCACCTGTGATTGCGGCGGCGGCGATATCGCCTGCTGCGCTAGCTGTCTGCGCCACCGAGTTGTTTCCGGCCACAGCCACAGAGGTCTGGTTCTCGGTTTGTGCCGTGCTTAGCGTGAATGAATTTCCCGCCGTAGTCTGCAAACTCGACAAGTTGTTGTTTTGCTCGTTAGTGCCTGTAATCTGCTTGTTATGGGAAGCCGTGTTCGCGTTCGCTGCCGAGTTGTTGGTTGCCGTTATATCCGTTGCGCACGCGCGAGAGTTGGCGTGGTTGGAGTTCATCGTGTTCGCGTCGTTGTTCGCGTTGGTTTGCATCGTGTTGGCGCTGTTCGTGTTGTTGCTGAGTTCCGTGTTTGCTGAAGCTACAGAATTGTTACGGTTAGTCTGCGCAGTGTCCTGAGCGTTGTGCATCGCGTTGTTCGCTTCGCGCACCGAATTGTGGTAGTTCACGATAGCCGAGTTGCGTGCGTTGGAGTACTGCCTGTTGTAGTTTCCTAGTTCCCAGCTCGTTTGTCCATCCATGTATAGAGCGTACATCGGGATTCCCATGTCATAGCAGAAACGGTACCAATCGCCGTTGACCATTTCCATGTCGTGCGAGCCGCGCATATCCTGCCACTGATAGGAATGCGAACCGCTGCCGCCTATTCCAGTCAGGAACATGCGCATGTTCAGATACGGATAAGCAAGCGACACGATTCCGTGTGCCTTGATGGAGCCTGTAGATTCAACGCGCACGGTCGCGGTCTTGCCGTTATTGTCGGTAATCTCAAGTTCAGAGTACGGAAACGTGTACAGCTTGGCGAAACGCTGGTATCGCTCTGGGATGCCGAACATCTCCTTGGTTAGCGTTACAGAACCTAGTTCCGAATCGCTGCCCTGGCATTCGTACACGGCGTGGCCTGCAAGCGTATGCGAGTTCCCCAGTGTGATAAGCTCCTTGGCTACCATGAAGCATGCCTGCACCGTGTTAAGGAACGATGGGGAGTTTGCAAGCACATCGTTGACGAACTCGTCAGCTTCAGTTGCCGCGATAGCGTACACGGTCGTGGCGGTAGGGATTCGCCCGTTTGACGAGAGTCCGTTTCCTACAGGCGTGGAGACGTTCGCATACGACTTGCCAGTACCGAACCCATATCCGCTAACCTCGAACTGTCTGCCCCAACGGTTCGTGGAGTCTGGGTTTGCAGTTGAATCGAAGAAGGTCGGGTCTGAGAATGCGTACTGTGCCCCTCTCATTACGTTTCCGATTGAAGCGAACTGTGAAGGCTCGCATGTGCTTGCGAAACAGATGTACTTCTCACCGTTACCGAACGGGATGAACTCGCCACCGCGAGATACCGTATCACCTCCGAAATCAACATCTGGAGCCAAAAGGTACTCACAGTTGTCTATCGGGTTGGCAAGATACGAATCGGTATCGCTCTCATGCACAGGAGCATGGCCGCGTTCAAGCAGGAAATAGTTGAAACCGACTGTGTTGATGAACTGTGTCCACACATCGAGCGCTAGAGTCAGAACCGTGGTGGAGGGCGCGGAATAGGCTAGGTCATTGATGAAGAAATGCCAACGCCTGTATCCGTCCTCTGTCTCGTAGTTCAGAGGTTGCCCTGCTGATGTGATAATCGGTACGTCAACCACTAGATAGTTGTACTGAGCTGCACGGTCGAAGGGGAGCGGAACCTTCACTGTTCCGTTCACGATTGTGACATTTGTTTTAAGTACTACTGATGAAGCCGGGTCTTTGGCTACAGTTTCGGCTACGTGTTCATCGAACCAGCGGTCGCGTTCTTCATCGGACTCGAATTTCACGCAATCCTCGAAGTCACCGTTCCACAGCACATTGGTGAGATACAGCTTGGTGTTCGGTTCCCATCGCGTGTAGTCGAACTCATTACGGTACGCATACACATCAACGTTATCTAGGTTCGGGTATGCTGTATCGTCCATGTGAGGAAACTCCATATATACACCTCGTTTCATAAAAAAAGCGGAAAGGGCCCCGCGCACAGGAGACGATGCGCGGTGCCCTCTTGATTGTAGCGTTGCGATTTAGGATACGCAACTACTGGATTGTAACGGTTGCCGTGGCGGTAAGCTCGGTGGTAGCGCCGGACGGATTGACGTAAGTGGAAGTCGCCTTGACCTTCACCACGTTGCCGGCCTTAAGGGACTTGCCGAGATGCAGACGCGCGTACTCGTCAACATACGTGGTGGACGGGAGCTGAAGTTCCGCGCCGCCTGTCGCGACGAGTCCGCTCAGCGTGTACGTGCATGCGTCTGGGGCCACCTTCACGTTCGCGTCAGCGGGGGTTAGCGTGCCTGTCAGCTTCGGGGTCAGCTGCACGACTTCACCTGCGCTCGCCGTGTTCTTCTCTGCGGTAAGCGCGAGGGAAGTCACCTTCTGGGTCACGGTATGGGTGTCGGTTCCAGCATCGGTGGTGAACAGGATTGCTGGGACGAACGGGGACACGGAGTAGATACCCCAATGGTGCAGGAAGTAATTGGTGCCTAGGGTCTTGGGGTTGTAAATGGACGCGGTCTCGTAAGCCGTGTCGCGGCACTGGAAGAAGTCTTCAGTGGTGAGCAGCGCGACCGCGTTTGGAATCGGGAACTCGTCAACGAGAACCTTGCGCACCTGAATATCAGCACGCTCAAGATTGAACAGCATCGCAAGCGTATCAACATCTACAGATGCGTTGATTTCCGGTGTGATTAGCAGCACAAGCTCATTGGGCTTGGCAAACACGGGCAGCTCGGGAAGTCGAACTCCGTTGTAAACTGTGTTCGGGAAAGCGAGCTTTCCTACGTAAGTGCGAACCGCCTTCAAGAACTCCTTACCTGTCGCCTCGTCATTAGGTGCACCCGAAAGATGATGCTTATAGAAGCCGAAATTCTGCTCGTAGAAAGCCAACAGTTGAAGCATGATTCGGTATTCGTCGTATTCGTCAGCGTTTCGCGGTGCCTTAAAAATGGATGCCACGAACTGGTTCAAACCGGTATCAGAAGACGTGAAAGCAGAGTGAAGCTCCTGCGGGACAACGGTCGTTGGGTACATATCCCTGCGATTCTGGGAGTGATACCATACAGCCGCGTCTGGACGGTGCATCTTGAACACGTCCTCTGCATCGTCAATATAGCTGTGAGCCTTTACCCACTTTACGGCCATTTCCTGAACCGTGCTGCCGTATCGCATGGAAGCCTTCTTGAAAGCTCCCAACGGGTTGTTGAAAACCTGCTGGTGAACATACGTAAGGCCGATGCGCATGATAAGGGAATCCACGAACTGATTGTAGTACTGTCGATTCATGGGGTCGAACAGTGCATCCATCGTAGCGGCGATACCCTGCTGAGAAGCCTGAGGAATGCGCTGCTGGAAATCGTTGGTGGCGTTCAACCATACGTTGTCGAGGATGGTCACATTGTCTACAGCCATCTTCATTACCTCCTTGTTTAGAAGTTAGATTGAAAGGTCCATCTTGTCGAGCGAGATAAACCCATCGTTGGAGAAGTTCGTCTGCACGTTGCTATTGGAATCGTTTTCCTCGTGAACCACGGCACCAGAATCGACAAGGATGGACTGCGCATCGGAAAGCGACTTCAACTTGCCCATGATTGCCGCCTGGTTGGCCTGCACGTCCTTAATCATGCCAAGAATCATACCGTAGTCGGGCTGCGCGGCACCGACGTTATCGTCGGACTCTCCCGCGCCCTTTTCCGGTTGCTGATTAGTACCCTGATTAGGCTCCTGCTTAGGCTCCTGATTAGTACCCTGCTTGGGGTCACCGTTCGGCTGCTTGTTTGGCATCTCTGTTCTCCTTATCGCTCGAAACAAAAAGACCGTGGGGTTTCCCGCCTTAGGCGGTTCCCCACGGTCAAACATTATATAGGTCGCAAGTCCGACAATCAAGTTGAAATCGCATGAGAAAATGCGAAGCGGGAGCGCACGAGCCAACGTGTTTCATCGCGCCCAACTACTCACCAGAGTTGGCGGCAACAACCTACTGTTATGTATTGTATCACCTGATTCCGAACAACGCCAGAACCTCCGCAAAGTCAGTCTTCACCTGCACGTCCTCGTATCGCACGAGACCTAGGTACCACATCTCTGAGAACGACTTCATTACGGGTTCCGCTCGTCTAGCCTGAACATAGTTTATGCTCGAATCCGATGCTGTCAACGCGTACACTGGTTTGTCGCGCCTGTTCGGAACCTTGTTCGTTATGTGGTACAGACCCTCTTGCATATCAACCCACACACCGAACATCTTTCCGTTAACAGTTATGCCGAACATGTACTTGGCGCGCTTAGGCTTCTTCGCCACGAACTCGGAACTCGTTATGTAGAACTCATTCCCAGCAGCCACATCTGCTTCTGCCGTTCCCAACATCATTCGACCGGCCACGGTACCGCTCAACTTCTCTTGGCCGTATTCGGCGCTCTCCACATAATGCAGAAGGAATGTCTTGTTCTTGTGCCACGAATAACCGAACTTTAAGTTCGTGGATACCCTAGCAGCCGCGAAGTACGGATTTGCTATGTCGCAAGCGTTACCTAGTAGGTAAACCCTAGGCCGCAACGATTTGGTGTCCGCACGCTCACGCGATACCGTATCAACTAGGTTTGCCAGTTTCGTGTACTCATTTTGTAAGTACCTATGGTATCTGTCCGAACGTTCAATTACGGCCTCGTCAAGCACGATACGTCTTACCTTATCGTAGGTACGCTTTTTTAGCGCCTGCGAATCTGATAATGCACAGAAGTAACCTATTATATGCCAAACCGGTTTGTCTTTATCGTTCTTTTCCTTCTTCTCAGATATATAGGCGTATTTAGCGTCAGTTCTGAAAAGATAGTTGGGGAACTCTTTTTGAACCCTGTTGAAGTAACCGTCTGAAACACCAGATAACTCGTTCTTGAATCGGCACACCTCCACGAATCTGGAACCGTCCCTAATCCAATCCCTTATAAATCGAGCGCGCAGCCCATAGGTCTTACCAAGTCCACGCGCTCCGATTACCATAGTCACATCAGCGTCATACGACAGGGTCTTGTCCCAATCGTAAAAATCAGCCAATTTTAAACTTCCTTCTCGATATACAGATACGAATCCAAGATTTTAGTTACCTCTTTTGGACAATGCTTCATAACCGAGTACAGACGATATGTATATGACTGGTCAGCAGAGCATTTGTTGCGGAACCTGCACCACGCTTCTGCCATCTTGCGTTCGTCGCCGTGGATTGACTTCTTTACGTGCCACCTAACAATCATGATTATCTCCATTCAGATTGCGAATGCGCTTCTTAATGTCTTCATACACTTGGGAAATGCAATCATTCGATGCATTATCGTAGATTGTACAGTTTCGACATTTCCCATCCTCGCTATAGTAGAAACAGGTTGAACGGCCTTCACTGCATCTATCTAAATCCTCTTCCAGCTTGTCCCATGTGTCTGGCGGATTTAGGTACAGGCTAGAGGTTACTTTCTCGCCTTTGTTCTCAAGCACAACGCTCCATACACCGTTATCGCCGCAGTTCGGGCGAAAATCAAAATGCCATACTTTGCGCGACGTGCCGTTTTTCTCGTAAAGCACCTTAGTATACAGCGGAATCTCTAGCCCCTCCGCGTCTCGTGGCAACTCGATGCTAGACATTAATCCTCCATATCGTCTGGGTTGAAATAGATAACATCGTTATTGCAATCGGTAAGCTCGTTAAGTTCCTTCAGCAAGTCAATGAACTTATCGTTGTTTGCGCAACCGCAAGCGTGCGCCACTCCGATTACGCAACCTTCCTCGTCCAGAATGTCGACGTATACGCACTTGTTGCCGCTACTTATTCGTGACATACTCTTAACCTCTCATAATAGTGACCATACCGTACTCATTGCGTTGCTTGATACACGCTCCCTCCTTTGTCCTGTAAAGATACCGCAATGACGTATCCACTTCCCTACCATACTTACGCCTTAAATATGATACCGTCTGCGCGTTACTAGGTTTTGATGTTTCTCCGAGGATGCGTCCAACAGGATATAGCGCTTGTGATTCGTGACATTGTACGTGCGCAACGTTAGATAAGTAGTCGGTAACGTCAGATTCGTACACGTCCGTTGCCTTCGGTTTATGCCCCTCCAAAGCGTGCGCAATCGTGTTAGAAACGTAGATATTGTACCCGAGAACATTTTGAAACACCTCCTCTATATCGTTTCCACCTTCAACCAATTCGTCGATAAAATCTTCAATAGTATATGAGCCTTCCGGCCTAGATAGACCAGCGCACGTGATATGTGAGTGCCCGTCTGCGTAAGAAACTCGTGCCTTGTTCCAACCTTCCATATGGTATTGCCATCTGTGCCCTGAACCTGCGCCCTCAATATCGAAAGACCCGATACCTGTTAGATTGGATGCCATTTCAGGGCGCTGTATGCGCAGGCGCTTCATGCAGGTGTCTATTGCGTTCTTGGATGCGGTAGCGATAGGCTCCAACGCTTTCATGAGTTCATCGTCCGTTACATCTGCATCACATGCAACCTTCATTGAGTCTGTATCGCCACCAGTGATTCTAACCCTGTTTCCGAAATACGAGTACAAAAGCTCCATTGCTATTACCAAATGCATACGCGAACCTGCAACTATTCGCATACCGTAATTGTAGAACACTTTACAGTTGGTAGGTTGGCGCTCCTCCCAGTTGTCTTCGCATGTAGCAGTTGACTCGTCAATTATGAGTTCACCGTTCTCGCATTTGTACGATGGTTTGTAAATGTCCTGTGCCATCGTTCCATAGATACCATTGAACTCTCCCTTTACTGTCGATACGTACCATGCTTCAAAGAACTGATTTGAACATGTCCCGTTTTTCAACGATTCTGCGATACCGTCTGGGATAGTTGAAGGTATTCTATAATCGTATGGCTTTCCTTGCGTGTAATGGTTGTTTATGAACTTGGCATCGTTTTTCATCTCATAGAGGATGTTCGATTGCAGCGTTACGTAGTCTGGTGGAATTTTCCAGCTGATAGTCTGCTCGCCGTAAATAATCTCGTGAGCATCCCATTCGTAAACCTGTGTCATACACCATAGCTCAATCTCATTCAGGTGCATTACAACCTCGTCTGCACTGTACAGCTTTCCGAATGCAAAATCTGCGTTAACGTACCTATCCAAAAAACCGTATTCCCTGATGATATTCTCTTGTGTTACGTTTCTAGGGTCGCAACCAATATCCAATCCTGGTTGCAGGTAGCGTTTGAACTTTGCAGATGATTCCAAGGCAATACCCCATCTGTCGAAACATGTATCTTTTCTGATACGTATATTCTTAAATCTGATAAGCACATGCATTGCATGGTCAAAAGGCTTATGGTAGTTGGTAAGAATATCGTCTATTGTTTTGTTGACGATTTCTTGGTACCCGATTTCGAGCGCGTCCGGCAAGCACTCTTTGAAGCCAAGCGGTACATATCTACCGTTGATAAATGTGTGGTGCATCGAAGTGACATCGAGACTAGCGACATTACTGACGACAACATTTGCGGTTGCAGCTGCGGTGAAGGTGAAGCCACCTCTAAAACATCCCTTTCTAAGCGCGTATTGTTGAAACGTTTTCGGTAATTCCTGAATGCACGTGTTCATGAAAGCTTTTTCAATTGTTAGTTTATTACCGTTCTTCTTGGCTATCTTCAATGGAGCAATTTCATGTTTCGCCATTTGACGCACGATTGAAGTCTTGGTTAGAACTCTATTTCCCAGCATGTCCTGTGTCATCCACTCGTTAGCGTGAAGTAGGTACTTTAGATATGCTGGAATAACTTGTACATCTCGCGCGGCATAGTATAGTTCAAGTTCCGTTAACGGAGTCTCAGGTGTTCTAGTCAAGCTGTAATCCCAATCGCCTTTTGCTTTGGCAAGACCGCAAGTATCACCCATAGCGGCAAGCCCTCGCATTTCAAGATGAAACGTGTCCCAAAATCTTAACACTGTATTCCCAGTTTCCACGTCAACTAAATCTAGTGTGTAGACGTTAGTCGAAGATTGCGCATTTGCGACTATCTGATACATGCTATTGAGAGTTTCCATAAGTGGTTGCAAATCGAACATCAGATTATAGGCACATACAATTGGTACTACTTTAAAGAATTTGCCCCATTCAATGTATTCCTGTAGCCGAGCTATGTATTCGTTCTCATATCTGTAGAACGATACTTTATCATCTGTTACAGGTTCATAGTTATACAGTTCCTTGTCCCTTATGTCGTTGTCGATGAAAAGAATCGGATAGGCGCGCGTTTGGTTTCCCTCGCCTACGTTGCAAGTCTCAGTGTCATAAACAGAGCAGATTGCATACTTGACTCTTTTCACCCTTTTCATTCTGTCTGCTCTCTCCAATCTCTATTCGGGTCAAATTGTACGACGTAAACTAGGTAATCTGGGCTTCTCTGCGAATCTTGCTCGTTGTCAGCCGATTCTGCGCGTTCGTAAAACTTGCGCTGCTCTTCTGTAAGATTCGAGTTCTGGTCTATCTTACCTTCTGCAATTTCCAAAGCGAGCTTAACAGAATGGTTCGACATAGCACGCTCAAAAGCCGTTTCAAGTGATGCTGTATGAAAGTATTTCATGATGCGCTTGTTAATCTGCGACGTATCTGTTGGCGTTCCGTCTTGATTCTGCCAGATAGATTGCGTGACTCGATAGAAGATTTTTACTTGCTCGCGCGAATACACAGACGGATTTGAAGCACGTTCCAATGCGGCATCCGCTCCATTATACCTCTTGGTCGCTAGGTTGAGCTGAAACTGCGTTGCTAGATTCGCTGCTCCATACCTACCTGTTGCAATCTTAGAACCAGCTACCAATGATTCGATATTTGCCGTTGCCATTTTAATTGCCTGCAACTGCTTACCAGTTAATGGTTTTCTACCTAGGTACGTGTTGTTGATAGCCTTTTGTATCTGTTCCGATGTTGCTTTGGCTACTAGTTTCTGCCCTGCGGAACTCTTCGGGTTACTGATGATTTTACCAAGCCGCTCTATAGTGCGCTTTCCCTTGATACGGGAAAGACGAGCTATATAGGCTGTTGTTCCCTTCTTACTAGGCATTATAACCCTCCAAACAAAAGAAGGCGTGAAACCCGTTCGCAGGTTCCACGCCTTGGTTAAACTTGCGCTAAATGTTACGCATAGAAATGAAGAGTCTTGAGAGTATTGCCGTTGTTCAACTTCTTCTCGATAACAGCGACCTCAATACCGTCCTCGCCGAAATCGCCGTTAAACAGACCTACAATCTGCTGTGCGGAGCGCTTAAGGCCATCGGACTGAGTCATGTAGATATTGCCATCGCCGTCAATCAGATACGTGTTCGTGCAAACCTCACCGGTACGATTACGAACACCGGGAGTAGTGATAACATCGACGAGCTTAAAGTGCTTGTCTCCAATCTCGGCAAGAGAAGCGGCATCGGAAAGAGCGTTTGCGACCTTGATAGTGCCCTCACGAGTGGTGCGGTCTACGGTGCAGATATAGCCGTTTGGAATGTTCAGCTCAACAGTATCGGAGTTGGCAAGGGCGGTGTTGTTCTCAACGTTAGTGATTTCAGTAGACATAATGGTTTCTCCTTATAGTTAATCGTTTACGGTGTCTGCGTGTTTGATAAATTCGGACATTGGCATGCTGTAGTAGTGCGAAGTCGTTTCCATTGACTTTACCATTACACGGCTTGTGCCAAGTTGTTTGGCAACTTTAGATGTTGCGCGTTCCAAGTCGTTGATATTTCCAAGCAACGGAACTTCAAGCTCAACTTGGTTGTTGTCTTTGTCGTACATGAGAACTTGGCACATTGTCTCATACACGCGACGTCCAATTCGTCGTTCTTCTTGCATCGTCTCTCCTTTCATCTACTAGTCTTGTTATTGCGACGCGCCGTGACTTAATTGTAGCATATTTAAATTGGCGTAGATGTGACGATTTGAAATATGTAGAGTTTGTGGAAGTCGGTACCATTATGGTACTCTGTAATTGATCCCT
>ULTQ01016607.1_pt1 | contig 11145 bp, 6 predicted proteins | sample 1957731 | NCBI WGS metagenome assembly ULTQ01 (sample SAMEA4835738, study PRJEB28245) | human gut metagenome | biome: gut microbiome; material: fecal sample | place: Denmark | collected 2008 | reverse complement strand
TTAACTTTATTATTAGACGTATAGAATGTTTAAATTTTATTTTTGGAGTAATTTTTATGATTGTAAGTTCATTTATAGGAGGAAAAAGCAATGAATTATATTTATGATATTACACTTAATTTTAATAAAAATAATCTTTATGAATTTTATGAATGGAAAGAAGAAGATGACGCTGAATTTATTTTAAAAATACCAATGTTTAAGGTAAGTACTGAAGATATAGTTAATATTAAGTATGGGGATATTATTGTTAATAAAAATTTTTTAAATCAAATTGAAGATAAAACAGAAGTATATGCGACAAGTTCTGTAAATATAATTAGATATGCATGTATATTTTCTAGTGAAGAAGTTAGTATTGCAGTAGAATTTGACGCTAGTGGATTAAGTTATATGAAAAGTAATTTAAGTATAGATGAAGAAGATGAAGTAATAGAGTGTGCTAAACTTATAAAGTATACTATTTTAGATTATAAATTAAAATCTAAAAAAAGTATAAATGTTGTGTCTTCTACAAGATATGAAAGAGAAATGAGTAAATATCTAGTGAAATCTTTAGAAAAAATGAAAAAAAATAATGAAAATTCTAAATTAAAATATATTTTTTATGAGATATATAATGAAAAAAGTGATGATATTGAGAAAGTATATAGTAAGCTTATAAATATAACTAAAAATAATGATAATAAATTTATTAAACTTAAAAATTTGGTCGGACTTATTGAAAAAAAGAAAATTATGAGCAATAACTCATAATTTTTTTTAAATTTATTGATTTTCTTTCAAAAAAATGGTTTAATTAGTATGTATAGAATAATATGGAGGTCTTGTTATGAGTACGGTTAAAGATTTTTTATTTAAATACAAAATAATAATAGGAGTAGTTGTGTTTTTATTACTATCTTTTGGTATATATATGTTTGTAAGTGCTGAAAGTGATGAATATGAAAATCAAATAGAAGTAATAAATCCTAGTATAACAATTAAAGATGGAACAGCACCATTTGATTCTGACAATAACCCTGGAAATGATAGTGGTGAATCAAATAGTATTGTAAGAAACTTTGATGCAATTACATATGCTATTAAAGGAAAATTAGCATATAAACAATCATCTACACTTCCTGAAGATAAAAAAACAAGTGGTATAAAACGTAATATTATAATTGATGTTTTATTACCAGAAAGTGTAAATGCAAAAGTTGCAACTGGTGATTCATCTAATCCTATGGGTGGAACAACTTCAAAAGTAACCATAAATGGAGTTAATTATAATTACTATAAATTTACTGAATTAGGAAAAGAACTTATTGATAATATCGATATAACTAATGTTTTAATATATGACATTAATATGAAAAATGGTTCAGATATTCAACCAATTATTAGAGTAAGAGAAGCAACAGATAAAAACTTTAGTGATTATTCCGATAATACTGATTTATCGAATAGTGGATCAATAAGTAGTATTACATCAGTAAATGTATCAGGTAAAGATTCTTGGGCTGCTAAGCTTTATCCAGGTAGTTCAAGCCATAACAATGGTAGAGAAAATCCAACAGTTTCACTAGGAGTTGTGTTATATATACCATATGATGATAATAAAGGTATAAAAGGAGCACAAATTCCAGATAGTGTATCATTAGATTTAAATGTTATAGCAGATCCAACAGGAATATCTACAGTTGATGGTTATACTATTTCAGATTATAAATCAGATGATGCGATAGAAAATATGCCATCAGCATATTCACAAAATAATGGAACAAGTACTGCGACAAAAACTGATAGTGGATGTACAATAACATATACAGGATTAACTTATCATGATGTATCCATAAATGTTGGGGATAAAAATGTAAATTATATTTCATCAAAAACTTTAACTTTAAATACAAGCAGAGCAGGAACTTCAAAAGAAAATATAACTTATAATTTTGGAATAAGTAGTAATACAATTTCAGGTATAACAGATAGTGCAAAAGTTATTGATAATTATGTACCTGCAGTTGGTAACTATCAATCAAAAGTTGATTTTAGAAATACTAAAAGTGATACAAACGTTGTTGAAGCAAATAGTGCAGTATACAACTATGGTGAAGAATTTTATATCGAAAACACAATTAATTATGGTTCAAGAATTGGAGATACTTTAACAAAAGGATTTACAAATTATTTAAAAATAGATAATGATGCTATTAAAATACTAGATACATCAGAAGGATCTGGTAAAGATTATACAATTAAGTTTGATGGAGAAACAACAGGCTTAAAAGAAGAAAGTGATTATACTTTAGAATATATGGTAGGTGAATGGAACGCAAATTATTTTCATAAAAAAGATAATGCACCATCATATTGTAAAGATTTATCAAGCTTGACAAAAGAAGAATTAATGAATTATTATGGTGGACCTTGTATTGAAGCAAATACAAAAACTGATAATTCTACTTATTATGTTCAATATGCTAAGTCACTTAGTGATAGCGAAATATTCGGAACTAATCCTGATAATCTTGATAAAATAATTGCTGTAAAATTAAATGTTACTAAAGAATATAATGAAAAATCAAGTGTTACAATGGATTTTAGGGCAAAAGTTAAATCAAATATTGATTTAAGAGGTAAAACATATCAAATTACTTCAAGAGGTGTTACAAATTTCAATAATGTTGATTTTTATATGTCAAATCCTTTAGAAGGATTACCAGTTAATTTAATAAATCAATCACAAGATATATCTTATACTAAAATGGGATATGATGGTAATAAAATAACAGGAAGCACTAATAATACACAAGATGGTAATAGTATTCTTGTTACAACTGCTAAAGGAAAAATTGATAATATTGATATAGCAGATAAATATGGTGTAAGTAATAAAACTATATATGCAGGTAATAATGATCCAGTAACAATAACAATAAATCCTATTGTATATTCTTCTCAAGTAGGAATAAATGCAAGTAGTGTTTATTTAGATGTATACTTACCTAAGACTCTTACACTTGATGTTCAATCTGGAGATAAGAATTATACATCGGTTGCAGAGGATTCAAGCACAGGTACTGATTATTATGTATATACATATACCTATACTTCAGAAGATATAAAAAGTGATAGTGAATCAACAGCAGGAACAATTCCAGTTCTTAAATTACATGCGAATGTATCTGTAGATACTAAAGATAATTCTAATTCTATAGTATATGCAAGAGTTCGTGGAAAAGTAAAAATTAATGGTACTGAATATGATATTAATAATCCAGAACCAAATAGAATAGCTGTTAAGGATATTTCAATTCGTAATACTAATGTAATTGGATTACTTGGAGTAACAAATCCAACATATATTGATGCAAATGGAAGCTTTACATATAATATAAAAGCAACTAATTTATCGGATTCAAATGCTAATGTAGAATTATTATATATATTACCATTTGATGGTGATTCTTTAGGTGAAGAATCTGGATCAAAATATAATGGAACAATAAGTATGGCAATTGTTGGTACTTTACCAACAGGATATAAAGTATATTATACAAAGGATTCAGCAAAAACAATTTTGAATAATGAAATTGGTTCGGGTAATGTAAATTGGGCTGAATGGAAAACTTATAATATTGCTGCAAGAACCATAACAGCAATAAAAATAGTTTCTACAAGTGAAATTGCATCTGGTGCTTATTTTGCTGGGAATAGTGGTATTAATTTGAAATTTACTACAAATGGAAATAAAGAAGCAGATATTTATTATAATAATTTCTATGCATTACATAAAAATGGACAAGTATGTTCTGATGATGATTGTAAAACAACATCAACAGGATTAAATGTTTATAGTTCAAATGTAACATCATCCTCTGTATATAATAGAACTATTTCAGGATTTGTATTTGAAGATTCAGATTATGATGGATTTAGTTCTGAATCAGAAGATAGAATTAAGGATATAGCAGTTGATTTATATAAAACAAATGCTAATGTAGAAGATCCTAAAAATCCAAAAGACGTTATATCAGATACAGATGAAAAAATAGCAGAAACAACAACAAATGCTAATGGTAGATATAGCTTTAAAGGATTAGCAGCTGGGAATTACTATGTAAAATATACATTTGATTGTGATAAATATACAGTAACAGAAAAAAATAAAGAAGATGTTACTAGAGGAGATACATCAACAATAGATTCAGATGCAGAAATGTTATCAGGTACTTGTGCAGCAGTATCAAATATTATTACATTAGATAATGATAAGATTAATTCATTAAATATTGATTTAGGTTTAAGAGTTAGACAAGTATTTGATGTATCGGTTAATAAATATATAACAAATGTAACAGTAACATCAAATAAAGGTGTTGAATCACATGATTATGATAATAAAAAACAAGTTAGATTGGATCTTAAAAATTTAAAAAATACATCATTTAAGGTTGTATATACAATAGAACTTGAAAATACAAAATATTTCCCAGGTACTGTTGGAAATATAATTGAATCCATACCTGATGGTATGACATTTGATCCAAACTTGGCAGAAAATGATGGATGGTATGAAAGTGATGGATTACTATATTATTCAAACCTAAGTTCAACACTTCTAATGCCGGGAGAAAAATATTATATAACTATTGCGCTTAATCTTGTTACAGATAGTGGTGGATCATATGTAAACTTTGTTTCAGTAAATGATTTACAAGTACAGCCAATTTCTTCAGACTTAACAGAAGTAAAAGATGATGAAGATATTGATTTTGGTACTGAAAATACAGAGGAGGGAGAATAAAATGAATAAAAAAATAAGAATTTTTGCAGTATTAATATTTCTTATATTAATTCTTTTCCCTCTTAAAAATGTATCTGCAGCAACATATACTACATATTGGGCTAATGTACACAATATAGCACCATCTTCAAAACCATGCTTAAGTAATGGTAACTGTTATATTACAAAATCATTACAACATTCTTTTACTGGAATCTTTAATTTACATGAAGTTAAGGATGGAAATAATGTATATTTAGGTTATTGTCTTCATGCAGGTCGTATAGTTACTAATAATGTTAAGGTAACATATCATGAAGGCTTTGATGATTTAAGAGATAGTAATAACAGAAAACTTTCTGCTAGCAGACAAAAATTATTAGAAAATATTCTTGCAAGCGGTGTTCAATTAACAAGAAATGGTAGTTCTGCAATAAATGGTGGTTCATTGTTTAATGCTACTAATAAAATAAATGTAACATGTAGACAAGGTAGAGAAACTTCTTGTAAGAGATTATTGGCTACTCAAATACTTGTTTGGGAAGTAATGGAAGGCGCTAGAGATAATTATAATTATAGACCTGATACTAGTGTTGCACCATCTAAAAATGGTACATATGATTTCGTAAAAACTGATTCAGGTTTAAAAGATGCGTATGAAGGAATTCTTAATGCAGCTAAAGAATTATCAAACGATTCAGTACCAACATTTGCAGATAAAACACATGGTTCATATGTAATGCACTGGAAACATATTGGTGAAATGAAAGGCGATATAAAGGATTTTTATACAACTACCATTGATCTTGGTGAAAAATACAAAGATTATAATCTTGATATGAAAAGTGAAGAAGTTAAAAAATTAGGAATAACTTATAAAAAAAGTGGTAATAAAATTACTTTATACACAAGAAAAGAACTTAAGAATGCAAAAGTTCCATTATATGTTGTTAAAGGTTCAACAGCAAGTAATGCTGCAAAATTTAGATGGTATAGTTTTGGTTTAGCAAATCATCAAGATGTTGTTATGGGTGATAAGCAAGTTAAAAAAATTGTATATATAACATTAAATACTGAAATTGGAAAAATAAAAATTATAAAAAAAGATGAAAACAAAAAAAATCTTCTTGGTTCAAAATTTGAAATTTATAAATGCGAAGGAGAAAAATGTAATAAGAAACATGTGGCAACAGTTGATTTAACAAAAAAGGCAGAATCAGATACAATTATACTTAAGAAAAGTGGTACATATTACGTATCAGAAACTCAAACACCTGCTGGACATGATTCTATTGGTAACTTTTTCCTAGTAGTATCAATTAATAATAATGGTAATACAAATATAACTAAAATAACTGGTTCTAAAGCGAATAATATTTCGAGATCTAATAATAATACAACACTTGCTGTAGTAAATGTTTATAATACATCAAAGCGTATTAAAATTAAAAAGATTGATGGCAAAACAAAATCAGAAATAAAAGGAACTACTTTTGAAATCTTAGATTCTAAAGGAAATGTTTTAAAATTTAGTGGATATGGTTCTGGTAGTAATCATTACTTTAAGTATGATACAGCAGGTAAAACAACAAAATTAACTGCATCTAATTTAAGTACATATTCAATTGCTGGTTTACCAGATGGTACATATTATTTATTCGAAACAGCTGTACCTGAACCTTATAAATTACCATCATCAGAGAATGATAGAAAAACATCATTCAAAATAGAAAAAGGTGTTCTATCTGTTTACAATTATACTAAAAAAGCTTATGAACGTTCATCAAGTGCGACAATAACTGTATCTAACTATAAAACATCATTTAAAATAGAAAAAACTGGTACGGATAATGAAAAACTAGTTGGAGTTAAATTTAAATTATATAATAGTGATAAAAAAACAGCAATATCATTATGGAAAGTAAATAAATATCCTGGTGTATATTCATATATAAAAGTAGATGACAATGATACACAGGTAAAAGATATAGTTACAAACGGAAAAGGTAGAATTGAAATAGATTCTTTACCTGTTGGAACATATTGGATAGAAGAGACTGCAACAGTTGCAAATTATACAATTGATGAATCTGTAAAATGGGTTCAAATACAAGTAAAATCTACTAGAACAAAAACTTATACATTATTTAAAAGACCAGATGAGAAAAAATGGACAACAATTCCATTTAAAGAAGTTTATTCTTGGACAAATGCAAAAGGTGAGTTCTGTTTCTATAAGATTGATGAAGATGGAAATTACCTAAACAGTGGTACATTTAAAATTCAATCATATGATGAAAAAACTGATAAATATGTTGATACATCTTTAACGTACTTATCTGATAAGAAAAAATATTCATTTGATTCAACTGGAAAGAGCGATATTTATACATTCTCACCTATATCTAATGGACAAACATGTTTCGTTGATGTTAATACTCAAGGTAGATATAGAATTGTTGAAATAGAAGCTCCAGAAGGATTTGAACTTGGTTCTGTTGCAGATACATCTGCTGAATTTGTTATAAACTCTGAAGGATACGTTAGTGGTAATACAACCATTATTAACAAAAAGATAACTAAAGGTGAAGGAGCGGATTCACAAGCAGAACTTGTTATTAATATATCAACTGGACAAACAGTTATAAAATATGGATTAATTATTACTGTTATAGTAGCAGCAATAATCGGATTATTAATTTTAAACAAAAAAATGAGTAAAAAATAATTACTCATTTTTTTATTTTTTTGAATAAAAATTTAAATTCTAATCAAAATATAAAAAGAAGGAGGATTTATATGAAAAAAATATTTTTAGCATTATTTGTAATTCTTTTATCTGCATGTACATTAGGTGCTGCTACTACACCAAAACAAAAGGTATCAGAATTTTTAGATAAATATAAAAATGAAAATTCTGATATTATAGAAGAATTAGTTGATACAATTAAAACTGATATTAAAGTAGCAGATCATCAGGAAAGATATAAAACTCTTATGACAAAACAATATAAGAATATGAAATATGAGATTAAAGATGAAATAATAGAAGATAATAATGCTGTTGTAGAAGCAGAAATAACAGTATATGATTATGGGTCAGCTATTAGAAAAGCAAATGAATATTTAAATTCACATCCAGATGAGTTTAAAAAAGAAGATAAAACAACTGCTAAAGAAGAAGATACTGTAACTACTAATGAAAAATCAGATGGTGCAAGCGCTACTAACACTGATTATGATGAAGATAAATTTATGGAATATAAAATATCTGAAATGGAAAAAGTAACTGATACAGTAAAATATACTATCGAATTTACTTTAACAAAAGTAAATGGTGAATGGCAATTAGACCAATTAAGCAATAGTGATATTGAAAAATTACATGGAATATATACTTCATAAGACTATTTATAGTCTTTTTTTCATATAGTTTATTAGAGGTATAAATATGAAGAAATTTATAGTTATTTTAATTACATTTTTTATAGGTTTAAATACTTGTTTTGCTATATCGGTACCAAGTAATAATGCTATACTTATTGATCAGGATTCTGGTAGAATATTGTTTTCTAAAAATATTAATGAAAAACATTTAATTGCGAGTACTACAAAAATAATGACTGCTGTACTTGCAATTGAATCTGGCAAACTAGATGATATGGTTACTATTAATGAAAGTATATTAAAATCACATGGTTCTGGTATATATATTAAAGAAGGAGAAAAAATAAGCCTTAGAAATTTAGTGTATGGACTACTTCTTAGAAGTGGAAATGATGCTGCACTTGCTATTGAAGATTATTTAGGTGGTCATGATAAATTTGTTAATAAAATGAATGAAAAAGCAGGGAAAATAGGTATGAAAAATACTGTATTTAATAATCCATCTGGTCTTGATGATGATGAGACTGGAAATTATTCAACTTGCTATGATATGGCACTTTTAATGAAATATGCAAATAATTTATATGATTTTAAGGAAATAGATAGTACTAAAAAAATAATGGTTGAGACAAATGCAAATGTATATTCTTGGACCAATAAAAATAAGTTATTATTTTCATATAAATATGCAACAGGTGGTAAAACAGGTTATACAGTAAAGGCTAAAAGAACACTTGTAACAAGTGCAACTAAAAGGAATGTTAATTTAATTGCGGTTACATTTAATGATAGAGATGATTTTAATACACATAAAAAATTATATGAATATGGGTTCGCAAATTACAGTAATTATTTAATTATAAATAAAGATAAAATAAGGATAAAGTCTAAGAAGTATAAAAATTTATATGTAAAGAGTAATTATTATTATCTAATGCAAAATAATGAAAGAGATAATATTAATACTACTGTAATTATGTATAATAAAAAAGATAAAACAGATGGTTCAGTTGGTTATATTGAAGTATTCTATAAAAATAATAGTGTTCATAAAGAACCAATATATGTAAGATAAAAGTTATTCTGTTAAAGTGGATAACTTTTTTTACATAACATTTGCTAATTTTATCTATTCATGGTATACTTTTTTAGCAAGGAGGAATTCTTATGGTTAGGTTACAAAAGGCAATTGCAGATTCAGGTTTTTGTTCTAGAAGAAAAGCAGAAGAATATATAGTAAAGGGAAAAGTATTTGTTAATGGTGAGAGAATTACTGAATTAGGATCAAAGGTAGAAGGTAATGAAGAAATTATTGTAGACGGAAATGCTATATCAAAACAAGATAAAGAGTATTATATTTTATATAAACCAAGAGGTGTAATATCATCTACAAAAGATGATAAAGGAAGAAAAACAGTAGTAGATTTCTTTAGTTCAAATAAAAGACTTTATCCAGTTGGAAGACTTGATTATGATACAACAGGTATTATACTTTTAACTAATGATGGAGAATTTGCTAATATGATGCTTCATCCAAAAAATAAAATTCCTAAAGTTTATATTGCAAAACTAGAAGGAATTATAGATGGTTATTCAATTAAAAAAATAAAAAGTGGAATAGTAATAGATGGTATAAAATGTATTCCTGATAGAGTAAAATTAAAAAGTGCTGATAAAAAGAGTAATACATGTATTGTTGAAATAACTATTCATGATGGAAGAAATCATGAGGTTAAAAGAATATTTGAAAGTGCTGGATATAATGTTATTAAATTAAAAAGAGAATCAATCGCATTTTTAACTCTTCAAGGTTTATCATCTGGTGAATTTAGAAAACTTACTATAAAAGAAGTAAAACAATTATATGCATATACTAATGACATAAAACGTAAATAAGTTTTATGTTTTTTTATTTAGTAAGTGTTGTTCCTGGGTAATAATGAGATAAAATATTTTTATAACTATATCCAGCGTTTGCCATACCGTTTGCGCCATATTGGCTCATACCTACACCATGACCATATCCTCTAGTTGTAATATTTGCATTATTATCACTAATACTAATATCGAAGTCAGCACTTCTAAGACCCAATAGTTCTCTTACTTTTTTACCAGAAAAGTTATTTCCATTGATATTAATTTCTTTTATGTTACCTCCATCTGTATAACTAAGAATATTTATTACAGAATCATTATTTAAACTTAATCCAAGTTTATTTGATATTGTATCAAGCGACATATTTATTGTTCTTAAATAACTGGATGCATTTTTATCATATTCGGATGATACTGAAATAAGGTATGGATAATAATTTCCAAATACATCAAGTGATGATTCTGTTTTACCATTATTTGTAGAGTGGTATAATGCTTCAATATAATTTCCATTATAGCTTAAATATTCTCCATTTGTATTTTCCACAGCATTTTTAATTTTATTATAATATGTATTAAAACTATTTCCCCATTTATTTTTCATTTGATCCATGTCAATGTAACTTTGAGTACTTACTGTATCTGTTAATTTTTTTCCAGTTTGTTTTGCTTTTAATGCGTATGTTCTAGCAAGTACACTTTGTGCTTTCAATGCTTCTAAATTAAATGATGCTGGCATCTCAGATGATACAACTCCTATTAAATAATCAGTTATATTAAGGTTAATTACGCTTCCATTTGACCTATAAACAGTAATTTCTGACACACTAGAATTAGTTGTGTTATTAACGTTTGTATTATCTGCATTAGCATACTCTATATTTACAGATTTTTCTACATTTTTACTGATATTTTGACTATTATTTCCATTTTCTGTTGTTTCGTTTACATCATTATTTATTATTATATCGTTATCTATTTTTTCTTCATTATCATTATGTGCAATATATGGTATACTTGTATCAATGTTTGGAACATATTTCATAGATACTTCATAATTAAAATTATTATTTATTAGTATAATACTTCCAATTATTATTCCAGAACAT
>ULTQ01072939.1_pt1 | contig 11157 bp, 5 predicted proteins | sample 1957731 | NCBI WGS metagenome assembly ULTQ01 (sample SAMEA4835738, study PRJEB28245) | human gut metagenome | biome: gut microbiome; material: fecal sample | place: Denmark | collected 2008 | reverse complement strand
AGACCGGCGGCAGGATGCGGTCAACATCTGTGCCGGTAGTCTTTAATATGCCGTCACGGAAAGAGTTATCCACAAACTTGCGCGTTTCATCCGGCTTGAGCTTTTCCTCCGCGATAAGTGTATCAAGGTCGGTTTTCTTTTGCTCGGTGACGAACTTTATCCAGTCGTCATCTACCTTGGTGGCCGTATTGACGGTTGCGATAAAGTTTTCAATCAGGTCTTTCTTGCTGCGCAGCTGCATACTGGAGTCCACGGCCTTGCGGATGTCAACAAGGATTTCTTTATCCTCGCAGTTGCTATCGTGATACTTGGCAACCAGCATAAGGATATAGTCAATGTTGATTTCCACCTGACGAATAAGTTCCATCTCAAAGACTATATCGTCATTGATGACTTCCTTATCCGGCTTTGGTGACCGCAGCTGTTGGTACAGGTCAATATAGTTGCTCTGGTAGTCCTGCATATCGCGCGGGGAGAGCAGTTCATTGCCCGCAAAGTCGTCAAACGAGGTAAGGATATTCCGCATTCGCAGAATTGCGCCAAACAGTGCGATGAAGTCCTTTTTGTTTTGGTCTCCCACAATGGGCCGACCCAGCGGGAATTTATCTTGCAGCTTGGCAATCAGTTCTTCGTAGCCGTCGTGGTGCTTGCCGTCCTCATCATAGCCCTCATAATAGGCTTTATAGTTTTTCAGCAGAACGACACTTCCGGCTTCGCGGTCTCCGAATAGCGCTAAAGCGTCATTGGTTTCCTTTTCCAGATTGCGGAAGCAGACAATATTGCCGTATGTCTTTACGGAGTTCAGGATACGGTTCGTGCGCGAGAACGCCTGTATCAAGCCGTGCATGACAAGGTTTTTATCCACCCAGAGCGTATTTAGCGTGGTAGCGTCAAAGCCCGTCAGGAACATATTTACGACAATCAGGATGTCAACCTCGCGGTTTTTCATGCGCAGGGAAAGGTCTTTATAATAGTTCTGGAATCTGTCGGCCGAGGTGTCATAATGCGTCTTAAAAAGTGCATTATAATCCTTGATTGCAGACTCTAAAAAGTCCCGCGAGCTTGCGTCAAGCTGGCTGGTATCGTCAGAATTTTCCTCTCCCAGCATGCCGTTTGCATCTTCCACGTCCTCGTTGGGCGCGTAGCTGAAAATCGTTGCCACGCGCAGGCGCTTTGCTTCGGGCAAGTCCTGCATCTGGCGCTTAAATTCCAGATAGTACGCCTTTGCCATGGCAATCGAGCTGACCGCAAAGATGGAGTTAAAGCCCGACAGACGCACACTATCCTTGACTTCTGCGACCTGCCCGCGCGTCTTATCGGTTGCTACCGCTTCGATATTGCGCAGCGCACGGAAAGAATACGTTTTACCGTTGCGTTTTGTTTTCTGGTCGAAATGCTCTAAGATGTATTTGACGATTTCCTTTACGCGGCGCGGGTCGGCAAGTGCCTTTTCAGTGTCGATGGCCTTGACCTGCTTATCACCAATGCCCGCCTTGCGGTTGACAGTATCTACATAATCAATTCTAAACGGCAGAACGTTGTTATCGTTGATAGCATCAACAATCGTATAGGTATGCAGCGGCAGGACTTTTTTGCCGTTGGCATCAGGCTCACCACCAAACGCCTGCGGGGTGGTTTTCAGCGTAGGTTTGCCGCGCGTACTGGCATTGGCCGCAAAAATCGGCGTACCCGTAAAGCCAAAGAGGTGATAGTTCTTAAAATATTTTGTGATGTCCTCGTGCATATCGCCAAACTGGCTGCGATGGCACTCGTCAAAAATCAAGACAACGTGCTTTTGGAAAATCTCATGTCCCTTATTGCGGGATACAAACAGCGCCAGCTTTTGAATCGTTGTAATGATGATTTTATAAGTATGCGGATTGCCTTTGGCATCCCGGTCTTCCAGCTGGCGTTGCAGCACCTGCGTGGAGGTGTTTCCGTTGGCCGCGCCTTTTTCAAAGCGGTCATATTCTTTCATGGTCTGGTAGTCCAAATCCTTGCGGTCTACCACGAACAGAACTTTATCAATGTAGGGGAGGTTAGAGGCCAGCTGCGCCGTTTTAAAAGAGGTCAGCGTTTTGCCGCTGCCCGTGGTGTGCCAGATGTACCCGCCTGCGGCCAGCGTTCCTGTCTGCTTGTAATTGGTCGAAACCTCAATGCGGGACAAGATACGCTCAGTGGCCGCAATCTGGTACGGACGCATCACCAGCAGCAGGTCTTCGGACGTAAAGACGCAATACTTCGTCAGGATGTTCAGCAGCGTATGGCGGGCAAAGAACGTGCGGGTAAAGTCCACCAAGTCGGGAATGACGCGATTTTTCCCATCAGCCCAAAAGGACGTAAATTCAAAGCTGTTGCTTGTCTTTTTGCCGCTCTTTCGGGTCGTTCCGGCACTCTCTTTAATGTGGCTGTCGCGGGTCGTGTTGGAGTAGTATTTCGTGTTCGTGCCGTTGGAGATAACAAAAATCTGCACATACTCATACAGCCCGCTGCCAGCCCAAAAGCTGTCCCGCTGGTAACGGTTGATTTGGTTGAACGCCTCCTTGATAGGCACCCCGCGCCGCTTTAATTCCACATGAACCAGCGGCAAACCGTTTACCAGAATTGTGACATCATAGCGGTTATCATAGTTGCCGCCGTTCTCCACATACTGGTTAATGACCTGCAAGCGGTTGTTGTGGATGTTCTTTTTATCCAGCAACGTGATATTGACCGTAGAGCCGTCCTCACGGGTCAAATTTTGAATGTTGTCCTCTTGGATGCGGCGGGTCTTTTCTTTGATGCCATCGTTTGCATTGGCGATTTTATCTCGAAAGAAAAAGTCCCACTCTTTATCCGTGAAAGTATAGTTGTTCAACAGTTCCAGTTGGCGGCGCAGGTTTGCCACAAGGTCAGCGTTATCATGAATAGGGAGGTAAGCATAGCCCTGCTCCTCCAACATCTTGATAAATGCCTGCTCCAGCGCAGCCTCGCTTTGGTAGGCATCAGAACGTTTGCTTTGCGGTTCGTATTCTGTTACAACGGTACTTTCGTTGCTGGCAGCAACTACATTGTAAGTGCTCATGCACCCAACTCCTTAAATGTTAAGAGCTTATCCCGATAGTATTCGTATTGCTTTTGCCGTGCTTCGATTTCGGCAGGCAGACCCTTGGTGAGGTCGTTGCAGAGGGTGTCAAAGCGGTCAAGGATTGTTGTTATACGATTTTGTTCTTCGATTGATGGTACTGCTATGATTGCTTTCATTAAATTATCATTATAAAGCCGCTGAATCGTTCCTCCCTCGGCCACATTCCACGGTTTTAATGAATAGCAGTATGCAAGATATTTATTGGTCACAAGTGTTTCGTTGTTGTCAATCCAGACAATATTAGAATCTTGAAAATACGCAGACTCGCCATTATAGACCACGGTTCTGCCAATCGTTCCTGCCGCCGAAATCAGTACAGTCCCCTTTGACGGGAAGTTGTACTTTTCCTTATATTCGTCAAACAGTTCTTTTGATATAAATGCGTCTGCCGTTTTTCCAAAGGTTCCAATCTTATAGAAAGGCACTGCACCAGAAACCGCCGTTTGGGCTTTCATGATACGTTTACACATACAGACCGAACCCACATCAGACAACGGAATTTTCACATAACCAAACACATACTGTAAGAGCTTAATTATGCTCTGTCTGTCTGTCTGTCTGTCTGTCTGTCTGTCTGTCAAGATTATGTCGTCAGCCGCAGCAAACGTCAAGAGCATATCCCGATAATATTCATACTGTTTTTTACGGGCTTCAATTTCAGCAGGCAGGCCAATGTTTAAGTCAGAACAAATGGAATCGAAATTATCTAAAACATTTGCAATTCTTTGTTGTACTTCTAACGATGGAATAACAACATCAAATTGCTCCAATGCTCGCATGCTCAAATTAGGCTGAGAGCCGTGACTTGCTTTCGCCTGCACTTGCTTTTGTACCGATTCGGATTGAAGTAAATGAAATAGAAACCGCGGCGAATTATTATCATTCGTCCGCATTGCTGCCAATGGTGACCAAATATTAAAACGTATATCCGTATCAACAAACCCAACTTTTCCTGTCGTTGACCCGGACTTCACCATAAAAACATCGTTTTTCTGTGGTTTATATTTTTTGCAACATTCACTATCAAACTCTTCTGTTATAAATCCACGTTTCTTTTCAAAATGAATCCGTCCATCATAAATTGCTTCCGCAGACAAAAAAGGCACTCCACTATCTACTAACTTAGGGGTAGTATGCGGTCCATCCGTTATAGGTTGAGCCAACATATCCATGATTTTTCCGTGCTTCGCACTATTTTTATACGTTAGTAGTTTATCCCTATAAAATTCGTACTGCTTTTTGCGTGCTGTAAGCTCCGCTGTAAGCTCCGCTGTAAGCTCCGCTGTAAGCTCCGTGAAATTGTCCAGTATCCGGACAATTTCACGTTGAACGGGCAGCGGCGGAATTGGTATCTTAAACTTTGCAAATTTTGCCATATCAACAGAGGGAAAACTCGATATGTTTGTGTTATTCAAGCACCATTCATCCAACTTATAGCAGTAATAATAAACAAATTTAGGGTCAAGTTTTTCCTCATATTCCGGGCGGCGAACTAAGTAAGTAAATCTTTGATTTGCCAGTGATTCAACCGTTATCAGCGCATGTTCACCGATAGTCGCGGACGTTGCCACAATAATAGAGTTGGCGGGGAAAAGCTTTCCCTTAACCGCAGCAGGCGTAATATGTTGTGCCGAATCCGAAAGAATGTTTCCGTTTTCCCGAATGTCCTCCATGCGGAACCACGGGATTGTCCCACCCTCCCAAAATTCAGCTTTTGCTTTTGAGGGTGTATAGCCATTCCTCATTTCAAATACACTTTTTAATTCCTTATACTCAACGCCATCCGGGCAAAGCTCTTTAATCAGCTTTTCTATGTTACTCATTTGCTTCACCTATTTTCTTATCCATCGAAATTGTCATCCCAGAAAAATATCGCATCTCACTCATGCACATTGTCGATTCAATTACAAATCCATGTGGATTTAGTTTTAATAATTCCGGAATATTTTCCACCTTTATGATTTCCGGCAATTCGTCATCTGTCACCATAACCACATAATCAATTTTGCCTTTGTAGCCATAAATATAATTCAAAAGGTTCTTGTCTCGACTCAAACGATAACAGGAATAACGTTCACCTTTAAGCAAATCACCATAGAAAATGTTTTCCTTTAATTGCAGTCCGCTAAAATCCTCACACATGTGTAACGTATGTTCTTGATATTCAACCATAAAGACTGCAATATCTTTACTGCCCCCATATTGGGCGAGGCTTTCTACATGATGCTCCCACGTCTTTTTAAAGGATGTGCAGAAATACTCATATGAATGGCGCGGATACGTGAAAACTTGCGTTAGCGTTTCTATTTTGCCCGATTCTGGATGTTCATTCATTTCATCCATTAGTTGCTTTTCCCTTTTGTTCGCATCCTCTTGAAATTTGGCATATTCTTTTTTATGCAATGCGCCTGCTCGCTTTGTAATCTCTGATGACGTAACTTGAAACTGCTCAACAAATCCTCTATCTGACGTAAAATCCGGAAATTCACTCGGCGCATCATTCGACTTCACCAGCCGAAGAAGATTTTCAAAATGTATCACATCATCTTCTGACATTCCAAAAAATATTTGTCCTACGGGTTTTGCGTAAAGATAATGGTTCTTTAAAAATTCATCTTCCGAAACGGTGTATGCTGTTTCTTTTCTATCTGGACTTGATATAAAAATACAGCGTTGCACAGCCTCTAAGCATTTTCTTTCTGCATCGCCGCGCATCCTCAAGCCCCCCTTGTTTCATTCGGCCTCAATCTCCGCAATAATCTTATCAATCTCGTCACGCAGAATCTGTTCCCGCGCCACAATGCGCTTGATTTCTGCGTTCAACTCCGTAATGTTGATGACCTCGCGGGTGTCCTCCTGCTCCACATAGGTGGATACAGACAGGTTATAGTCCTGCGCGGCAATCTCATCGTTGGGAACAAGGCGGCAGAAATAGTCCTTATCCTCACGGTCAACGAACGAGGCCACGATTTTTGCAATGTTGTCCTCGGTCAGCTTGTTGTTGTTCGTGACCTTGACAAATTCTTTCGAGGCATCAATAAACAGCGTCTTGTTCTCGGCCTTGCTCTTCTTCAGCACCATAATGCAGGTTGCAATACTTGTGCCAAAGAACAGGTTGCCGGGCAGTTGGATAATGCAGTCGATAAAGTTGTTGTCAATCAGATACTGGCGAATCTTCTTTTCCGCGCCGCCGCGATACATAATACCGGGGAAGCAGACAATGGCCGCCGTGCCGTTGGTTGCCAGCCATGCCAGCGAGTGCATGATAAAGGCCAAGTCCGCTTTGGATTTCGGGGCCAGCACGCCGGCAGGGGAGAAACGCGGGTCGTTAATCAAGACCGGGTTATCATCGCCTTCCCATTTGATAGAATACGGAGGGTTGCTGACAATGACCTCAAAGGGTTCCTCGTCCCAATGCTGGGGCGAAATCAACGTATCCTCGTGGGCGATATTGAATTTATCAAAATCAATATCGTGCAGGAACATATTGATACGGCACAGGTTGTAGGTCGTCAGGTTGATTTCCTGACCAAAGAAGCCCTGACGCACATTCTCCTTGCCCAGAATCTTAGCCGCTTTCAGCAGCAGGGAGCCGGAGCCGCAGGCCGGGTCATAGACCTTGTTGACCTCGGTTTTGCCCACGACAGCAAGGCGGGTCAGCAGTTCCGAGACCTCCTGCGGGGTAAAGAACTCGCCACCGCTCTTGCCAGCGTTGGAGGCGTACATACTCATCAGGTACTCATACGCATCGCCAAACGCATCAATCGTGTTTTCCTTGTATTCACCGAGCTTCATCGCGCCGATGCCGTCCAGCAGCTTGACAAGCATTGCGTTGCGCTTTGCCACCGTAGCGCCAAGCTTGTTGCTGTTGACATCAATATCATCGAACAGACCGGCAAAGTCGTCCTCGCTCTCGGTGCCTTTGGCGGAATCCTCGATATGACGGAAGACGGCCTCCATCGTCATGTTGAGGTTATCGTCCTGCGGCGCACGGGCGCGGACATTTACGAACAATTCTGACGGCAGGATAAAGAAGCCTTTGGTCTGCACCAAGTCATCCCGCGCCTGCTCGGCCTCCTCGTCAGACAGCTTGGCATAGTCAAAATCCGCGTTGCCTGCCGCGATTTCGTCCGCGTTGATGTAGTTCGTCAGGTTCTCGGAAATATAGCGGTAGAACATAATGCCCAGAACGTAGGATTTGAAATCCCAGCCATCCACGCTCCCGCGCAGGTCGTCCGCAATCGCCCATATTGCGCGGTGAAGTTCTTCGCGTTCCTGCTCTTTTTTATTATCCGGCATCGTGATTCCTCCAAATTTTAAGTACACTTTTTAACCCTATGTATATTGTAGCAAATGCTCCATCCCATAAGTCGGACTTGCAGCCAAAGATACATATTTTTATCTATTATAACGAAAAAGCGGGCATTTGTCACCCGCTTTTTGCCGTATTTCGTAAATTATTGTAGATGTCACGCACTATTTGAAGTAGAAATTTTTCCGCAGCCGGATTGCTCCGTCATCGCAAATTACAAATAGGTCTTGTTCCAAATGTGCAAGGTCAGCTGGCTTGATGATGGGCTGTCGTTTCTGGTTTGGGTCGGTTGCCAATAGGGAACGTTTTTCACCAATCATTTTGGAGAAATATTCCTGTGTTTCGGTGTCCTTACAGCCCAGTATGACGGTAAATTTGAAGTTACCGAGCATTGCTATGCGCTCATCTTTGCCGTAAATCATATCGACATCCGACACCGACTGGGTTAGGACAAGGATTCTAATTCTTCTTTTCCTCAAACGGCGGAGGGCCGGGGTAATTTGTAATTTTCCAAAGGACGCAAATTCGTCCAAGCAAAATAGTATCATTTGCTTGTTTTCTTTTGGTCTTGATGAAAAATACTCCATTGACTGCGCTGTAATTATACGCATTAAGTCGCCATAGATTTCGAGCTTTTCTTCCGGGATGTAAACATATATACTATTTGTTTCCAGCGTAGCTGGGCTGATTGACTGCTCATAGCTGGCCGATTTCCGAAGTGCATTTTTGATTTTTTCATTTGTAGCAAACAGTTTTAAGGCATCGTCTGCCGCCTGCTTGCAGCCCGCTGTGTTCTGCTCTGACGCACCTGCAAAGGAACTAATGAACATATTAGCAATCGGATTCTGCTGCTTTGCAATATCGTTCAGTAAACTGCGCCAATCGTGACCGAGAAAAAACTCGCAGATTTCCACAAAGCCCCAGCCCATGCCGTAGTAGCAGATAAGCGCTGCCGTTATCATCTTGCGCCCGTTCTTGGTAAAAAATACTCCCGCCTCGCTGTCGTTGGCCTTGTCCGGCAGCAACAAATAGGCCAGCTGCTCCAAACGCTCTTGCCGCTCGGTATCATCCGGGGCTGCATCAATGGACGCAAACACATCATACGGAATACAATCTGCCGCCGTGGGGTCAAAAATGATTTTGTTCTCTGTATGTACATTAGCCGATATGTCGCCGGATATATCTACCACCAGCGCCGTACCCTGCCAGCTTCGTAGCGTTGGAATCAGCAGCGCACTTGTCTTACCTGTGCCAGATGGCCCCAGTACGAGAATATGCCCCTCGTCCTGTTCGGGGGAGTAGGCCAACAGACCAAACTTCTTACCAAACAGAATCCCTTTTGCTTGCGCCGGATGTCGATACACAAGATTCTTTTTTGCAAATGGATTTGGAAAATGATTCATCTGCCCGCGCAAATATACTATCAGTACCAGCACAAGGAGCATGACTGCCGTTGCTCCGTACAGATAGCAGTTGATAAGCATTACCGCCTGATTCATGGCTGTACCTCAAAAACGCAGTTCCGGCCCGGACGATTCACCGAAATACAGCGCAGGGCGTTCTACTTCCTGCTGGTATTCCTGTTCGCGTTCCGCTTTAAGCTGCGCGACAGTGCGGTTTCCACCTTGCCGCTTGGTCACGCCCGTCATAACGCGGGCATCTTCCAGACCGTGCTCGTTCAAGTAGCGTTGCAGGTCTGGGTGAAAATTACGAAGCTCGCGGCGGTCAAGAATATCATTCGCACAGATTTTATACCCCTGCTCATGCTTCAAGTCTTCCTCGACAGGGATAAAGCAAAAATGCAAATGTGGCTGGCCGCCCTCGTCATCATGGACGATGGCCTGCACGACATTTTCATCGCCATAGCGATTTGCCAAGAAATTGTATGTTGCGTAGAAAAAGTCATCGTAGCGCTCTGGGTCTAAATCCTGCGGGGCGGTCACAACCCAGCCTGCCATAACTTTTACGTCATCGCGTTTATAGCAGTACAGTTCTGATTTGCGTTGCAAAAAATAGTCATACTCGGTCATGCCCCTATCGGGGGACAGAACATAGTCCCGCCCCTGCCGAGACGGGTCAATGTCAGGATTGCCGGAATGTTCGATTTCGCGGCGATTGTGCCGCAGTTGATTGCGGACTGCGCCCGCTGAAAACTTCTCTACACTTGCCATTGTAATCTCACTTTCCTTTACGGGGTTCATGTCCCCTCTGCCCACACCTTGAAATGCCCTGCACAACGAAGCAGCTCATTTAGTCGCGGACTGATGTGCCATACAAGGTATGGCAGTTTCCCCGGAAACTCCCACCACCCTTGCGGGCTTACCTTGCCAAAGGGGCGTGACCCCTCTGGACTCCCCGCTGCCGACAAGACCTGCTTGCCGTCAGTGGGGGCTGCGGCCCCCATCGGAACGACTTTTCGCCGTTCCTGCCCCTATAAGATTGGTGGTGCCCAAGTTCTGCACTTTCGTGCAGAATTTCAGCACCGCCCTTGCTGCGACCTGTACGCCTTACTATCGCAAAGGCGTGTCAGGTCTTACTTTTTTCTACTCGGCAAACGGCACCACTGTCCCATTGCATCACGCTCGATTCCTACAAGGAACTGGATGCCGTCAAACCAGCTGAACGGCAGGCTCGGTTCACAACGAAACGCAAGCGCTGCCATTACATCGTACACAGCCTTTTCGCCCCACAGAACCTCCCACTCAGCAAAAATATCATCTACCAAGCGAGCACCGTTAATTTTGTTGATGCCGCCAGTCGAAATCTGTTTGCCAAGGAGCTCATAGACCTCGACAGCAGATTCCCACAAGGCATCATTCTCTGTTATGGTGCAGTTCTCTGTGTCCTCGTGCAAATGGTATCTGGCAAAAAAGCCCTGTAAACGGTCTGCATCGTACACCGGGCGTGTTCCTAACGCCCTGATGCCGCGTGTCATTGACTGCTTGATTTCCCACGCATCCAATTTATTTTCTGCGCGGCACTGCAAAATGAACGTTGCCTCTGTGCGGAACGGCTCTGTCATCGGCAGAAACTCATTTTTGATTGCCATATTGATGATGTCTCCGATTTTCAAGCCGAAAACTTTGGTTGCGACAGTAATCAGAATGTCGCTTTCTTTATCTGAAATGAAATAGCGGTTCATCAGAACGCCCCCTTACAAGATGAAATACAATTCGTTATGTAATACGATATGTATATAATAGCATATAATATACACCATGTCAATATATACATATCGTATTTTTTATAAAAATAGTACGGTACTCCGCTGCGGCGGGACGGGGAAGCGTAACCCTGCCGCTCAAAAAAGTATATAAGCCCCCAGCCCTAAGTCAACAGACTTTCACGGCATATTCTCGCACTTTCGCGGGGAGCGCTGCGATATTCCATGTTCTGTTGACACCGGGTTGGGGGCTTTACTTTTTCTTCTCGCCGGCAGGGGCCAAACCTGCAAACCGCTTCTGCGGGGATTAAAAGTAAACTTTTAAGACGAAAGGACATCGAAAATGAAACAGACGATTAAAACGAGCCGCGTTGCGGGTCAGTTAGAGAAAATGTTCCGCGCACTTAACAACCGCTTTTTTGGCGGCGAACTGCCGGAAGTGGTTATTAGTTTAAAAAAGACCGCTGGCGCGTATGGACATTTTACAACGGGCAAAGTCTGGCGGACAGGAGAGGAACGGCGCTACGAAATCAATATAAGCTCTGCCAGCTTAAA
>ULTQ01030389.1_pt1 | contig 11202 bp, 9 predicted proteins | sample 1957731 | NCBI WGS metagenome assembly ULTQ01 (sample SAMEA4835738, study PRJEB28245) | human gut metagenome | biome: gut microbiome; material: fecal sample | place: Denmark | collected 2008 | reverse complement strand
CTATTATATTACATATTATTATCACTCATATAAGAAATTAGTCTTACCATTTGACTAGAATATCCAAGTTCATTATCATACCATGCCACTACTTTAACAAGCGTTTTATCATTTTTTTCCAATATATCTGTTAATAAGCCATCCACTAAAGCTCCACAAGGACATCCAATAACATCACTTGATACAATTGGATCTTCCGTATAGTTAAGCGTTTCATTTACTTTTTCTTTAAAAATACGATTAATTTCTTCTTTTGTTACTTTTTTAGATAATTCTAATGTTAAATCAATAACAGATCCATCCCCTACAGGAACTCTCATTGCTGAACCACTTAATCTACCTTCAAGCGAAGGAATTACTTTACCAATTGCACTAGCAGCACCTGTTTCTGTTGGAATAATATTTAAAGCAGCCGCCCTTCCTCTTCTTGATTCAATTCCTTTTTTATGTGAAACATCAAGTATTACTTGATCGTTTGTATAAGCATGAATAGTAGTCATAAAACCCATCACAACTTTAAATTCATCATCTAAAACCTTTAATACTGGTGCCAAACAGTTAGTGGTACAACTAGCAGCACTAATTATTAAATCATCTTTATTTAAAATATTTTCATTTACATTATATACAATAGTTTTAACATTGCCTTTGCATGGAGCACTTACTATTACTTTTCTTGCTCCTGCTTCAATATGCTTCAAAGCAAGTTCTTCTTTAGTAAATTTACCAGTACATTCCAAAACATAATCAACTTCTAATTCTTTCCATGGTAACATCGCAGGATCAAGTTCTTTAAAAACTTTTACCTTTTTATTATTTATCAATAAATAATCTTCATCATAACTTATAACATAATTATTTTTTCTATGTACTGAATCATATTTTAATAAATAAGCCAACTCTTTTGCACTTGTTAGGTCATTTATTGCTACAACTTCAACATTATCTACTTCTTCAAGTAAACTAAATACTATCCTTCCTATTCTTCCAAATCCATTAATTGCTACTTTCATAATTATATTTCCTTTCTTTATTCAAAATAACTTCCCCCGATAAATTCTCTTAATATTGATTCTTTTGGTATATTTTCTGTAGGAACCACTAAAAACATATTTAAAAATCTAAGTAATCTTCTTGCTTCTTCATAATATGGTGAATTAATATCTATATTATAAAGAAGTGGTTCAGCATATTGTCTTAATGCTCCAATTTCATATATTAAAGCACTGTTAACAACAAAATCTGCTTCTTCTTGATATGGAAAAACATATTTTTCTTCACCATCTCTTACTCTACTCCATGTTTTTATTGTATATTCTGCAGAATAACTTCTTGTTCTGTTATCTCTTACCATTCTTCTAAGTAATCTATTATCACTTGTAGATACCATATTATAATTATCCACATTTAAATCTGTTAAAGGAGAAACATAAACTTTATATTTATTTTCCTTTGGAATAGATTTTGTAAGTTCTTCATTTAAACAATGAAGTCCTTCGATTATTATTATATCATTATCATTTAACTTTAAACTTTTGTTAAACTCTGGGATACCAGTTTTAAAATTAAACGTAGGAATTATTACTTCTTCGTTATTTAATAATTTTTTTAATTGATTATTAAATAAATCTATATCTATTGCTCTAAGAGATTCAAAATCATAATCACCATTTGGTAACTTTGGTGTTTCTTCTCTTGGTAAAAAATAATCATCTAATGATATAGGTTTAGGATTTAAACCAAAAGTATTTAAAAACATTGATAACTTTCTTGAAGTTGTTGTTTTTCCAGATGAAGAAGGTCCGGCGATTAAAACAACTTTAACACGTGAACTTTGTTCTGCAATTTGTCTTGCCAAATCAAGAAGTTCATTATTAGCAATAACTTCATTTAATGTAATAATATCATTAATTTTACCTTCTGCTATTATTCTATTAATATCACTAGATGTAAATATATTTAACTTTTTAGCACTTTTATAATTCTTATTAAATGCTTCAGTTATTTTTTTATGTTCAACATAAGATGGTATTTCACCATTTAAAGTTGGATATTGTAATACAAACTCATTATTTCCTAAATATTTTAAAGTAAAAGATTTAAAAACTCTTGTATTGATAGGCATTTGTGAATAAAAATAACCATACATATTATTTAACTTATATAATGTTACATAATTAGAAGTTGTATAATAATAATTATTGGCAACAGAAGTATTAGTAGTTTGTTTAAAATAATTAATTGCTTCTTTTCTTTTTACTATACATTTTTTAATTGGTAAATTCAAATTAACAAGTTCAATCATTTTATTCTTTATTTCTTCTAATTTTTCTTCAGTTAAATCAAATAAACATCTAATTCTTACTCCTTTATCAATCGAATGACATACTTTAAAAGAATAATTGTATCCATAAAGTTCTTTAATAGCACACATAAGTAAAAATATTAAACCTTTAACATATATTCTTGAACCTGTTCTTGAACTACAGTCAATAAAGGATAAACTACAATCTTTTTCAAGGACTTTATTTAATTCAACAAGTCTATTATCAACATAAGAAATAAGTATTGGATATTTATAATTAATACTAAATTGTCTACTAACTTCTTCAATTGTTGTACCTTTTTTATATACGTAAGTTTTATCATTAATCTTAACATTTACAAAATCCATATTATCACCTTTTATCCTTTCTATTTTATTTTATCACATATTGTAAGAATTTAGTACGAATATTTTTAAACTTTTTGCTTATTTTATTAATGGAGGCGATTTTTATTAATATAATACCTACAGTAATTGAAAAAGAAGGACAAAACGAAAGATGTTATGACATATATTCAAGACTTTTAAAAGATAGAATTATTATTTTAAACGGAGAAATAAATGATAACTTAGCCAATAGTATTGTGGCACAGCTATTATTTTTAGACAGTGAAAACCATGAAGATATTAGTCTTTATATTAATTCACCAGGTGGTGTTATAACAAGTGGTATGGCTATATATGATACGATGAATTTTATTAAAAGTGATGTTTCTACAATTTGTATAGGAATAGCTGCTTCCATGGCTGCATTTATTTTATCAAGTGGAAAAAAAGGCAAAAGATATGCTCTTCCTAACGCTGAAGTTATGATTCATCAACCACTAGGTGGAGCACAAGGTCAAGCAACTGAAATAAAAATAGCAGCAGAACATATTTTAAAATTAAAAGATAAATTAAATACCATATTAGCTAAAAATACTAATAGACCATTAGAAAAAATTCAAAATGATACAGAAAGAGATTACTTTTTAACTAGTAACGATGCTTTAGAATATGGTATTATTGATAAGATTATTGAAACAAAGTAAAAGTTCACATAAATTAGTGAACTTTTATATTTAAATTATTGTAAATATTGTAATTACAATTAATGAAATAATTACTAATCCTACAAACAACTTCCAAATAGTTTTTAACCATTCTTTATAACTTGTTTCAGTTAATTGTAATGTAGAAAGTAATAAAACACTTGTAGGTGCAACTAGCATAACTGCACTATATAAACTTACAAATAAAATACTTAAAGCTTGTTTAAAACTAACTTGTCCGATACTTCCTTGTAAGAATTGTAACACATATTGTGGATAATAATAAATATCTACATAAAGTGGACTTCCTAAAACTGTGAAAGTTCCATAAGTAAGAGTATTAAATGTTGGAGTTATTCCAATAAGTTTTTCTCCTACTGTTAAATAAATTGGATATGAACTTACAATTACAATTAAAGCATAACTCATAACTACTAAAACTCCAATTGGTAAATATTTTTTTACCCCAACAATAGTTTTTTCAACAATAGCATTTACCTTAACCTTATAAATTAGACAAAGTATTAATGCAAAAATAATTAATGTTGTTGAATAATGAATATACTTTTCTGGACCAAACCATGTACCAAATATAGTAAATCCTCCAAACAATTTCTTTAATATTGGAAAATTAAAAATTGTAAAATTATTTATCCAAGTATTAATATTATCAAATACAACAACACCAAAAGCTTCTTTGAAGTTTAATGTTCCAAGTATAAATACTAATAAAACTAAACCTAAGATTAAATAAATAGGCCATACTTTTTTACATCTTTTATACTTTATTTCGCTAGAAATACTAGAAATTAAAGCATCTACTTCTTTTACTTCATCTTTTACTTTTCCTTTAATTTGTTCTTTTTTAGCTTTTATATCTTTTTTCTTATCCTTAGTTTTACTTTCTTTTATTTGCAATGGAAGTAAAATTAATAATAATAATAAAGTTAAAGCTAGAACAAATAGAATTAATTTTACAATTATTCCATCTTTTAAAGTTAGTCCTAAAATACTATTAACTACTCCATACATTGTATAAGAATAAGTAGAACCAAACATACCTACAATAGTAGCACCTAAAACAGATGTAAGTGCAGTCATTTTACTAAATCCCATTACTAATAATAAAGATATTAAGAATGGAAAGAAAGCAAATGTTGCCACTTCTAATCCTGCTACTGAAGATACAATAGCAATAACTACAGTTATAATAGCTAACCATAATTTTTTATTATTCATTTTCTTAGCTAAAGTATCTAATGCTTTTTTATAAAAACCAGTTTCTTCTAAAAGAGCATAAAATCCTCCTACTACTAAAATGAAAACAAATACACTAGCAAAATATCCAAATGTTGTTACCGGTATATTAAATATACTAAAAAGTCCAATTTGATATCTTCCTAGATCTTGTAAACCACCACCATAATAATATTTAGCAGGTAGTACCCAAGTTAAAATACAATATGCTAGAATCATAATTCCAAGTATTTTAAATAATGTGTGTTTTTTCATATTTTTCCTCCTTATATTAATTATGACACTAAGAAAGAAAAAAAGGAAGTATTTTTACATAATTTTCACACAAAACCCTTATTTTATTGCATATTTTCTTTCATTTCTGGAATAATTATAGTTTCAAGAAGAAAAAAATCAAAATTTAAATAATTAGAATTATTATAATCTTCATCTAGTTTTAAATAAATAGTACGCATATTTTTTAAATTTTCAACTGAAAAATATGAACCATATTGTTTAATCAAATATTTGCTCCACTCTTTAATTAGCCTATTTCCATAATTACTATTATATTTCCACCCTTGAGCGTCCACAATAACTTTTCCAATATTATACTTAACTTTAATATCATCAAGCATTTTATTATAATATCTTTGTTTTTCTTCTATCGTATAATCATCAAGATATTTTTTAATTGTCTTTAAATAGCCCATAATATCCTCCTTTCTTTTTATATTTTTAGAAGGTTTTATTTTTACCCTCTATATATGTTATATTGAAATTTTTTCATTTCACCTAAATTTTTTGCAAAAAAAATGAAAAAAACATTAATTTTTTTCATCTAAATACATTTTAATCATCATAAGAGCCTTTTTTCTTGGACTAATTTTTACTTTTTCTTTTAATTTTATTTCGCTTAAAGTTAACCCATTTGAAAGTTCAAATATTTCATCAAAACCAAAACCATTTTCTCCTCTAGGACTATCACTAATTACACCATCCAAAGTATATTCAAATGTTTTAATAATATTTTTTCCTTTTAATGCAATAACTGTTGTATAATGACAAGTCCTTTTTTCTTTTAAAACCCCCTTAAGTTTTTTTAATAATTCTAAATTCTTAAAATGATCATCTTTATCTAACCATCTAGCAGTATAAACGCCAGGAAACCCATTTAAATAATCTATTGAAATACCAGAATCATCCCCAATACATAAGTAATTATCTCCTATTTGATTATATAAAGATATTGTTTTTTCCAAAGCATTTGCTTTAAAAGTTTTTCCATTTTCAGTTACAATAATTTTTTTATTAAGCATTTTTTCCATATCACTTATTGATAAAATATCATAATCTTTTAATATGGCTTTTACCTCATTAATTTTCCCCTTATTATTACTAGCAAAAACTATTTGTTTCATAAATTCCTCCCTATTTTTATTAATACTTAAGTATAGGTCTAGTGTATCATATTATTTTAAAGAGTAAATAAAAAAGAAAAAGAATTGTAATTTTAACAATTCTTTAAACATTATCTGTTTTTCATTGTAGGAAATAATATTACATCACGAATAGATTCTTGTTCTGTAAATAACATACATAATCTATCAATTCCGTATCCAATACCTCCTGCTGGGGGCATACCATATTCTAAGGCTTCAACGAAATCCATATCGATATCATTTGCTTCTTCATTTCCTAAATCTTTTTCTTTTAATTGTTCTTCAAATCTTTCTAGTTGATCAATTGGGTCATTAAGTTCAGTATAAGCATTAGCAAACTCTTTACCTCCGATAAATAATTCAAATCTATCAACAAATCTTGAATCTTCTTTATTTCTTTTTGTAAGTGGTGAAATTTCAACAGGATGTCCGTATAAGAAAGTTGGTTGAATTAATGTTTCCTCAACATATTTTTCAAAAAATAAATTAATAATATGACCAACAGTCATTTCATGATTTTGTACTTCTATATGATGTTGTTTAGCTAAATCAAGTGCTTCTTCCAAAGTCATATCTTTTTTAAAATCAATTCCTGTAATATTTTTAATTGCATCAGTCATACTAATTCTTTGCCAATTACCTGCAATATTTATTTCATTACCGCACCAATTAAATACATCTTTACAACATACATCCTTAGCAATAGTTTTAAACATATTTTCTGTTAAATCCATCATTCCTTCAAGATCAGAATAAGCAAGATATGCTTCCATTAAAGTAAATTGTGGATCATGTTTTGGATCCATTCCCTCATTTCTAAATACTCTACCTATTTCATAAACAGCTTCCATACCACCAACTAAAAGTCTTTTTAAAGGAAGTTCAAGAGCTATTCTTAAATACATATCTATATCTTGTGCATTATGATGGGTAATAAATGGTCTAGCACTTGCTCCTGTAAGTAAATTACTTAAAACAGGCGTTTCAACTTCAACAAAGCCACGACTATCCATAAAATTTTGAATACATCTTATTATTCTTGGACGCATAAAAGCAATATTTTTACTTTCTTCATTCATTATTAAATCAACATATCTTCTTCGATATCTTTCTTCAATATCAGTAAGACCATGGAACTTTTCTGGTAATGGTTTTAGAGCCTTTACAAGATGTGTATATTCTAAACATTTTAATGTTACTTCCCCAGTTCTTGTTTTCATAACACGTCCTGTTACTCCAACAATATCTCCAATATCAGCTGATTTAAATAAATCATACTTGTCTTCCCCAATATCGTTTACCGAAATATATATTTGAAGTTTTCCTGTTTTATCTTGAATAGTAAAGAAAGATGCTTTTCCCATTTTCCTTATAAACATTATTCTTCCTGCTACAGTATAAATATCATTAATATTTTCAAAATCATCATGTGGAATATCCTTATATTTTTCGTTTATTTCTTTAGCATAACCTGTTCTATCAAATCTTTCTCCAAATGGATCAAGACCCATAGATTTAATTTTTTCTGCCTTTTCTCTTCTAACTAATTCTTGTTCTGTAAATTCTCTCATATAATTACTCCTTTTTTAACTACACATATTTTAACACAACTTTCTTGTTAAATCTATATTTTTTTTAATTTATTACTAAACAATAAATTTTAACGTTATTTTAAACTATCCTTTAGTTCATTTAACATTCTTTTTATTTCATTTATATTTTTTGTTTTAAAAATATTTTGTTTAACTAAATTAGCATTTTTTATTCCTTTTAAATACCAGCCAACATGACTTCTTATTTCAAGAACTGCTTGTTTCTCACATTCAAATTCTTCAAGTAAACTTAAATGTTTTAAACACATATCAATCTTTTCGATATCTGTTGGTTTATCTATTACAACACCATTTTCTAAATACTCATTTATTTCTTTAATTAACCACGGATTACCAAGAAGACCACGTCCTACCATAACAAGATCACAATTAGTTTCATCTAACATTCTTTTAGCGTCAAAACAAGTTTTAACATCACCATTTCCTATTACAGGAATACTTACTGCTTGTTTTACTTGTTTTATTATATTATAATCAGCTTTACCTGAATAACCTTGACTTCTTGTTCTTGCGTGAATAGCAATAGCACTAGCACCAGCTTCTTCAACAATTTTTGCAACTTCAACTGCATTAATACTTTTTTCGTCCCAACCACTTCTTATTTTAACAGTTACAGGACAACTAACAGAATTAACAACAGCTTTTACTATTTCTTTTATTTTTTCAGGATTTTTTAACAAAGCACTTCCTGCTTGAGCTTTTAAAGCAACTTTAGGAACGGGACATCCCATATTTATATCAATAATATCAGGGTGCATAGTTTCTTCAATATATTTTGCTGCCACAACAAAGCTAGTAATATCACTTCCAAATATTTGTTGTGCTATGGGTCTTTCATAATCAGTCATATAAAGCATATCAATAGTTTTTTTATTATTATAATAAATAGCTTTATCACTAACCATTTCTGCATAGACAAGATCGGCTCCCATACTTTTACATATTCTTCTAAAAGCACTGTTAGAAATGCCTGCCATTGGTGCTAAAACAACTTTACTATTAATTTCAATATTTCCTATTTTTACCATAAAACCACTCTTTTCTATACAATTATTTTATCAAAAAAAGTATGAAATTCATACTTTTATTTATTTAATTTTGAAACTAATTCTTCTTTACTCATTTTAGTATAACCTTTAATACCTTGTTCTTTTGCTAAAGTTTTTAATTCTTCTAAATCATATTCATCTTGAGGCATTTTTTTATGTTCTACTAAATACTCTATTTGTTCTTGAGTTAAAGTTTCATATTTCATTAAGTTTTCTGCTACTAAATCCAAAAGTTCTTTATTTTCTAAAAGAATCTTTTTTGTTTTTTCATAACATGAATCAATAATTTTTCTTATTTCTTGATCTATTTCATATGCAACTTGATCTGATGAATTCCTTGATTTATTATAATCTCTACCTAAAAATACACTTGACTCATTTTGTTCTAGTTGAATAGGCCCAAGATCACTCATACCATATTCAGTAACCATTGCTCTTGCTATTTTAGTAGCTCTTTCAATATCATTTGATGCTCCTGTTGTAATATCTTTGAACATTAATTCTTCACTTCCACGACCTGCTAAAAGGGTTGTTATTGTTTCTAAAAGTTCTTTTTTGGTTACATGGAATTTTTCTTCTTCATTTTGAATATTTGTATATCCTCCAGCCATACCACGAGGTATAATTGTAACTTTTTGAACTATATTAGAATTTTCTTGTTTTAATCCTGCAACAACATGACCTGCTTCATGATAAGCTGTAATTTTTTTATCTTTTTCACTAGGTTGTCTTGTTGTTTTAGCTGGTCCCATTAAAACACGATCATGTGCTTCATCAACATCACTCATATTAATTTCACTTTTATTTTTTCTAACAGCAAGAAGTGCTGCTTCATTAAGTAAGTTTTCTAGATCTGCTCCTGAAAAACCTGAAGTTCTTTTAGCAAGGAATTTTAAATTAACATCTTTCCCTAATATTTTATTTTTAGCATGTACTTTTAATATTGCTTCCCTTTCTCTAACATCTGGTAAAGATACAGTTACTTGTCTATCAAATCTTCCTGGACGAAGAAGAGCTGGGTCTAAAACATCTGGTCTATTTGTTGCTGCGATTATAATAATTCCTTCATTAGCACCAAATCCATCCATTTCAGTTAATAATTGGTTTAAAGTTTGTTCCCTTTCATCATGTCCTCCACCTAAACCTGTACCTCTTTGACGACCAACAGCATCTATTTCATCAATAAATATTAAACATGGTGCTGTTTGTTTTGCTTGTTTAAACATATCACGAACACGACTTGCTCCAACCCCAACGAATAATTCAACAAAATCAGAACCACTTATGTAATAAAATGGTACATTTGCTTCTCCTGCTACAGCTTTAGCAAGCAAAGTTTTACCAGTTCCTGGAGGCCCTACAAGAAGTACTCCTTTTGGTATTCTAGCTCCTAATTTTTGAAATTTTCTTGGATTTTTTAAAAAATCAATAAGTTCTTTAACCTCTTGTTTTTCTTCAACTAAACCTGCAACATTATCAAATGTAACTTTATTTTTATCAGTTTGAAGTTTTGCTTTACTTTTTCCAAAATCAAATGATTTATTAGCTCCTCCAACTTGTTTATTCAAGAAAAACAATGTTACTCCAATAATTAAAGCATAAGGTAAAAAATTAAGTAACATAAGTAAAAATGAACTACCCTCAGGATCTTTATTTACTTTAAGCTTAAAATTATCACTTTCACTTGCACTTAAAATATCACTTATAACTTTTTCTGACAATGGTGCTTTTAAAGTAAACATTTCATTATCTTTATAATCTTTTAATTTACCTTGTAAAATGTAAACTTGACCACTCATACTTGGTGTTATTTCTAATTTTTCAATAGTACCTTTATTTAAATTAGACATAAATTCATCATATGATAATTGATTGTTAACATTTCTAAATGATACAAATGCATAATATAAACATATTAGAACTGCCAATGCAAAAACATATGAAAATATACTTCTTTTAATATCTTTTTTATTCATTAAAAAACCTCCTTGTTAATAATACCTTAATATTATATCACATTTTTTATTTTTTGGAATATCAAATTTAGATTTTTTTATTCCAGGTATCCACACTACTTTATCTTTTGAATCCACAACAATAGGCCAGATATCTCTTTTTGATAAAGGTATTTTACTATTTATAAATATATCTTTAACCTTTTTTTGTTTATTCATTCCCTTAACATACATTTTATCTCCAACTTTTCTTGTCCTTATATGTAAAGGAAAAACCAAATCTTCTTTATTCAATCTTGCATAATTATTATCATTAATTTCACTTTCTTCAACCACTTCGATTACTTTACCATTAGGTAAAACAACTTTACTATTTTTTTCCCCTATTTCTAATTCATAACTATCTACTTCTTCAGTTACTTCCTTAATTATTAAATCATTATAACTTCTTACAACCTTAACATTATTAGGTAAATATACATAACTATTTGGTCTTGAAGAATAAATAAGATTATTAATAATATTAACATGTTTATCATTTAAAAGAATT
>ULTQ01006099.1_pt1 | contig 11207 bp, 8 predicted proteins | sample 1957731 | NCBI WGS metagenome assembly ULTQ01 (sample SAMEA4835738, study PRJEB28245) | human gut metagenome | biome: gut microbiome; material: fecal sample | place: Denmark | collected 2008 | reverse complement strand
CTTCTCATTTTATTTTGTGCTAAATCTTGACACAGGACCAAGTATTTTTGATTTCACTTGCTTCTCACCCCTAATTACTACTTAATTTCTTAGTGTTAAAAATAATACATATTATAGAAAAGATAAAAGTTAGAATTGAAACGACCATAATCGGAATTTCATATGTCGCAAAATCAAAATATCTAATATTATATTGTATAAATGTAACTGTAAAATTATAAGCTGAATGTATTAGTATACCAGGTACTATTGAATTATATTTATCGACAAGGTAATTAAAAATCAAACTCAATAAAATTGCTGACAATACTGTGAATATAGATGATGAAAAATGAATAACACCAAAAGTCAACGAAACTAAAAGTGATGATACCCATATTGGAAAAGCCAATTTTAGTTTTGAATAGATTAAGCCACGAAATGTAACCTCCTCGACAATTGGAGCTAATATACTCTTGGCTACAAACAAAAAAACTACATTTATTCCATTGACTGATTTGTGCAAATCATTTGTATTTGAAACAGTATCTTCTCCCTGAAAGAATGGTATACAATTTAATAGAATCATAAAAATAAAATATACTGATAATCCTAAAAGAATAAAAGGCAATGCCGAATGCAGAGTTATTTTATTTAGTTTTATACTATCAAGAAAATCATATCTCTTTACTTTTAGTATAAAATAAAAAATAATCATAATTAATAAACAAGCAATTATCTCCACAACATAGGTTGACATTTGAGGAAGATTTAAATTTATTTTACTAAAGCATACATATATTAATGAAATTATTAATGCACATATTATTGGTGTAAATGAAAAAATAAAAAAATAACTCACCGATTCACATATAGCTTTAAACTTTTTCAAAACTATTCCTCCTATTAAAAACTAATTTTATATGATAACAAAACATTTTTCCAAAATAAAAATTAATTATATATTGATAGTACATCTAAAATATAGTAACAAATTATATTCTAAATACTAACTGCTTTTATTAACATACAGTCGGTGCATATGCAGTAATAGTACCTATATCAAGCAACCATTCTACTGCATCTGTCCAATCTGGTAGTAAATCCCAAAAGCTAAATTTTCCGCCAGTTGTAGACATCTGATTTTCTTCAGACAATGTATTGAAATCTTTACTGATTTCAAAATTCCAAGCTACTCTTTTCATATTTTTCACCACATATGTAATTTATTAATGACATGTTCCGAATATAATATCCATTAACCAATCTAAGCCTACAAGTGGGCCTGTTGGAATTGGCATTGTGTTAAAACCGCCAACTGTTGAATATTGAGAGTGCATTGACATTAACGAAAATTCATCATCAATAACATCTAAATCCCATTTTACTTTTTTTCATTTTCCACCTCAATTTAGTTTGCTTATATTAAGCTAAACAGGGCTTTGACGGTTTGCATTTACAGTTAATTTATTTCTTTTTTCTTCTGTATTTTGCAAACTTATCTTTTGTCTGTTTTCCGTTTCTGTTACGGGAATTGTTTTTATTTGAATTGTAAGAAGATTTCTGACCTTTATTATTTCCCTTATAATTATTTTGATTACTCATTGGCTGAACAAGACATTTTGAATCATAACCTATCAAATCTTTTCTGCCTGCTTTTATAAGTGCTTTAATTACTTTCTGTTTGTTTTCGGGAATAAAGTATTGCAAAAGCGCTCTTTGCATTGACTTTTCTTCCTCTGTTTTCGGTACATAAACCTCTTTCATTGTATAAGGGTCTATGCCTGTATAAAACATACAGGTCGAAATTGTACCCGGAGTCGGATAAAAGTCCTGCACCTGCTTTGGATGTATATTCTCCCTCTTACAGAACAGTGCAAGTTCCACCGCGTCTTTCAAAGTAGAACCCGGATGCGAACTCATAAGGTACGGCACTATGTATTGGTCTTTACTCATACGGCCTGTCAGTTTATAGAATTTATCGCAAAACTTTTTATAAGTTTCTATGTGCGGTTTACCCATTCTGTCAAGAACTGCAGCCGAGCAATGCTCCGGAGCAACTCTTAACTGACCGCTTATATGATACTTTACAAGCTCTTCAAAAAATTCGTCACTCTGATCTTCCATAAGATAATCAAAACGAATACCGCTGCGAATAAATACTTTTTTAATGCCGTCAAGTTTTCTCAATTCTCGCAAAATATCAAGATACTCCGTATGCGACACCTGCATATTAGGGCAAGGAGTCGGGGCAAGACACTTTCTGCTTTTACAAAGTCCCGCCTTTTTCTGCTTTTCGCAGGACGGCAGACGGAAGTTGGCTGTAGGGCCGCCCACATCACTTATATATCCTTTAAATCTCTTATCGTTAAGAAAAGACTTTGCCTCGTCAATAACGCTCTGTTTACTTCTTACCGTTACCGCTCTTCCCTGATGAAACGCAAGCGAACAGAAATTACAAGCGCCAAAGCAACCACGGTTATGCGTAATTGAGAAAAGTACCTCCTGAATACCCGGTACACCGCCGAGTTTTTCGTAACACTGCGGATACCATCTTTCATACGGTAACGAATACACATAATCAAGCTGTTTTGTGTCAAGCGGCTGCATAGGCGGATTTTGAATAAGTATATAATTTCCGTGGCGCTGAATAAGCGTTTTGCCTCGTACAGCGTCCGCCTCCTCAAGCTCTTTTCTGGCGGCTATTGCATAATCCTTTTTGCTCTTGCAAACTCTCTCATAGCTTGGCAGTTCAACAACCGTTTTTGGCACATAGTCGCTTGTTTTTACCGCATAGCAAATGCCACGAATGTCATATAATGCCTCAACAGGGTAACCCTCGGAAAGGCGCTTTGCCATTTCAATAGTTTGCAGTTCGCCCATTCCGTAAGAAATAATATCTGCTTTACTGTCAAAAAGTACAGACGGCATTACGGTGTTTTTCCAATAATCATAATGAGCAAATCTTCTTAGCGAGGCTTCAAGTCCGCCGATAATTATTACCGAATCGGGATAAAGTCTGCGGATTATATTTGAATAAACAGTTACAGCTCTGTCAGGACGCTTGCCGTTTTTACCGCCTGCCGTATAAGCATCATCACTGCGCTTGCGCTTGGCAACGGTGTAATGCGCTACCATACTGTCTATATTGCCTGCCGTAACAAAAAATCCTAATCTCGGCTTGCCAAACTGTAAAAAGTCGGCGTCATTTTTCCAATCAGGCTGAGAAAGGACTGCAACCTTATAGCCACAGTCCTCAAGCACTCTTGTAATTATGGCAGCACCAAAAGACGGGTGGTCAACATAACTGTCGCCCATTACATATACAAAGTCAACTTCGTCCCAACCACGGGCTTTAACCTCTTTTATATTCATCGGTAAAAATGCCATAATATCACCTATATAATTTATTCATCGTCACTGCCCATAATATTACGGTGTTCAAGCCATTCATTATAGGTCATAAGTACATCTCTCGGTTTTGAACCCTGATGAGGGCCGACAACACCCATCTGCTCCATATCGTCTATCATTCTGCCGGCTCTTGCATAACCTACCTTGAGTCTGCGCTGAAGAAGTGAAGTAGATGCCTGTCCTGCTTCAATTACGCATTTAATTGCGTCTTCCATTTTTGAGTCAATTTCAATATCATCGCCGCCTCTGTCATCGCCCTTTTTACCCTGAGTAATTTCTTCTGCGGCAATTCTCTTGATTTTTTCTTCAATCTCCGCATTATATTGAGCGGAAGAAGATTTTTTAATGTAATTTGTTACACCCTCAATTTCCTCATCGGAAGCATAGCAACCCTGCACACGCATTGGTTTTGGCGCACCTACAGGCAGGAAAAGCATATCGCCTCTGCCTATGAGTTTTTCCGCACCGCTGAAATCAAGGATAGTTCTTGAATCAATATTTGAACTTACTTTAAGCGCAATACGGCTTGGAATATTTGCCTTGATAAGACCTGTAATTACATTTACCGTAGGTCGTTGCGTTGCAACAAGCAAATGCATACCTGCGGCTCTTGCTTTTTGAGCAAGTCGGGCAATGTACTCTTCCACCTCACTCGGAGCTGCCATCATAAGGTCGGCAAGCTCATCAATTGCAATTACAATTCTCGGCATTTTTTCCTTTGGTACGGGTAAACCGTTTCTCTCAAGTACAGGCTGAACAAGCTCGCCGTCTTCATTTTCTACAGGCGGATTTTCTGCCATATACTTAAGATTTTCTTCTATAAGCTCATTGTATGCGTCAATATTTTTACAGTAGTATTCCGAAAGAATCTTATATCTCTGCTCCATTTCGGAAACCGCCCATCCAAGCGCACCCGCCGCTTTCTTAGCGTCGGTTACTACAGGAATAAGCAAATGCGGAATACTTCTGTACTTTGTAAATTCAACCATTTTTGGGTCAACAAGCAAAAGTTTTACTTCATCGGGTGTAGCTTTGTAAAGGATACTCATAAGAATTGAGTTTACACAAACAGATTTACCCGAACCCGTTGTACCTGCAATAAGCAAGTGAGTAAGTTTTGACAGGTCGGTAACTACAATTTCACCCGAAATATCTTTACCGAGTACGCAGGTAAGTTTACTCTTTCCTCTTCTGAATTCATCGGAGTCAATCAACTCACGCATAGTAACCATACTTACAACCTTGTTCGGTACTTCAATACCGACTGCGGCTTTGCCCGGAATAGGAGCTTCGATTCTTACTCCGTTTGCGGCAAGGTTAAGTGCAATATCGTCTGAAAGGTTTGTAATCTTGCTTATCTTTACACCCGGAGCAGGTGAAAGTTCATATCTTGTAACAGACGGACCACGGCAAATATTTACAATAGACGCCTTTACATTAAAGCTGTCAAGCGTATCAATGAGTTTTTTCGCATTGTTATGCATTTCTTCCGCAGCATTTTTATCGTTATTGTTTTCTGAAAGACTTAACAGCTGAATAGGCGGAAAATGATACTCGGGCTTTTCTTCTTTTTCTCTGATTTCAACAGGAGAATAGCTTGCATTTTCAAGTTCTTCTTCAAAGCTGTTTTCTTCGTTATGTCTGTTCTCTTCGTATGACGGAACAGGCTCGGGTTCTGTTTCTGCTTTATGATTCTTTTCATCAAAGTTTTTGCTTGCTCTGTTGATTATGTCCATCAAATCGTCAGAAACATTTTCGTTATGTTCATTCTGTATTATTTCTTCTTCGTATTCTTCGCCGTATACTTCCTTTTCGGGACTTTCATAAAACTGCGGCTCTTCAACTTCATCTGCAACTTTTGACGCATCTTTAACATCTGCTTTGTAGTCGCAGTCAACCTCAAGTTTTCTGTTAAGCTTTGTTTTATTATCATCGTGAGTGTTTTCATCAAGAGGAATATCAATGCCGCTCCTCTTGCCTCTGCGTTTTTTCTTTTGAGGAGAAACTATGGTTTTGTCATTCTCTCCGCCTGCAATAAACATCTCACGCTGTGCCTCTTCCGCCTCACGCTCGGCAATGTACTCACGCCTTACCCTTGCTTTTTCTTCGCTCTTGTGCTTTACATATGTAACACCTTGCTCAACCTTTGATGCGGCAGCTTCTGCAATATCATTGATTGAAAGATTTGTAATGCCGAAAATAACGGCAAGCAATACAAGAATACAAATCAATACCGTCGGAACATTTCCGATTAACGATGCCATAGGATAACCAAGCAATCCTCCGATAAAACCGGCGCCGAATGTAAAGTAAGATTCACTTTCGAAAATATCGAGATAAAGTTCGCCTGCACAGGCAAGATAACCTTTTTCCGAATGAGGAGTGCCTGTTGCAACATAAATCAATGCTCCTATCAGCAAAACAATAAGTATGCAGAGTGCTACCTTACTTTTAAAATGCTGTATTTGCTTTTCCTTGTCCGTAATAATTGCCATATACATAAGAAAGACGGGAACAAGAAATGTTGCAAAGCCAAATACTCCAAAAAGTGCGGAACGAACCGTACTCCATAAATTTACGCTCTGAACAAATATTAAAATTACAAAAAACAGTGATAAAGCACCAAGGATAATTGCTCTTATCCTTGGTGTCAGCAAAGGTTGTGATTCAGGTATCGGTTGACTTTTTTTAGCGCTTTTTGCTTTTGAGGAGGTTGATTTACCTGAAGCTTTCTTTTTGGTTGTCTTTTTCTGGGTTGCCAATTTATACTACCTCCGCTAAAAGCATTATTTAATCATTGCACCGGTAAAGACATTTGCTCCTGTGTTCATTTCAATGCAGGAAATAACAAGGAATACTATACCTACAAGTGCAGTATATACTACGAAAATTATCATTTTGTCGGTCTTTAAGAACCATTTGAAAATAAGAATTGCAAAGTAGCCTACAATTGCAGAAACTACCATACCAACTATAATTACCAGAGGGTCAATTGATATGCCCTCCGGACTTTTTATTGCGTCAACACCCTCAAGAAGAGCTGCCGCAAGTATTGACGGAACACCGAGAACAAATGTGTAGTCAAGCGCTTTCTGCTTGTTTATACCTCTCATCTCACCGACTGCAAGAGTTGAACCCGAACGGGAAATACCGGGGAAAATTGCAGCAACAAACTGCATAAGACCTACGCATACAGCGTCAAGAACATTAAAGCTCTCTTTGCCTGCCGAATTTTCGCTGTGCTTTACATTTTTTAAATGCTTAAAACCTGCGTTTGAACCGATAGTTCTCTTGTTGCAGATAATACCGACAGTAAGCAAAATACTTGTAATCATCAAAGAAATCGAAACCACAATCAAGTATCTTTCGCCTGTAAGAACATCGGCAAGATCTTTAATTTTCATATCCGTGCCCGGAATAGGCAGGAATAACAGGAAAAGCGGAAGAAGTCCTATAATGAGCATCATAATAAGATTTCTTTCGTAATTCATCTCTTTCCATTTAAATTTACCTGTAAATACATCTTTAACAAGTGAGAAAAATTCCTTGATAAGACTCCATATAAGCTTATGGTAAAAAGCAACTACCGCTACAAGTGTTCCCACATGGAGCATAACATTAAAGAAAAGGTTATTTTCCGTTGCGCCCAAAATATGTTGTGTAATAGAAAGATGTCCGCTGCTCGATACAGGCAAAAACTCTGTTAAGCCCTGCACGATGCCCTGAATGATTGCATCAATAATTGACATAATATGTACTCCTTTAACCATAAAATATGTAAGGGCGACTTTTGACCGCCCATATAACCGCATTTATTTATATGCGGTTACTGTAAAAAATAAAATTATCTGCCACGTTTTTTACGGGTCTTATTGCGTTTTATCATTGTGTACAGGCAGTCAATTGCATCCGAAACCGTGCCGACCTCGTCAATAAGGCCTTCACTGACAGCCTCTTCCCCCTCAAGAATCGTTCCGATGTCCATTACAAGTTCGCCCGTGTTGAGAACAAGCTCATTGTACCGTTCTTTTGAAATATCGGAATTTTCCGCAACAAAGGTTGTAATTCTGTCCTGCATACGCTGAAAATACTCAAAAGTCTGCGGAACGCCGAGCGTCAGTCCCGTAGTTCGCACAGGATGCACCGTCATAGACGCACTCGGTGCAATAAAACTCTTGTCTGCCGCAACGGCAAGCGGTATGCCTATGGAATGTCCTCCGCCGAGCACAATTGAAACCGTGGGCTTTTTCATTCCCGAAATAACCTCGGCAATGGCAAGACCTGCCTCTACATCTCCGCCGACCGTATTTATTAAAATAAGCAGTCCGTCTATTCTTTCGTCCTCTTCAATAGATACAAGCAACGGAATAACATGCTCATACTTGGTCGTTTTATTCTGTTGCGGAAGAATGTAATGTCCCTCAATCTGTCCTATAATTGTCAGACAATGAATTACGCTGTCTTTATGCGTAGTTAGCACCGAACCTGTTTCTTCTACCTGATCCGTATGCTGTTCGTCAATGGGACTGTCTTTTTCAAGCGACTTTTTTTCGGGCTGTTCGTTCGGATTTTTTACTGTATTATCAACCCTTGACTTACCCGATTTTTTTGCTGTGGTATTCTTTTCTTTTGCTTTTTGTGCCATATTAATGCACCTCCGAAAAATATTTTTTCCAAAAATGCGTTAATAATGTATTTGGCAATTAAATATTATAGCATTTATAGCAATATATTTCAATCTTTTTGCTCTTTTTTCTTAAAAACAATAATGATATAAAAGAATTATAGTAGTATAAAAGTAATAATGTTTTTTGGAGTGAATTTAATTGGCATCAAACATAGTAATGGCGATAGTAATTTTCGTACTTATTGCATTGTCATCGTTCTTTTCCGCAACGGAAACGGCATTTTCTTTTGTAAACAAAATCCGTATTCAAAAGAAGTCCGAAGACGGCGACAAAAAAGCAAAAACCGCTCTTTTTGTTATTGAAAATTTTGACAAAGCACTTACCACCATTCTTATCTGCAACAATGTAGTAAACCTTAGCTGTTCATCACTTGCAACGGTATTGTGTATGGCACTTTTCGGCGACTACGGTTCAGCTATTGCAACGGGTGCAACTACTTTGCTTGTACTCACATTCGGTGAGGTGCTTCCTAAATGTTTGGCAAAAGAAAATTGCGACAGCTTTTCTCTTAAAACAGCAGGCATAATAAAGTTCTTGATGTTCATTTTAACCCCGCTTGTGTTTATCCTTGTACAATTCAAAAGCCTTGCCCTTAAGATTGCAGGCGGAACAGAGGATGCACCGAGCGTTACCGAAAATGAGCTTAAATATATAGTAGAAAGCATTGAAGAAGAAGGCGTGCTTGAAGAAAGCGAAAGCGAGATGGTTCGCCTTGCACTTGACTTTGACGAAAAAACCGCCGAAGAAGTTATCACACCACGAGTTGATGTTACATTCATAAGCGTGGACGATTCGCCGGAGAAAATTAAAAATTTAATTATTGAAAACAGATATTCAAGAATTCCTGTATATAAAGATACCGTTGACAACATTGTCGGCGTACTTCACACAAGAGATTATCTCGAAAAACTTGCGGACGGCATCGCACCGGATGTGCGTGACATAATGCAGCCGCCGTACTTTGTATTCAGAACTCAACCTCTTTCAAAAATTCTCAGCACTTTCAAGAGAATAAAAGTTCACCTTGCAATCGTTACCGACGAATACGGCGGAACTCTCGGTATTCTCACAATGGAAGATCTGCTTGAAGAAATCGTCGGCGATATATGGGACGAGGACGAAGAAATTGAGCACAACTACTACAAAATCGGCAAGAATGAATTTCTTGTAAACGGCGACCTCGAACTTGACGATATGCTTGCGCTGTTCGATCTTGACGAAGATTACATTGACAGTGACAGCATAACCGTCGGCGGATACATTCTTGAAAATGCAGGCAGTATTCCGAATAAGCGTGAAAGCGTAGAGGCAGGCGGTTTCCGCTTTACGATTATGGAAGTGGCAAATCAGAGAATTATTCGTGTTGTTGTAAAAAGACTTGTTGACGAAAATACAAACGAAGAAAAAGCAACAGACGAAAAAGAAAAAGAAGAATAATACATACAAAATAAAGAGCCAAGCACCCAAAGCCTTGGCTCTTTTCAGATATTGATACGGAGAATAATTATGAGCAATACAAAAGAAAACATAAAAAGAGGCAGCTGCCCCGTATATAAAAAATGCGGCGGATGTCAGTTGCAGAATCTCACCTACACCGAGCAACTTAGCTTTAAACAGAAAAAAGTTGAAAAACTGCTCTCAAAATTTTGCAAGGCAGATAAAATAATCGGTATGAACACACCCTATCATTACCGCAACAAGGTTCAGGCAGCATTCAGAACAGATAAAAACGGTAAAATAATTTCGGGTGTCTACCAATCGGGAACTCACCACATCGTCGGCATTGACGAATGTATGACAGAAGATGTAACGGCGGATAAAATCATAGTTGCCGTACGAAAAATGCTTAAATCTTTCAAGCTCACAACCTATGACGAGGACAAGCAGAGAGGTTTTTTAAGACATATACTTGTAAAAAGAGGCTTTGCAACAAACGAAGTAATGCTTGTTTTGGTAACAGGCACTCCTGTTTTTCCGTCAAAAAATAATTTCGTAAAAGCGATTACCAAACAGTTTCCCGAAATAAAAACAGTTGTTCAAAATATAAATCCGTACAGAACAAACCTTGTGCTCGGCGATGTGCAAAAGGTACTGTACGGCAAAGGATACATTGAAGATATTTTGTGCGGATGTAAATTCAGAATTTCACCAAAGAGTTTTTATCAGATTAACCCTGTGCAGACCGAGGTGCTTTACAACAAGGCAATTGAATTTGCAAATTTGAAAGGCAAAGAAACAGTGCTTGACACCTACTGCGGAATCGGCACAATCGGAATTGTTGCCGCAAAGCACGGTGCAGGCGAAGTTATAGGCGTTGAACTTAACAAAGACGCAGTCAAGGATGCGGTGCAGAATGCAAGAGCAAACAATTTGAAGAATATAAGATTTTATCAGGGCGATGCAGGCGAATTTATGGAGACAGTCGCAGAAGAAAGCGAAAAGCCCGATGTAGTATTTATGGACCCGCCGAGAGCAGGCAGTGACGAAAAATTCCTCTCTTCCCTTATAAAAATGTCGCCAAAAACAGTAGTATACATCTCCTGCAACCCCGAAACCTTAGCAAGAGATTTGGCATACATAGATAAGAACAGCACATATAAAATCCAAAAAATACAACCCGTAGATATGTTCCCACATACAGCGCACATTGAGTGCGTGGTGGTGATGTCAAGGAAAGAGGAGTAAATCGGGATAGGTGGCTTAACGGTGTGGTTCGTGCGTATTGGTCAGGCTGTGCTGTTTTGGCAGGTTGGCTTTGATTTGGATACAAATAAGGGAATGCAGACAGCACACTAGGAGAAACGAATGGATAGATTTTCAGAGAAGAGTCTTCTTTCACTCGGAGAGCATTATGTGTATGGACTCATAGATCCACGCAGTAAGCAAATTTTCTATATTGGAAAAGGCACTAAAAACAGAGTGTTCTTCGTGGATGAAAGATATGAGCAGGAATTTCCGTTGGATGAGAATGAAACATTCTACATTGGAAAGTCGATAGCCAGACTGAAGATGAATCAGTCGGCACAGAATCCGATTACATATCTGAATCCACGATAGAGAGACAAATTTCATATTTAATGAAATTGACAAATCGGAATTTGTGGAGAGATTTCCTGAGTTTTCCTT
>ULTQ01068004.1_pt1 | contig 11208 bp, 5 predicted proteins | sample 1957731 | NCBI WGS metagenome assembly ULTQ01 (sample SAMEA4835738, study PRJEB28245) | human gut metagenome | biome: gut microbiome; material: fecal sample | place: Denmark | collected 2008 | reverse complement strand
GCTGCAGGTAGTCGATCATGATGAGCTTGACTCCTTTCTCTCGTACGAGCCGGCGTGCCTTCGTGCGCAACTCAAAGATAGACATACCCGGCGTGTCATCTATATAAAGAGGTGCCCCTTGCAGTTTGGTGATACGTTTGTCAAGCCGTTCCCATTCGTCACGTGCCAACTGACCGTTCATGATCTTCTTACCTTCTATCTCGCACACATTACTTATCAGTCGGTCTACGAGTTGAACATTGTTCATCTCAAGGGAGAAGAAGGCCACTGGCTCACGGTAGTCTACGGCGACATTCTTTGCAATAGACAACGCAAAAGATGTCTTACCCATGGCAGGCCGTCCCGCAATGATGACGAGGTCACTCTTCTGCCATCCGGAGGTCATGTCGTCGAGCTTCGTAAAGCCAGAAGGTATACCTGTCAGACCGGTACTGTTGGATGAGGCCTTCTGGATGATGTCCACGGCCTGACTGAGCACCGGATCGATCTGTGTATAGTCCTGCCGCATGTTCTTCTGCGAGATCTCAAACAGCGACCCCTCGGCTTCCTGCATCAGCTCATCGACATCGACCATGGGGTCGAAGGCACCGGTCTCGAGTTTGCTGGCAAAGGAGATGAGCTGGCGTGCCATGTATTTCTGTTGAAGAATCTTCGAGTGATACTCGATGCTTGCAGCCGAACTGACGTGCGAGGCGAGATCGACGATGTAGGTTGGGCCTCCTACATCGTCCAATGTGCCCTCCTTTTCCAGCTCATTGGTCACGGTGAGGATATCCACAGGGTTCTCTTCCATGTTGAGCTTCTGGATAGCCGTGAAGATCTTCTGATGACGCGGCTCATAGAAGGTTTCCGGATGGAGGGTTTCTGAGACAACGGAGTAAGCATCCTTGTCGATCATGAGCGCACCGAGCACAACCTTTTCTATATCAAGCGCCTGAGGCTGAAGATGACCGTAAGTGGGGTCAATGGGGGCTGCAGCCTTGCGGCGTGTCGTCTTTTTCTGTTCTGGCATAGTCTATATTTTTTCGGCGCAAATTTACAAAATTCTTACCGCAAACCGTCGATGTTTCAATAAAAAGATTTATTTTTGCACATATATAAAACCATACGACTATGATTACATTTCCTTGTGCCAAGATCAATCTTGGACTAAACATTGTAGCAGAGCGCCCCGATGGTTATCACGACATTGAGACGGTGTTCTACCCTGTTCCACTTACGGATGCCCTGGAGATCAAGTACATGAGTGACGAGTTTCCTTCTGACGTGCCTTGCGATTTGAAGATTACCGGTCGTGTCGTCGACTGTGACGAGCAGAAGAACCTTGTGGTGAAAGCTTATCAGCTCTTAGCTGCTGATTATCAGTTGCCTCGCATCCATGCCCATCTCTTCAAGCGCATTCCCTCGCAGGCAGGTCTTGGTGGCGGCTCCTCCGACGGCGCATTTATGATTCGTCTTCTTGATGAGCGTTTCCGTCTCAATATCGGCATAGCGGAGATGGAGCGCTATGCTTCACGGTTGGGTTCCGACTGCGCTTTCTTCATAGAGGCAGCGCCATCCTTCGCCACGGGTCGCGGAGAGGGGTTGGAGCCTGCCGATGGGCCAAAAGGAAACCTTGACGGTTATTTTATCGCCATTGTGAAGCCAGACGTTGCTGTTTCTACGGCACAGGCTTACAAAGAGATAGCCTGTCGTAAACCGAGCAAGTGTTGCCGAGACATTGTACGCCAGCCCATCAATACATGGAAAGACGACCTTGTCAATGACTTTGAGAAGCCGGTTTTCAAAATACATCCCGAACTTGCTTCTATCAAGGACAAACTCTATCGTCTCGGAGCTGTTTATGCAGCGATGTCGGGCAGTGGCAGTGCGCTCTTTGGTATATTCCGCAATAAGCCTGCGGGGGTGAAAGAAGCATTTCCTAATTGCTTTACGTTCACTACCCAACTGTGACGTTTGCTCAATGAGACTGTCTCGCAAGACTTTAGCCATAGTCCTAACTGCTCTTTTAATTGTAGGGGTAGTTGCGCTCCTGAAGCCGTGGAAGGTTATAGATGTCCGCGACTTCGATCGCGACTGGCCTTATCATGACATGACCAGCGGTGATTATTCCGGTGGGTATGATGGCCTTGACATAGCAAGGCATCAAGGTAAGCTGCGTTGGAAAGAGATGGAAAAGAACCGTAGCTTGCAGTTCATCTATGTTAAGGCCACGGAGGGGCTTTACTTGAAGGATCCATGCTTCAACCGTAATTTAGAAGGGGCGCACCGCCTCGGCATTCGGGTGGGGGCTTACCATTTTCTGACGAAGGATTCGGGCCTCATGCAGTTTATCAACTTTTCCCGCCATATCGACATCGACAGTCTCGACCTCCTCCCCGTGCTCGACTGTGAGGATGACGGAACCAAGGGGTGGAGCCGCAGTGAGATACAGTCGGCAGTGCACGCTTTTGCCACGGCATGCCGTGCCCGTTACGGGGTGGAGCCTGTAATCTATTGCAGTGAAAGCTATTTTAAGGACTATCTTTATCCGGAGTTTGAAGACTATAAATTCTTCATCGCTAACTATAGTGGCACTCCTGTCTTGCCGGGCAAAGCCAAGTATCTGTTGTGGCAGCGAAGCCGGCATGGGCGTGTGCCTGGAATATGGACGAAGGTTGACCTCGACGTGTTTGCACCGCAGGCTAACATCAAAGACATAACTATGAATCACTAATTTATTAATTTTATATTATTTTCGGATTCTTTATTGTTAATGCTTCCTTTAGAAAATGCAACCTTATACCAAGCATCCGAAAAGTTGTGAAGTCTTTTGCCAATCCTCCATACTTCTTCTCTGAATTTCTTTCAATTAGAATCTCGCCTCTTTAATTTGATTTTATTTGACAAAAAGTAAAAAGTCTTGTCAATGGAAGTTTGTGAAAGAGAAGGCAAAGGAGGGGTGTAAAAGGCAGGAAACAGGTATTTCGGAGGAAAAAAAGAGGCAGAGACCGGACCTTAAACAGTTATGTCACTAACGTTACAGCGTAATGTCAACTACTTAACCGTTTAATGTCAGTGACATTACTGTGTAATGAAGGTCCTATTACTATAGAAAGGTCAGCGCTTTTATAACGATTCGAAGAGCTTATAAAAGCATTAATTTTATAAACCGCTGATTCATAGTAGATTATCAACTTGTGCCATAATCGCGTTGTTTTGAGGCGACACCCGCTTCGTTTGAAAAAAAACGATTCTCAGCGGGGGTTGCAAAAAATAATTCTTTACGTTTTTATGATTATATAATAAGACCGTCAACGCTATTCACTCTCTATTCACAAAGAGCCCAGCCGCAGACCGGACATCAGGTTGCCATTGTTAATCGTCATTGAAAATCTATCCACAGATAGTTTTCATTCTGTAAGTTTCACCTTTTTATATGTAGCAATAATAGTAACAGATCAAAGAAAATACGATTAAAGCTAAAAATAAATTACTAAATTGTTGCAAGTTTAAAATAAAATGCCTAAATTTGCCACAACGTATGTAAAAATTAGTCCAACCTATCTTTAATAACATGCTTATGAATAGACCTATTGTTCTCTTAGGAGCCATGTTGTTTCTTGGTGGGGGGGGTGTATGTATTCAGGCCAGTCCTGACCCTCAGTCCATCAACCAAAAAAGCAACACTGTGACAGGAACCGTCGTGGATGAGAAAGGTGAGCCGATCATTGGTGCCAGCATCCAGGAAATCGGTACTAACCGTGGTGCAGTTACTGACCTGAACGGCAAGTTCTCCATTACTGTCAAGCCAGGCGCACAATTGAAAGTAACCTACTTGGGTTACAAGACCGTTACAATCAAAGCAAGCAATGCCTCAAGAATTCAGCTGGAGCAAGACCAGGCCAACCTCGACGAGGTGGTGGTCGTGGGCTACGGCCAGCAGAAGAAGGTGAATCTCACCGGCGCCGTTTCCAACATAGACTTGGACAAGACCCTCGCTTCACGCCCGGAGCAAGATGTGGCCAAGGCTTTGCAGGGAGCTGTACCGGGGCTGACCATCACAAACACCAGCGGTGATATCGACGGACAGCCCTCGATCCGCATAAGAGGTGTGGGTACACTGTCCAACAGTGCCACTTCCAACCCGTTGATCATCGTTGACGGAGTGCCTGTTGATGACCTTACTATGATCAACGGCAACGACATTGCGTCCATCTCCGTGCTGAAGGATGCCGCTTCGTCCTCTATCTATGGTAGCAGAGCAGCCTTCGGCGTGATACTCATCACTACCAAGCAGGCTAAAAAAGGCGATAAAGTACAGGTAAAATTCGACACAAACTTCGGTTGGGACAACTCCACCTATCTGCCCGACTATCCTGACGTGCCTTCACAGTTGGAGGCTGCCCTTCGCGCCAACAAGCGGGCAGGCAAGGAGTCGACCGAGCTCTTCGGTATGTATTTCGACACCATGCTGCCTTACGCGAAAAAGTGGAAAGAACAAAACAGCGGGAGAAAGAAATACAGCCTGATGCGACCCTACAAGGACGATAACGATGTGGGCGACTATTACTTCCTCAAAGGTCAGCCTTACTACTATGCCGACTACGACATCAAGGATATTTGGTACGACAATGCCGCTCCGTCCAACACCGAGAACGTTTCGCTGTCCGGAAACAGCGGAAGAACATCATTCTACACCTCTCTCGGTTACAACTACAAGCAGGATGTGATGAAGATACAACCGGGAAAGCGAAACAGATACAACTTCACGTTGAACCTCAAGACTGATGTCACTGACTGGCTCACCGTGGGCGCCCGCGTCAACTTCTCCAGACGGCGTATGTCGCGTGCCAATGCCTACAACAACATCTATCAGTATCTCTGGAGATGGGGATCCTTCTTCATTCCGTCAGGATATATGGAGGATGAAAATGGCAACATCAACGACTTCCGTGTCGTTGCCATGCAGAAACAGGCCACAAGGACGATCAAAGTGCACGACAAGCTGAGCCTCAACGGATTTGTTCAGGCACATATCACCAAAGATCTTACCCTTAACGCTGATTATACTTATGAGATAGACAACTTCAACACGAAGAGCAGCAACCACAGTGTCTATGGCATGAACTGGAGCGGCACAGCACCTACTTATATCGTGCAGCCTTCCACGACAAATGCCTACCGTGAGAACATCAAGATGAACAGATGGACAGCCAATGCCTATCTGACCTATCAGCATAGCTGGGCCGACGCCCACAACCTTTCCGTTATGGCCGGTATCAACGGCGAAAACTATAATTCGGACGAGTTCAGCGCACGGCGCACGCAGCTCTACAGTGAAGAATACCCAGAGCTCAACCTCGCTTACGGAGACATGTCGCAGGCTACCATCGGTTCATACACAGGAGACCGTGCCACAGCTGGCTACTTCGGACGTATCAACTACGACTACAAGGGAATCTACCTGCTTGAGCTCAATGGACGATATGATGGAAGTTCACGCTTCCCGGCCGGAGACAAGTGGGCCTTCTTCCCCTCTGGATCATTCGGTTACCGCTTTACGGAAGAACCTTACTGGAAAGATCTGCATCAGTATGTTTCCAATGGTAAGTTCCGCCTGTCCTACGGTGAGATAGGAAACGAAGCCATTGGTGACAATATGTTCCTTTCTACCATCTCCCCTGTCACATTGGACAAAGTGTACTGGCTCGACGGTGGCGGATCAAAGGTTACGCAGTTCAACCTACCCACATGGGTGTCACCATCTCTTACTTGGGAGCGTATCCAGACGCTCGATCTCGGCATTGACCTCGGTTTCCTCAATGATGAGCTCACAACAACCTTCGACTGGTTCCAACGCACCACTAAGGATATGCTGGCTCCGGGCAAGGCCATACCGAATGCCGTAGGTGCTGACGCTCCTTACACCAATGCCGGACAGCTCCGCACGCGCGGATGGGAGTTTACCATCGCATGGCGCAAGCAGATTACAAAGGATCTGGGGCTCTATGCCAACTTCAATATCAGCGATTCAAAGTCGAAAATCACAAAGTGGGACAACGATGCCAAGCTCGTCGGACACCCCAATGACCGCGCTTATGCTTACCAGGGTGAGAACTGGGGCGATATCTGGGGCTTTGAGACCGACCGTTACTTCACCGAAGCCGACTTCGACGGCAAGAATGCCGACGGTTCGTGGATATATAAGAAAGGTGTGGCCAATCAGACCGGAATCCAGACCGGAAGTTTTATCTATGGTCCTGGAGACATCAAATATAAGGATCTGAACGGAGACGGAAAGATTGATGGAGGCAAGGGAACTGTCGACGACCACGGTGACCTCAAGGTCATAGGCAACACGATGCCGCGCTATGAATACAGCTTCCATATCGGAGGCACTTATAAAGGATTCGACCTCGATATATTCTTCCAGGGTGTGGGCAAGCGCAAAATGTGGACACAGTCATCGTTTGTTTTCCCCGAAATGCGTGAATATGACCTCGCAATCTATGACAACCAGACCAAATATAACATCTATGATCCGGACAATGGTATAGTGAATATCAGTGAAAGCAATGACTTCCCCTGTCTCTATCCGGGCAATGAGTACGCAGGTAATGTGCCGGCACTCTCTGCTGAGGGTGGTTGCCACAACTATTACCCGCAGACCAAGTACATTGTCGATATGTCATATCTGCGCTGTAAGAACATCACGTTAGGTTACACGCTTCCTGCCTGGCTCACTAAGAGAGCTTATATCTCGAAGTTGCGCGTCTATTTCAGCGGAAGCAACCTCTTCTGCCTGCACAAGGGCAGCGGAGACCTGCCGATCGACCCGGAGATGAACGCCGGACAAGGCGCATTAGGCTACGGCACATGGGGACGCACTTATCCTATCACCCGCACCTGGTCTTTCGGTCTACAGCTTACATTCTGACAGAAACCAGATTGTCAAGAAAGGATGAATAAAACAATATTTCTAATGCACGCTTATTATGAAAAAGTCAATTATAGTTTCCATAGCTGCTGCCGCACTGTTCCTGACAGGGTGCAATGACTTCCTCGACAAGGATCCCCGCGACACCTTCCAGAACAATCTGTCGTTCTGGAACACAGCAAGCACGGTCCAAAGTTACTGCAATAAGTTCTACGACAATTATGCAGGCTACAGTCAGAATGGTGGCTTTGGCTGGTTCTACTTCAAGAACATCAGTGACGACCAGGCCTCTCTTGTCAATGGAGGATTCCTCGACTGGGAGTTCACTACCGTTCCTAATACATCTTCTTACTGGAACAACGGATTCACGGAGGTTCGTCGGGCCAACTATGTCATTCAGAACGTGGCTTCATCCACACTCACTGCCGCTGAAAAGACAAAGTACACGGCCATTGCACGGCTCAACCGCGCGTGGAGCTACTATCAGCTTGTCAGGGAATATGGTGACGTGGAATGGATCAACTACCCTATCACCGATCCCGAGAAAGACGAAAACGTGAGGGGAAAGCGTACAGACCGTGATGTCGTCATGGACTCTGTAGCGCAGGATCTCGACTTTGCCATCAGCAATCTGCCCGCTGACGTGGCTGACAAGACTCAGTGGAGCAAAGAGATGGCTGAGGCCATGAAGAGCGATATATGCCTCTTTGAAGGTACATTCTGCAAGTACCGCAACGCTGCCGACAACGGAAAAGCTCCTGATGCAGCAAGAGCTGAGCGGTACCTGAAGGCTTCGCAGGCTGCCTCGGAGTTTCTCATCAAGAGCGGAAAATATAAGCTCAGTCCTAACTACGGACAAATCTACAACTCCGCCAATCTGATGTCGGACAACAACGCAAAAGACGAAATCATCTTCTATCGCAACTATGAGAAAGACAAGGTGATGCACGGACTGATCGACTACACTTGTAGTTCCACCCAGATGTCGGGCATTACCAAGGATGCCTTTGATGCCTTCCTCTTCCTCGACGGTAAACCGCTTGCTACTACCACACTTGACACAAACGATGAAGCTGTGGCCAACAAAGACGGAAACTACTCCATCGAGCACATCCTCAAGAACAAGGACAAGCGACTTTCCGTTCTTATCGACTCTATCGTCTGCTTCAAAGGACATGGATGGAGACGTGTTAAAGAGGATGGTAGCGCAAGCAAACAGAACATGACTTCCTCTACGGGTTACACCATTCGTAAGTTTGACAACACAACCTTGGAGGACTATTACCGCAACAACACCAATACGGGCTATACGGATGCCCCGCTCTACTGGTATGCTGTAGTGCTGCTCAACGAGGCCGAGGCCAAAGCAGAGTTAGGAACCATCTCCCAGACGGATCTCGACAATACTGTCAATCAGCTTGAGAAACGAGCCGGACTGCCCGGTCTGACCCTCAATCCAGAGGCTGACCCCGCCAACAACATGGGAGTGAGCAACCTCCTATGGGAGATACGCAGATGCCGCCGGTGTGAGTTGATGCTCGATAATTGGTACCGTTATTGGGATTTGATCCGTTGGCATCAGCTCGACAAGGCTGACACGGAGAAGTATCCCAACACCAACCGGGGTGCCAACTTGTCTTACGTAAAAGACGTTGAGTCAACGCTCGATGCCAACAAGTACATCGTTCCTAACTCCAAGAAGCGCATCTACAAGAACAAGTACTATCTGTATCCTGTTCCAAGCAGCGAGCTGGATCTCAACAAAAACATCGATCAGAACCCTCTTTGGAAATAAGGGAGCAGAGTCCTGAGAAATAATTAATAAACTATAAAATGCAGTCGGTATTACGTTACCGACTGTATTTTATGTAATTTTGTGCTGAAAAAGGTGAAACGTATGCATATAAGCAAGAAAAACATTGCCATTTGCTGTACGTATGCCCTGTGTGTTCTCTCGGCAAGCGCACGGACAGACACTCCGCTTGGTTCCCTTTCATGGCTTGACGTCAATGCTTTGCAACGCTTTTCGCAAGGTATTAATATAGGAAAGATAACAGTTGATTCTGCTGCCATCACGTCCGACAGCGTCAAGATTTTCCTTAATGATGCGTTGCAGAACGTACCAATGCGCCCCGATAATGTAGCCGCCATCAACAAGGCTATAGCTGACGGATTGCCTTCAAGCTTGAAGGACAAGGCGCTTGCCGTCTTTGTCAATGGCTACAGGCTCGAAAGTCTTCCCGAGTGCTCCTGCCCCAAGTACGGTGACATGGTGAGATTGGAGGCCGACCGCTGCTCATATTCTGGGTAAGACCAGCTACTATCAAAGTTAGGAAACCTGAATTCTGCAATCTGTCGAAGTTAAACGCCATTATTCTTGCATTCTATCGAAGTCTGAAAATTAAAATTTTGCATTCTATCGAAGTTAATCTCCAAAAATCTTGCATTTTATCGAAGTTTTTGCTTTCCTTTGCACGGTATCATATATCATTGCTATGGATGTAAGAAAGATTATCACCGTATTCTTAATGAAAAAGTCTATGTCGTTGACCCTGCATTTGTAACCGACAGGAAGGGTGTGGTAGCCTCCGCAAACTTTGGGTGGCGATTGGAGAATGTGATATATGTTGAACTGTTGCGGCGTAACCGCCCTCAGCACAAAGATATATTCTATTATCGTGACAGGCAGTGGGAGGTGGACTTCATGGTGACAAAGGACGGTCAGGTGGAGCAGCTATACAAGTCTCTTACGACATCAGCAACGAAAAGACTAAGCAACGGGAAATCAACGCACTTGTCAAGGCTGCTGAAAAATTCCACTGTGACAATCTTTTGCTCATCAACATGGACGTTGACGGACAATTTCTTTCCAAAGGCCATACCGTCCGCATAATGCTGGCTACTGACTGGCTACTTAGTTAAATTATTTTGTAATGATTAAAAACTTAATAAACTATAAATAATAGCTGTCAATGACTTATTAGCTGTTTTTTTTCGTAACTTTGTAATATTGAAATGTAACGAAATTATTAAACGAAGATGCACCTAACCACTATGTTAATTTCGGCCTGTTGTATGAGCGCTATGAGCCTGCTTACGGCAAGTGCCCAAACTGTGGACAGCGCAACAGCCCTCAACCTTGATACAAATGCCTTGCAACGTTTTGCCCAAGGTATTAATATAGGAAAGATAGCAGTTGATTCTACTGCCATCACGTCCGACAGTGTTAAGATTTTCCTTAATGACGCGTTGCAGAACGTGCCAATGCGCCCCGATAATGTAGCTGCTATGAACAAGGCTATAGCTGACGGATTGCCTTCGAGCTTGAAGGACAAGGCGCTTGCCGTCTTTGTCAATGGCTACAGGCTCGAAAGTCTTATTCCCGAGTGCTACCGCCCCAAGTACGGTGACGTGGTGAGATTCTCAGCTTTCCGCAACCTTCCGGCAGAGGGCATAGGCAAGCGTAACTTTACCGTTACGTCTATCGTACGTAACACCGATCGCCCCTACACCGTGAAAAACGGACTGCAGAACCGGCACATCGCACTCTGGCAGAGCCACGGCAAGTATTTTGAGCAAGGCCTGAATCGGTGGGAGTGGCAGCGCGCCCGTCTCTTTGAGAGCGTGGAGGACAAATACACGCAAAGCTTCGTCCTGCCCTATCTCGTGCCGATGCTTGAGAACGCCGGAGCCTATGTGATGATGCCGCGCGAGCGCGACACTAATCCCAACGAGGTAGTGGTTGATAACGATGGTGCCTTGGCTGTCTCACCTTATAATGAGCACAACGGCCTCAATGCATGGCAGAAAGGCAATGGCACGGGCTTCGCTTATCGTCATAAACAATATATCGACTTCCAGAACCCTTTCACCGACGGCACTTACCGCATGGTTGCGACCGTCAAAAAAGTCAATGAATGCAGTACCATCACTTGGACCCCTGATATTCCCGAGGATGGCGAATATGCTGTCTATGTAAGCTATAAGACGCTGCCCGGCAGCACCGACGATGCCCACTACACGGTCCTTCATAAAGGTGGCAAGACCAACTTCGTAGTCAATCAGACGATGGGCGGCGGCACATGGATTTATCTCGGTACGTTCACCTTTGTCAAAGGTAAGCAAGGTGGTGTTACTCTGACCAATGTGTCGAAAGCGAGTGGTCGTGTCGTTACTGCTGATGCCGTGCGCTTCGGTGGAGGCATGGGCAACATCGCTCGAATGGGTGACGGCGACCACATCAAGCAATATTGCAAGGGACACCGCGATGGCGCTGTCACCGACCGTAA
>ULTQ01069906.1_pt1 | contig 11264 bp, 10 predicted proteins | sample 1957731 | NCBI WGS metagenome assembly ULTQ01 (sample SAMEA4835738, study PRJEB28245) | human gut metagenome | biome: gut microbiome; material: fecal sample | place: Denmark | collected 2008 | reverse complement strand
GGCGAGCTCCGGGCGCTTCATCAGCGCGCTGCCGCCGCCGTTTCCCGCAACCTTCGGCGCGGGACAGCCCATATTTATATCAATGAAATCGGGCGAATATTTCATGCAGGTCTCAATGGCTTTTGCCATTATTTCTGGCACGTCGCCGAATATCTGGACACCCGCCGGGCGTTCGGCATCGCTCAGACTCAGCAGCTCGGAGGATTTGCGGTCATTCATGCTTATGCCCTTTGAGCTCGCCATCTCGCCGATGCAGCCTATTGCGCCGAACTCCATGCACAGCTCGCGCATGGATCTGTCCGCCACGCCTGCCATCGGGGCGAGCAGAGCGCCGCTCTTCAGTTTTTCAGCCGATAAATACAACTTGCCACCTCCGAAAGATACTCAGTAGATTTTAGCATAAAAACCGCGCGGTTGCAATGATTATAAAAATAAAGCCGCACAGCGGATACTGTACGGCTTTGAAAATCCGATATTGTTTTTACTTCTTGTCTGCGGAGACAGTTTCCTTTTCTTCCGTCTCTGCGCCGGGCTCGTTGAACTGCTTGAGGGATTCCATGGCGGCGGTAGCTTCTCTTGCAAGCTCCGCGGCCTCCATGGCCTTCTTTGCAGCCGCATCGACTGCCTGGGCGGCAAGCTGAGTCTTGTGACCCGCATCGGAAGCGCCTGCGGCTTCTGCAGCCTTCGCCTCTGCGGAGAGCTTCTCTGCCTCTGCTTCGAGCTTGTCGGCCTCTTCCTTTGCTTTCATGGCGAGCTCGACCTTGTTGTTCGCGTCGATCTCTGCCATCATCTTTCTGATAGCGTGGGTGCTCATGCCCTGCTTGACATATTCGAAGTATTCCTCAGACGGGATACCGCCGATGAATGTCTCAGTGTACTTGACCTTTACGCCGACCTTCGCGATAACGATGTTGATGACGAGCAGCGCGACGAGCGTTCCGAGGAACACATATGCGCCGAAACCGACCGAACCGCTGAAAACATCGGGGAAGAACTTCGCGAGATCTTTCGAGAAAAAGTTGAAGCAGACTATCGAAACCGTCGCGAGCACAATCATGATGCTGTTGAGGGTGATGTTGCGGGGATTGCCGCGCTTTGAGCATGCCATCGTGAGCATAATGAGGCTGACGAGGATGAGCACTGCCGAAAGCAGGATCGTCACAAGCGATATGAAATAGAGCAGGAAAGTGTTGCCGAAGAAGCTCGAGCCGATATACTTGAACAGCGCGTCAAAATCGAGCGCTGACACCGCATTGTATATCGTGATGGCATTGACCGACACTTTCTTCTCGAAGAACGGTCCCCAGAAGGACACATTCGCCAGCGGAAGCATGAGCGCTCCGATGGGAAGAAGGCTGAGCACGATTCTGATTATTGTCAGGGGAGATCCAATGAACGAAGCCTTGAGCCTGTCAAGCTTCTTCTGGAATACGGCGTGTTCGCTCTCGGCCTTGTCGGCATCCTCGAGCAGACGCTCCTCCATTCCGTAGTAGATAAGATTGATGCCGCAATGAGGGCAGGTGGGGCGCCAGTCAGTCAGCTTGAGACGCGCGCCGCACTTGGGGCAGTTAGCCATATCGTTTCCTCCAAACAGATTTTGTTGCCGCGAAAAACCCCTCCGCGGCTTTGTTTGTGTACATTTCAATTGATTTTAACATAAAAAGAATGAGAAATCAAGAAGAATTATACAAAAACTATAAAAATGAACGGAAAAATTGAGCACAATGTGTGCGTCAGATAAAAGCGCCGTCTATGCCTATCGTCTGCCCGGTTATGAAATCCGAACCGTCTCCCGCGAGGAAGAGCATGAGGTGCGCCACCTCTTCGGGCGTGCCGAAGCGTCCCATGGGAGATTCTTCTTTTAGAAGTTCGAGCGTCTCTTCGCCGAGGGAGGCGTTCATCTTCGTGTCGATAACGCCGGGGGCTATGCAGTTGACCTGAATGTTTGACGGCGCAAGCTCGCGCGCGAGCGCCTTTGTCAGCCCGATCAGAGCCGACTTTGCGGCGGAATAATGCACCTCGCACGACGCGCCGCACACGCCCCACATGGATGAGACGTTGATTATCTTTCCGCTCTTTTCGTGAACCATGTCGGGCAGAGCCGCCTGAATGCAGTTGAACGCGCCCTTGACCGTGACGCCCATCATGCGGTCGAAATCCTGCTCGGTGATGTCGCAGAACATCTTCTGCTGAGCGATTCCGGCGTTGTTTATAAGAACGCCTATTCTGCCGAGCTCCCTGCGGGCGAAGTCCGTCATCTCGTCCACTTCGTTTCTCGCGCTCACATCGGCTTTGAAGCAGACCGCCCTGCCGTTTTCTTCGTTTATCTCGCGGCAGAGAGCGAGCGCCGCATCTTCGGAAGTACGGTAGTTTATTAGCACGCCGAATCCGTCTTTTGCAAAGGCAAGAGCCGCCGCACGGCCTATGCCGCCGGCAGCTCCGGTTATTATCACATTTTTGTTATTTACGCTCATTTTGAAAAACCTGTGAACTGTCCGTTCGAGCCGTAGAGAGTGGATATATCAGTGTAGCCCGAGGGGATTTTGAAAACGCTCTCGTCGACCTTTGAGGAGAATTTGATATCGTTGCAGACGAGCACGCCCTGGCTGCTGAGAATCTCCATCTTGACGAGGTCGTCGCCGAAGAAATAGCATTTTATCGTGCTGTCATTGCTCTTGTACTCTTCGCAGATGTATTTCTTGCCGTCAGCCTTGACTTCCGAGGTCCTGACATATTCCATGCCCTCGAAGTCTATCGCCGAGAGGGAGTTCATAGCCTCGTTGACATCGCCTGCCTCGCCCGCGTCAACAGCGAGATACATCCTGCCCTCGGGGAATACCATATAGAACTTCTGACCGTCCGAAATGAACGACATCGTCATTGATACGCCGTTGCTGACAGGAGCTTTCATGCTCATATAGGCTTTTTTGCCTGATTTGACCATCGTCAGGGGCACATTGACGGAGGCGCCCTGCATATTGGAGGAGCAGGTCGCGGTCATGGTGTAGGAATCGCGCTTTGAGTTCTTCTGGAAATAGGTGTAGAAGCGGGTCTTTTTGATGTCCTTCTTCGCGCCGTTGTCCTTTATCTCATGACCCTTCGGCATTGTCTCGGGCTCGGTCGCCTCGGTGGTGCTCGCGGGGTTCGAAGAATCCGTAGTGTCAACTCCGTTGAGGGCGTTGATTATGTCCTCAAGGCTCGAAGTGGTGCCCTCCGTGGTGTCGGGTGCGGTGGTGTCCGAGCTGCCGTCCTTGTTTTTGCAGGCAGCAAAGCTCAGCATGAGCACAAGACACATGAAAATACACAGAATAGCTTTTTTCATTTTTATCATCATTCCTTTAAGAATATTTGTTTTAACATCCTTTGCGCTTTTTGCGCCGTGATAATAGAATACATTATATCGCGAACAAAATCAAGGGTATCGCCCAAATATGAACGAACTAAGTACGGGCGCGCGGTTGACTTTTGACTGCGAAAAAAGTAAAATGACAGCAGGAATAACTTTTCGTCAGTCGTTATGATTATCGGAGGTGGACTCATGAATATAGATATATCTCTCATATTCGGCGATGCGGCGCGGTGGATAATGCCCGTGCTCGCGCTGCTTGTTGCGGCGTTCTGCGTGCCCTCTCTGCTCAAGGGCAATAAGAAGATCGGCGTCACCGGATATCTTGTCAACGAGGCGAACGGCGACCGACTGCCGCTGTCCGGCTATGAAGTGTCGGTCGGGCGCAGCAAGGCGTGCGATATCGTCCTCGGATATAATACCGTCTCGCGCTTTCACGCCGTGCTTTCAAAGCATAAGAACGGCTGGCGCGTGACAGACACGCGCTCGAAAACCGGAACATATATCAACGCCGAGAAGATAGACAAGCCCCGCGCCCTTGCGGACGGGGACACGATAGTTTTCGGCAACGCGGTGTTCGTATTCGTCGAGAATGCGGCTATAGAGCCCGAACAGGCTCCGGAAGAGCATATCGAACAGGCGGACGGTGAAGAGACCGCCCCCGCGGACGAGCACGCGGATTATATAGTCGACGAAAAGACAGGCAATGCATATAGAATAGACGGTCTTATAACCTGCATGATAGGCAGCGGAGACGATGTGCAGATAAAATTAAAACGGCAGAATGTTTCGGCTCATCACGCCATGCTCGTGTTCGACGACGGAACGGGCAAATGGAGCGTTACGGATATGGATTCGACCTACGGCACTCTGCTCAACGGCAGACCCGTCAGACGTATGACCCAGCTCGATGACGGCGACACGATCAATATCTGCGGCAGCACGCTCACTTTCAGAATGACGGGAGGGGAGAGAGCATGAAAAAGACAATGAAGAGAACAAAATGGTGGCTCCCCGCGCTGATTCTGCTCACGGCGTTCCAGCTCATATCAATGGCGCAGGTCGTGTTCAACAACGACGGCTCGCTGAGCACGGAGTGTCTCATATTCTTCGGCGCATATCTCGCCGTCGAGTGGGTTTATTTCATCGCGATGTCGATAGCGAGAAAGCGCGCAGACCCGGCGCTCGAAATGATAGCGTTCTTCCTGACGGGTATAGGACTTGTCACCGTTGCGGGCGCGAATAAAGATTTAGTCAAGACGCAGTTCGTCGCGGATATGCTCGGCATATTCTGCTTTGTCGCTCTGCTTTGGCTCATCTCGAATGTTGACCGCGCCATGGTGATGAGAACGCCCATGGCTGTGGCGGCAATAGGTCTGCTGGTTTTGACTCTTATCCTCGCGCGCAATATAAAGGGTGCGTTCAACTGGCTGAGTATCGGCGGAATGTCTATCCAGCCGTCCGAGTTCGTCAAGGTCGCGTTCGTCTTTGTCGGCGCGGCGACTCTCGATAAATTACAGACAACTCGTTCGCTCACAAAATATATTATCTTCTGCGTCGTCTGTGTGGCGCTGCTGTTTTTGATGCGCGATCTCGGCGCGGCGCTGATATTCTTCTTTACATTTATAGTTCTCGCGTTCATGCGCTCCGGCGATTTCCGCACGATAGTGCTCCTGTGCGTCGGCGCGGCGATGGCGGCGGGACTCGTTGTGTTGATACGCTCCGATTTTGTCATGGCTCGCTTCGCAACCTACCGCCATGTCTGGGACGATATGTACGGCAAGGGCTATCAGCAGACGCGCGTGCTCATCTACAGCGTCAGCGGCGGACTGCTCGGCGTCGGCATCGGCGACGGAAAGCTAAAAGAAGTCCCTGCGGCGACGGAAGACTTGGTATTCGGCATGATATGCGAGGAGTGGGGCATTATCATGGGCATCCTCGTCATCCTCTGCATCATGTTTATCGCGTTCCACAGCATCCGCTGCGCGAGCGGTTCACGCTCGGCTTTCTATGCCATATCCGGCATAGCGGCGGGCTGCCTCCTGCTCTTCCAGACGGGACTCAATGTTTTCGGCGTCACCGATCTGCTGCCACTTACGGGTGTCACCCTCCCGTTCATCAGCCGAGGCGGTTCGAGCGCGATATGCTGCTGGGCGCTGATAGCGTTCATCAAGGCGGCGGACAACCGCACCTGGATAGGCTCGAAATATTATCTCGATTCTGACTCGTAACCCGCGGAAAGGACTGATCAAATGAAAGGCATAGCAAAACGCTCAAAGCTCATGTTTGCGCTCGTGGCAATTTTTCTTGCGGGCGTCATAGTCCTCGCCGCAACATTCGGCATCAACGCCGAAACATGGGTGTTCAAGCGCGCCAACAAGCATATATATTCGTCGGGTCAGATAGTCGCGGCGGGCACGATATATGACCGCAACGGCAAGGTGCTGGCTCAGACGGTGAACGGCGAGAGAAAATATAACTCAAACAGCACCGTGCGCCGCGCGACCCTCCACGCCGTCGGCGACCTCGAGGGATTTATCTCAACCGGAGCGCACAGCGCGTTCCGCGGCGAGCTCACGGGCTACAGCTTCTTAAACGGCGTATATGATTTGAAGAGAAACGGAGCGGGCAACGATATAACCCTCACTATAGACGCCGATCTCTGCGCCACGGCGTATAACGCATTAAACGGCAGAAAGGGCGCAGTCGGTGTATATAACTACAAGACTGGCGAGATTCTCTGCATGGTCTCGACCCCGACCTATGACCCGTATAATAAGCCTACCAATATCGACAGCGATACAACAGGAAAATACGAGGCAATATATCTCAACCGCTTCCTGTCAGGCGTGTTCACTCCCGGCTCGACTTTTAAAATCGTCACGGCGATTAGCGCGCTCGAAAATATACCCGATATAAATTCGCGCATATTTACCTGCACCGGTCAATATAAGACTTCGACAGGTATCGTCAAGTGCAACTCCGTCCACGGAAAGCTCAATTTCCAGCAGGCACTCAGCAAATCCTGCAACAGCACCTTCGCCTGCATCGCGGAGGAGCTCGGCAACGACGCGCTGACGAAGACCGCCGAGCAGGTCGGCTTCAACAAGCGGATAACAATAGACGGAATAAGCGTCACAAAGAGCTATTTCACTCTGAAAGATGCGGTCAGTGTTGACCGCGGCTGGGCGGGCATCGGTCAGTATCAGACACTCGCGAATCCCTGCCAGATGCTTACCATGATGGGTGCGATAGCGAACGGCGGCAGCGCACCTGCACCGAAGCTGCTCAAGAGCGACAGCACGTTGAGCTCGCTGACTTCGCCGACGCTCAAATATCTCGACGAAAATATAGCGAACACCATCAAAGATATGCTCCGAAAGAATGTCACGACCCACTACGGCGAGGGCAAGTTCCCCGGGCTTCAGCTCGGCGGAAAGACGGGCACAGCGCAGGTCACGGACGGCGAGCCCCACTCGTGGTTTGTCGCGTTCTCCGAGCGCGAGGATCTCCCGCTGGCGGTCGTCGTTGTTGTCGAACACGGCGGCGAGGGTATCAGCGCGGCGGCGCCCATAGCCAACAAAGTTATGCAGGCCGCGGCGAAAAAAGGCGTAAATTAAAAACTAAAACTTCGGCGTCCGCGCAGAGCTGCGCGGGCGCCGATTTGTGCTATTTTATAATGCAGAAACGTTTTTTTGAATATACTTGACATTCTGCGATTTATATTTTAAAATGAAATTGCCGAAATAAATTAACTATAAAAATTTCAAGGGAGGCTTTCAAATGAAAAGAATCGTAAGTATGCTGCTGGCTCTGCTGTTGTGTGCTTCATTTGCCCTATGCGCAAGTGCCGAAACCTCAAAATACGGCGGGGTGGCGGCAGACGAAACCGTTTATGCCGAAGGAAAAGACATCGTAATCGGCGAAGTAATGGACTTGTGTGACGGATATACCTGCGCGGTTATTGAAAGCCGCGGCGAAAATGGGGAAGCCGAACCTTTGTCTATTACCGATAAAACAAAGATAAAAACATTTATCAACAATATCAGCGATAAAAACGGAAAGTTTATCTGCACTTTGCAGGTTGTCGTGAAAGGAATGTATTCTCCGACAGACAGAACTTCCGAAGTAACAAGCCTGAATTACACATGCTCTGAGATTGATTCGAGCCTTATGTCGATTTCATATAACATAAGCGGAAATACTGCCGAGCTTAGGCTTTATTATTTAGGCGAATATATCGGAAATTTCAACTACAGAATATCTTATAACGGCAATATCGAGCAGAGCTGAAATTATCGGCTTCGGGGCTTTCTCTTTCGGGGAAGCCCCGATTTTTATTTTATCTCCACTCCCGTGTAATAGTGCTTGATTATCTCCTGCCAGTCGGAGCCTTGCCGCGCCATGTAGTCCGCGCCGTATTGGCTCATGCCGACCCCGTGGCCGTAGCCGTGAACGGTAATTTTGAACTCGTCGCCCGTGCATTTTATCTCGAAGCAGGCGCTGCGGAGCCCCAGCTTTTCGCGCACCTGCGCGCCCGTGAATTCTTTTTCGCCGATCACGGCGCAGGAAATATATCCGCTGTCCGTCTTTCTGACTTCGCCTATCCATTTTTTTGCGTCGCCGCCGAGCTCCGCGCTCGAGCCGGCGAACGCCTTTTTGAACGCATCTGCAGTCAGCGTCAGCGTCGATGAGTAGTCGGGCGAGAGCTTGTCGCCCGCGCTCGTGACGCTCTTTAAGTAGGGGACATCCTTGCCCCAGACCTCCTCCGCGCTGAAGGTCTGCCCGCAGCTTATCGCGTGAAACGCCGCAGTTATAGTCTCCCCGTCATAGGTTATCGTCTTACCGAAAACGTCTTTGACAGCCTCTTCGATTTTCTTTTCGTATGTCTCGTATTTGTCGCCCCATTTTTCCTTGCGCGTCGCCGCGTCTAAATATCCCTGATGCACCGCGCTGTCGTCGGTTATGTCCGCGCCGCCGAGCGCGGGGTCGGGACTGGAACGCTTTTTGACCGCATATGTATAGCATACGGCGGCCTGGGCGCGCAGAGCCTGCGAATGATATGTCGGCGGCATCTCCGCCGCCACCGCGCCGACAACATATTCGAACATGTCTATTTCATTTATCTTCTTCGTCGAAGAGGAGAGCACGAGTATCGAATCTCCGTCATTTTGAATATTCGTTTTTGTGACTTCGTTGCCGCCTTTCTCCGGCGCTTTTGCGCCGCCTGTTGCGGCGAGCGGGCAGATAAGCAGAACGGCTATCAGAATGATGAATAAAAATCCTCTGTTTTTCATATTTTTTACCTCCCGAACCTCGGCAAACTTGACTTTTGCTGCCGTTTTGGTGTAAAATTGTACTCTGATACATTATTATATAAATTTATATACGGAGCGAGAAAGGAGTCGAACGCATGGCGAATTATATATCCTCTATCCCGCAGGATGCCCTTAACAGTTTATGCGGAGAAATAGACAAGTATAACAAGATAAATCCTGCGTATTTTGATCGTTTCCAGGTCAAGCGCGGCCTGAGAAATTCGGACGGCACCGGTGTTATGGCGGGGCTGACAAAGATATGCAGCGTTCAGGGATATTATGTCGAGGACGGCGAGCGTGTCCCGATAGACGGCAGACTTATATACCGCGGAATCGATGTTCGCGAGATAGTCAGCGGATGCGAGCAGGAGGGACGCTTCGGCTTTGAAGAGGTCGCGTGGCTGCTCCTTTTCGGCACCCTGCCCTCGAGAAGACGCCTTGAGATATTCAAAAGCGTTCTCGCCGAGAGCCGCGAGCTCCCCAACGAGTTCATCGAGGATATGATAATGAAAGCTCCCTCGCACAACATCATGAACAAGCTTTCGCGAAGCGTCCTCGCGCTCTATTCATATGACGAAAATCCGGACGATATCTCGATAGAAAACGTCCTTCGCCAGTCGATACAGCTGCTCGCGCAGATACCCATGATAATGAGCTACGCCTATCAGGTTAAGCGCCGCAACTTCTATCACGAGAGCATGTATCTCCACCCGGTCGACAAGACCCTCAGCACCGCCGAGTCAGTTCTCTATTCGATAAGAGCGGATAAAAAATTCACCCCGGAAGAAGCACATATGCTCGATATCTGCCTCATGCTCCACGCCGAGCACGGCGGCGGAAACAACTCGACTTTCGCCACCCGCGTTCTGACTTCGAGCGGCACCGACACATATTCGGCTATCGCCGCGGGCATCGGCTCGCTCAAAGGACCCAAGCACGGCGGCGCGAACATAAAGGTCGCCGAGATGGTCGAATATATCAAGCAGGGTGTTGAGGATATTACCGACGCGGATCAGGTCGCCGAGTTCTTAAAGAAGATTCTCAAAAAAGAGGCGGGCGACGGCTCGGGACTCATCTACGGCATGGGTCACGCGGTCTACACTCTCTCCGATCCCCGCGCCGTTATTTTGAAATCGCACGCGCGCAAGTTCTCCGAGAACACCGAGTTCGAGGATGAGTTCAAGCTCCTTGAGCTTATCGAGACCCTCACTCCGCAGATTCTTGCCGAGCTGCGCGGAGACAAAAAAGTCATGTGCGCAAATGTCGATCTCTATTCCGGTCTTGTGTATAAACTGCTCGGCATCCCCGAGGATCTGTTCACCCCGCTGTTCACCGTCGCCCGCGTTGCAGGCTGGTCGGCGCACAGAATGGAAGAGCTGATGACCGGCGGCAGAATAATCCGCCCGGCATATAAGAGTGTCTGCGCCCAGCGCAACTATGTAAAACTTGATGACAGACTCGATAATTATCCAGGCGAGCTCAGATATATCCCCAGCGACGAGCACGCCTAACAGACAAAAATAATTTTTAGGACTTGATACAATGCCGAAAGATAAAAAAGTTTCAATGCTTAAAATTATGATGATAGCCCTTGCTGCAGTTCTTTTGGTGCTGATTCCGGTGCGCTGCTATCAGTATGTATCCGGAGTGATTGAACCCACGACAGGGTTCTACAGCGGCAGTGACTGGAGCATCTGGCTGTCGTATATCCTGCTTGCCGTGTCTGCCGTTGCGTTTCTTGCAATTGCGATAGCGAGCAGAAAGAAGATATCTTATTCGACCGAAAAATTCGGCTCGACAGGGCTCGCGATAGCTGCGTTTATGTTCGCTCTGACGCTGATGATCGACGCTGTTTCGCAGTATAAGACAGTGTTCGCGACCGCTACCGACACCGCGCTCATGTACGGCACTGAGTCGGTTCAGTATCTCAAAACTGGTCTTATCTCAAGGGGACTTGAGGGCTTCTGCGCCGTTGTTGCGGCGGTGTTCTTCGTCCTCTTCGGCTACGGTCACTTGAAGGGCAAGTCAAACGCCTCGGAGTCAAAGCTTATGGCGCTGTTCCCGGTGCTCTGGTGCATCTTCAGACTCATGCACAGATTTATGCGCACGATAAATTTCCTCAACGTTTCCGATCTTCTCTATGAGCTGTTTATGTGCGTGTTCCTTATGGCATTTTTAATGGCATTTTCTCAGCTCAACTCAAAGGTCGGCGGTGACGGCTTCGACTGGAAGCTCGTCGGCTACGGACTGCCCGCAATGATGTTCTCTCTGATTTGCTTCCTGCCGAGATTCATAATGACCCTTGTCGGCAGGGACTATCTGCTCTGCAATCAGTCGCCCATAGAGTGGTGCGACCTCGGCGCGGCAGTGTTCATCTGTGCGCTGCTCCTGACCAGAGTCGGATTCGGCGAGAAAAACACCGAGACCGCCGAAACGGCTGAGAAAACAGAGAGCTGATGTTTTTAGATAATTTTCTCATCGCCGCCGAGCAGGTGGCGATACTGTATATTCTCGTCGCGGTCGGATTTATCGCCGACAGGACAAAGCTCTTCACGGAGAAGGCTGCGCGCCTGTGCACGGATCTGATGTTTTATATCATC
>ULTQ01048376.1_pt1 | contig 11269 bp, 7 predicted proteins | sample 1957731 | NCBI WGS metagenome assembly ULTQ01 (sample SAMEA4835738, study PRJEB28245) | human gut metagenome | biome: gut microbiome; material: fecal sample | place: Denmark | collected 2008 | reverse complement strand
TTTTTTTTTCATCAGCTTCCCCGACGCTGTCGAGCCAGAGCGGATAGGCGCGGCAATAGACGATATGATCGGGAGTGAACGGGCGCATAAGCTCCTTTGCGGCAACCGCGGAGCCGACAAAGCTCTTTGACACGCCGAACGGGACTTCACGGCAGACAGTACCCTGCGGGCATGCGGAGAGAAGAGCCTGCTGAGCTTCTGTATCAAAAGTCGGAGTTTTATCGAAATCTGGCTTTTCCGAAAGGCTGCGGTCAATCGAATTGAGCACAAAACTCAGCTTTTCGCCGAGGGCATCGACCGTATCGGCGGCGACGAATATGCCGTGATTTTCGAGTAGGAGCATATCGCAGTCTTTGCCCGTGCGAGCCTTAAATTCAAGCATCTTGTCGCGGCAGAGCTTCGCCAGCACATAGCCCGGGCGGCACTGCTCGATCCAGATGAAATCGCGGTCTATCACCCGGCGCGCGGCGCTCTCCCCGCCCTTTGAGCAGGTGATGCCGTTCACCTTTGCCGGGTGCAGGTGCAGGACATAGGTCTGCGGGAACAGCGCATGGAGCGTAGTCTCGACGCTCGGGCGCTTCGTCTCGCCCGGAACGCGCGACGCCATAAGGTCTTGAAGAACGAGAGCCTCGCGTTCGGAATCGGAATCCGGATAGCTCTTTTCAAATATTTCGCCGAGCTTCAAAAGATCGATTTCAACAAAGCCCTGCGCCGTTATGGTCGCAAGAGCCGTGCCCGAGCCCTTGACCCACATCCTGCCGTCCGCCTTTGCGGAGGTGTTTCCGCCGCCGGCGAGGACGAGGGACGGGTCGGAGCCATAAAAATTCGAAAAGCCGACAAGTTCATCTATAAGCATGAATATTACCCTTTCTTACAGAAATTCCGGGGCACGGCAGTCCGCACCCCGGCTATTTATTATGACTTTATTTCTTTCCATGCGGCGCTGTAATAAGCGTCGAGATCGGCTCCGAGGTCGTGATAAACCTCGCCTTTGTCGATAACCTCGCGGGACGGGAAGATATCCTCATCCTGCTGAACCTCGGGATCAAGCTCATTGTAGAGAGCCTGGTTCGGAGTCGAATAATAGATATACTCGAAGTTCTTCTTCGCCGCTTCAACTCCGCAGAGGTAGTTGATGAACGCCTCGGCGTCAGCCTTGTTCGAGCTGTAAGTCGGGACGACCCACGAATCGATCCAGAAGTTCGTGCCCTCCTCGGGAATGGTGAACTTCAGATCGGGGTTGCCGCTGATGTTCTGCTCCTCGTCGCCCTCAATAGCGAGATAAGCTTCGCCGTTATAGACGAGAGCCATCGCAGCCTCGCCGCTTATCATCGCGTCGCGAGCCTCGGTCTCGACAAGATACGCCTTGAGCATCGGCTTCTGCTTGATAAGCAGCTGCTTCGCCTCGTCTATCTGAGTCTTGTCGGTGGTGTTGAGCGAATAGCTGAGAGCCTCAAGCGCGACAAGGAAGGAGTCGCGGATGCTGTTGGACATGATTATCTTTCCGGAATACTTCTCGTTGAAGAACATCTTCCAGCTCTTCGCATCCTCTTCGGAGACCATCTTGGTGTTATAGATAACGCCGACTGTGCCCCAGAAATGCGGGACGGAATACTTGTTTTCGGGATCGAATGACTTCGACTTTTCGAGATACACTTCGCCGATATTCTTGATATTCGGAATGTTGTCGAAGTTGAGCTCGGAGAGTCTGTTCTCTTTAATAAAACGCTCGATTATATAATCCGAGGTGCAGATGAGGTCATACGACTGGTCGCCGTTGACCGCTTTGTTATAAAGCTCCTCGGGAGTGTCGCACTCATCGACATTGACTTTGATGCCGTTCTCTTTTTTGAAGTTCGAGATAACATCGAGGTCGATATACTGGCCGTAGACGAGCACATTTATGCTGCGGGTCTTGGTGCAGCCCGCGAGCGCGCCCATGGAGCAGAGGCAGAGCACAATTGCCATAACTGCCGCCGCAATTCTTACAAAAGCAGATTTTTTCATTTTTCGTCCCCCATCAATAGTTTTTTCCCTTTGCCGCGCTTCTCTCCTTATTGATGCTGATTCGGTTGACGACGAACAGCACGATAAGCACGATGAGGAAGATTATAGTTGACAGAGCATAGAGCTCAGGCTGGTTGCCGAGCTTGCGCTCGGTATAGATTATTATCGAGAGCGTCTTTATTCCCGCGCCCTTGGTGAAATAAGTGATGGTGAAATCATCGAGCGACATGGTGAACGCCATAAGGAAGCCCGAGAGGATGCCCGGGAAAATATCCGGGACTATCACCTTGAAAAACGCCTGAACCGGCGTTGCGCCGAGGTCGACCGCCGCCTCATATGTGTTCCTGTCGCGCTGACGGAGCTTCGGCAGAACGTTGAGGACGACATAGGGAATATTGAAGCTGATATGCGCTATGAGCATGGTCGTGAAATTGAGATTGCCGAACATGCGCACGAAGAGCAGCATCAGCGCGATGCCCGTTACGATATCGGCATTGAGAAGCGGGATGCTGTTGACGCTCATTATTGCGGACTGACTGCGCTTTCTCATATAGAGAATACCCACGCACGCGAGAGTGCCGACTACTGTCGCTATCAGAGCGGAGAGCACGGCGAGCAAAAGCGTATTGCGCAGAGCCTCCATAATAGGTCCGCTTGTGAACAGGTCTTCGTACCATCTGAGGGTGAAGCCGCCCCATTTCATATAGCGCGAATTGTTGAACGACATGACTGTCAGAACGGCTATCGGCAAATAGAGCAGGACGAAGATTATCGCCACATAAAACTTTTCGAGGAAGTGTCTGAATTTTACCACAGCGACGCCTCCTCTCCCGAGCCTTTCATCTCGCCGATCATCATGCTCACGAAGATAAATATCATGAGCACTATCGAGATGCCGGAGCCGAGATGCCAGTTATTGCCCTGGTTGAACTCCTGTTCGATAATATTGCCTATGAGCAGAACTTTTCCGCCGCCGAGAATATCGGCGATAACGAACTCCGAGATGCTCGGCACGAACACCATAGTGATGCCGCTTATAACGCCGGGCACGGAGAGCGGAAAGATTATCTTGCGGAAAGTCCTCGCCGGGGTCGCACCGAGGTCGCCCGCGGCGTCGAGAAGGTTGTGATCAATTTTTATAAGGGCGTTGTAAATCGGCAGAACCATGAACGGGAAATAATCATAGACCATACCGATAACTATCGCCGCCGGAGTATACATGATGCTGAAATTCGGCAGATTCAGCGCCGAGAGGATATAGTTGAGAATACCGTTATCCGAGAGCAGCATCCTTATAGCTATTATCCTGAGCAGGAAGTTTATCCACATGGGCAGGATGAAAATAAATATAACGAAGCTGCGGTTTTTCGCGGCACTTTTGCTTAGTATCAGTGCGAGCGGATAAGCGAACAGCAGGCACACCGCCGTTGTTATCACTGCGAGCAGCAGGGACAGCCCGAGCGCCTGAATATGAATCTTTTCAAAAATCGCTGTTATGTTTGAAAAAGTGAACGTGCCGTCCGAAGAAGTGAAGCCGTAATAAAAAACGAACAGCAGCGGCACTATCGTAAAGACCAGCATCCACAGAAGATACGGCCCTGCCATAAGTTTTTTACGCATCGGCGTTGAACACCTCCTCGTCCTCGGACTCGGGTTTGTTCATGATCTGGATGTTCGAGGGTTCAACGCTGAGACCCACCTCCGCTCCGATGGGAGTGGAGACGGTGCTGTGGACGAGCCACTCGTATCCGTTCACCATAACGTGCATCTCATAGTGCACGCCCTTGAATATTATATCGGTGACAACGCCCTTGAGCTCGCCCTGCGAAGGCGGAGTCAGGACGACATCCTCGGGTCTTATGACGACATCGACAGGCATATTCTCGCCGAAGCCCTCATCGACGCAGACGAACTCCGCACCGAGGATACGCACGAGGCGGTCTCTTATCATAACGCCGTCTATTATATTGCTCTCGCCTATGAAATCGGCGACGAAAGCGTTCGTGGGCTCGTTATAAATGTCAACGGGAGTGCCGATCTGCTGGATATAGCCCTGGTTGAGCACGACGACGGTATCCGACATCGTGAGAGCCTCCTCCTGATCGTGGGTGACATATATAAATGTTATGCCCATCTGCTGCTGAATCTTCTTGAGCTCGACCTGCATCTCGCGTCTCAATTTGAGATCGAGCGCGCCGAGAGGCTCATCGAGCAGAAGCACACGCGGCTTGACCGCAAGGGCGCGGGCTATCGCCACCCTCTGCTGCTGACCGCCCGAGAGTGAATTTATGTTGCGCTTTTCAAAGCCGCTGAGGTTGACGATAGACAGCATTTCGCTGACCGTCTTTTCAATCTCATTCTCCGGCGCTTTCTTTATGCGCAGACCGAACGCCACATTTTCATAGACGTTCAGGTGCGGGAAAAGCGCGTAACGCTGAAAAATGGTGTTAACCTGCCTCTTATGAGGCGGCACACCATTGATTTTTTTATCCTCAAATATGACATCCCCCTCATCGGGTTCGAGGAAACCGGCAATGACACGCAGAATAGTAGTCTTTCCGCAGCCAGACGGACCCAACAGCGTGATAAACTCCCTGTCCCTTATATAAAGGCTCAGATCGTCGAGCACCTGATTATCACCCAGTTTGACGGAGATGTGTTTCAGATCGATAATGACATTTTTTTTCAATTATGCAGCCCCTCTCTCAAAAGAATACGATGCAAACCGCACATCAAAAATATAGTAAGTATTAATATAGAGCTAATCCGCAAAAAAGTCAACAGATTTGACAAAAAAAGACGCACTCGGCAAAAATTTTGCGGCTCACCTTTGGAAATGGCGAGCCGCAAAGAAAATTTTCAGTTTTCGGGCGAGGTTTTTTCTCTGAGTTCTTCTATTATCTCGACTATTTTAAAACGCGGCTCGTATCTGCCGGAGCTTTCGACGACCTTGAGCTCGTCGCCGTCGAGGAACGCGTCGATATTGCCTCCCCTGTCCTGCGCAGCAGGCAGGCACAGCGGCGGGAACATCACGCACCACCAGTTATGCCCCGCGCCCTCGCCTATCACGACTTTGACGGCGGTATAGCGTCCGGCGGGCATCGTCAGATCGCCGTAACAGCGGGTGGCGAAATACTCGTTGACGACATTGACGCTCACGGGATAGTCATAGCCCTCGCGCTCTATCACCTCACGCGCGGCAGCTTCGAGCTCCGCTTTCTGCGGCTCTATTTTCGCCTTTGCCTCGTCCGCCGTCATGGTGCCGTCGAAAAGCTCCGCGCCGCGTTCGAGCACGGCATCGCGGACTTTTAGCTTGAGCGCCTGATCCCCGTCGGAATCGGAGTTTGCAATGACATGCATTCGCAGCACATCGGAGCGCACACGCGAGCAGTTATAGGCAAACGCCCCGACGCTGCACGCGCCCGCCGCGACAACGACCGCGAACACAACGGCCTGTATTTTGAGCAGCCTTGATAATTTTTTTGACTTCATGATAAGTAAAAACCGTCCTTTCTTTCGGATGCAACCGAATTATGGACGGTTTTTAATGGGTTTATACGGAAAAGTTTGGAAACTGAATTAATCTTTGAATCCCGTTATTTCCTCGCGGGTCTTGAAGATTCCGCCGTTGTTTTCGAGGATATCCATATGCTCGATGGCGTAGCCCGTGCCAAGCGCAACGCACTCGAGCGGATCGTCGGGAATAATGACATGGACACCGGTTCTCTTCTCTATGAGCTTATCCATGCCGTCGAGCAGAGCGCCTCCGCCGGTTAAAAGTATACCCGTCTCGGAGATGTCGCCCGCAAGCTCAGGCGGCGTCACCTCGAGCACGCTGCGCACGCCCTCGGCTATCGCTTCGAGGTGCTCACGCATGGCGAGATAGACTTCAGTGGTGTTGACTTCATCGGTTATCGGCATTCCGGTTATATAGTGCTTGCCCTTTATGCCGATTGCAAGCTCGGTGTCGCGCAGATACGCGCAGCCGATGCGCTTTTTTATGCTCTCGGCGGTCTTTTCGCCGATGACTATATTGCGCTCGCGGCGCAGGTAGCGGATTATATCCTCGTCGAGGATATTGCCGGCAATTTTAACCGATTTTGAAATCGAGATGCTACCCATGGTGACGACCGCAATATCCGCCGTTCCGCCGCCGATATCGACGACCATCGTGCCCATCGGGCGTCTGATATCAAGCCCCGCGCCGAGTGCCGCGACGAGCGGCTCTTCTATAAGGCACGCCCTGCCCGCTCCTGCGGCTGTGACGAGATCGAGGATAGTTCTCTTCTCAAGGTTCGTGACGGTCGAGGGCATGCAGACGACTATATTGGGCTTGAACACCATGTTTTTGCAGACTTTATAGAGCAGGACGCGGACTATCGCCTTTGTGGCGGTGAAATCCGAGATAACTCCGCTTCGCATGGGCTTGACGACGGTTATAGAATCGGGGTTGCGCCCAATCATATCCGCCGCTTTCTGACCGACCGCCAGGAGTCTGCCCGTATCAGTATCGAATGCAACGGCGCTCGGCTCGGAGACGACTATTCCCTTGCCCTCAACGAAGATGAGTATGGAAGTTGTGCCGAGGTCTATTCCGATGTTTGTTCCGAGCATTTTCCGTCCTCCTTTTTGGTTATCGCCGCGCTGACGCAATATACTTTATCTGCGCCGCGCAGAAGCAGGAGCTTTGCGCACTCGTTGAGTGTCGCTCCCGTTGTTGATATATCGTCGCAGAGCAGAACTGCGGCATTTTCTGTAATCTTGTTTTCGTCGCAATCGAACGCGCCGATGACTCCGCCGAAGCGCTCGATGCCGCCCAACGTTTTCTGCTCCTTTCCCTGAAACGGTCGGGAGAGCAGTTTTTCTTCAAACGGCACGCCGAGCTCTTTTGCAATTTCTTTTGCGAGCAGTGCGCTCTGGTTATATCCGCGCTTTTTGAGCGAAGATTCCGACAGGGGCACACAGCAGACGAAATCAAACTTCACGCCCGCGAAATTATTTTTCACGCTGTCCGACATAAACCGGGCGAGTCCCACGGCGTTCTGAACACAGCCGTCAAATTTCAGGGCATGAACCGAACGCTTCGCGGCACCGGAATAATAAAACGGCGCGGTCTGCGATTCGAAAAAGCGTCGGTGAGACGAGCATGAACAATATTTTTTCTCCCTGCCACAGCGCGGGCACAGTTCGCCTTTTACATATTCGAGATCGGCTTCACACCTGTCACACACGGGCATATCTGGCGGCACGACTTTGCCGCACAGGGCGCATCGGCGCGGGAAGAGAGCATATGAGATATATTCAAACGCCGACATCTTCATTCTTCGTTCACCAGAAGGAAATGTTTGAGCGCGGAATAGCGTCTGGCCTTTTTGTCGTTCGCCGCCATGGCATAGACCTGACTCCGACTGCCGACCAAGACAAGTATTTTTTTTGCGCGGGTGACTCCGGTATAGAGCAGGTTTCTGTAAGCAAGGCGCGGCGGCACGCCGATTATCGGCATTATGACCGCGGGAAACTCGTTGCCCTGGCTCTTATGAACGGTCACGGCGTAGGCAAGCTCGAGCTCCTGCAAAGCTTCAAATGGGATAACCGCCTTACGCTCGTCAAACATTATCTCCGCCATGCGCGAGCGAAGGTCGACATTTCTGAGAATGCCGATATCGCCGTTGAAAATCCCCGTTCCGTCGCCGTCGGGGCCTGTCCACTCGATATCATAGTTATTGCGCGTCTGCATGACCTTGTCGCCCGTGCGGAACACTGTCGCGCCGACGGTAGTCTCAGGCTTCGAGGCATCCGGCGGATTGAGAGAAGCCTGCATGACGCGGTTGATGTTGTTCGTGCCGCACTCACCCATTCTCGACGGGCAGATGACCTGGATATCGTCGAGCGGTGAATATCCATAGGCACGGGGCAGGCGCGTGGCGCACAGATCCGAGACGGTCTTTGCCGCGATAAACGGCGAATCAGTCCGCATGAAGAAAAAGTCTTTGTCGCGCACGCCGAGCTTCGGCGGCTCGCCCTTGACTATTCTATGGGCGTTTTCGACTATAAGACTCTCCATCGCCTGGCGAAAAACCTCGGTCAGCTCAACGACCGGGATGACCCCGGAGGCTATCATATCGTGCAGGACATTGCCCGCGCCGACGGGCGGCAGCTGATCCGAATCGCCGACCATAACAAGGCGGCAGCCTATCGGGAGCGCCTCGAGAAAGCTTGAAAAAAGAGTTATATCTACCATCGACAGCTCGTCGAGGATAACCGCCTGAGCGTCAAGAGGATTGCGTGCGTTGCGCGAGAACTGCGGGCGATCGTGCTTGTCCCACTCGACCTCGAGCAGCCGGTGGATGGTCTTGGCGGGTCTGCCCGTGACCTCGCTCATGCGCTTTGCGGCGCGTCCCGTCGGTGCGGCAAGCGCGACCTTGAGCCCGTCATCCTCAAACAGCTGAAGGATCCCGTTCAGGGTCGTTGTTTTTCCCGTTCCGGGGCCGCCGGTCAGGATAAGCAGTCCGCGCTCGATGGCGGTGACTATCGCCTTTCGCTGGAGATCGCCGTATTTTATGCCGTTCTTTTTCTCTATTCTGTCAATTTCCCTGTCCGCCGCTTTTCTGCCTGCGGGAGGGAATCGGAGTATCTGTTTCATGCGCTCCGCCGAGGACTTTTCCGCCTTGTAGATATGCGGCAGGAATAAAAACTCGCGGTTATCGATAAACTCGCTGACAAGCCTGCCCGAGCCTATCAGTTCGTCGATGGTTATATCCACCGTGTCCTCATTCGTCGAGAGCAGCTCGGCGCACGGGGCGAACATCTTCTCGCGCGGGATGCAGGTGTGCCCGTTCGAGAGGTTGTGGCTCATGACATGCAGAACGCCCGCCTGTAGGCGATACCCGTTATCGGGCGGGTCGGGGAGCTGATCTGCGATGAACTCGGCTCGCTCGAAGCTGAAGCCGACTCCCTCGCCGCACAGAGCATAGGGGTTGCGCTTGATTATATCTGCGGCGCGCACGCCGAACGCATTGAAAGCTTTGACACATTCGGCGGTCGTCATGCCGTATTTTTCGAGCGATATCATAATTTCGCGCACGGCGAACTGGCGCTTGAAATCCGCGCTGATCTGCTTCGCCTTTTCGGGCGATATGCCGCGAATCTGCGCAAGACGCTCGGGGTCGTTTTCGATTATATCAAGGGTGTTTTCGCCGAACTTGTCAACTATTTTGACCGCGAGCTTCGAGCCGATGCCCTTGACTCCGCCTGCGGCGAGATAGCGGAGGATATCGCCGGCGGACGCGGGCATTTTATGCTCGCAAAGCTCGACCCTGAACTGGCGGCCGAAGGAGGCATGAAAATCCCAATAGCCGGAGAGTTCAAGCAACTCACCGGCTTTGAGCTCGGGCATGACGCCGACTGCGGTTATCAGCTCATCGCCGCTTTCGAGCTCGAGAACCGTGAACCCGTTTTCGGGATTCGCAAAGGTCACATCGTTTATCACGCCGCTTATGCGTATCCTCTCATGTTCCTCCATTTATATATCCTTTCGGGAAACGAACTTTTCAAATTCGCCGGGGGAGCAGAGATAAAGCCCCTCGCAGCTTCTGCACATTCTCTCGCACTCTTTCAGCTGAGCTTCGTCCATACCGAGGTCGAGTATCACAACGGCTTCCTTATCGCCAAGCATTTCGCTGCGAAGCCGCTGGGCATAACCCTTCCCCGCGACATCGGTCATTCCCGCCCTTGCGGGGATAACGACGATATATCTGCCGTTTGAGCGCGGGTGCAGAATTTTCAGCAGTATGTAATACGATATGCTGACCACGCCGATGAGCACGAACGACGCAAAGATGCCGAGAAGCACTCCGTCCGACATTGATATCACCTCAGCACATCATATGCCGGGGACACACGGCGGGTTACATATAGAATAAACCGGATAAGCGAGCAGGCCTGTAAGCCGAGTTTTGTCTTTTAAGGCAACTATCTGTCTAGGCGCACCGTTGCCGATACGCTCAAGCCACCTGTCGGAGAGAATTACGCCGAGCAAGCGCGGAGCTTTCGCTCCTCTCCGGTCGGTGTTGCTCCGGATAGGGTTTGCAGGGCAATGCGGTTCCCCGCACGCCGGTGAGCTCTTACCTCGCCTTTCCACCCTTACCCGCAAAGCGGGCGGTATATCTCTGTTGCACTTTCCCTAAGGTCACCCTCGGCGGCCGTTAGCCGTTATCCTGCTCTGTGAAGCTCGGACTTTCCTCATTGATCTTATAAAAAGATCCCCGCAGCTGCCCAGCCTGCTCGCTATCTATTTATTGTAATTCAAAATGCGCCGCATGTCAAACAAATGATGAAAACAAAGTGTAAATTCGGAGAGACCCAAAGCGTGTATTTTTGTGCGCGGCAGACAAATGGGTGGCGGTAGAGAAAAAACGAAGCAGTCACAACGGATGATGTGTTGTGACTGCCGGTTATTTTGTTTGTTCGGTGGGAAATGGGGCGTCATTGATTTCAGTTGGTTCTGTGCTGCAACCCCTCAGTCTCGGCTTCGCCGAGCCGGTTCACTTTACATAAGGGAGCCGAAATAAGATTATATATTGTGATAAAAATTTGCTTGCAAAATTAGTAGTGACAGGCTTTTGTGCCACTTACGCGGCACGGTGCGTCGAGTCGCCGCACCCTACAAGTGTGTTGCAATAAAATTGTGCAGATTCTGTTATTTCAACTTCTTCTCGCGGCGAACGCCTTTATACGGTCCGTCAGTGCAGGTTCCGGCAGGAACGAAGCCCAGGTTTTCGTAATATTTTGCGAGCGGTTCGTTATCTTCGGACGAGTCGAGGCGGAGATATTTTTTGTTTATACTCAGGGCATACTCCCCTGCGCGGCGCAGAAATTCCGCGCCCGCATCGCCCGCGCCGACTTTTGAGACGAAGTTATGGACATAGATTGCGGGGGCGTCGTCGCTCCAACGGCTGTCGTTTTCAAGAAGCACGGCGGCGCAGAGTATCGCTCCGTCTTTATTTTCAAGCGCAAAGGCTCGACCCTCGCTGCATTTTTGCTCATAGTATGACAGCGGATAGACTTCGTCATAGCCCATGACATTCCACTGCTCTATCCCCTTTTTGTCCATCCACTTCATCCGTTCGAGAACAAGGTCAAACATCTGCGGGGCTTTTTCGGGCGGCAGTTTTATAAATTTGCGTTCTTTCATCTTTTCACCGTATAAAACACGCCCGGAAATAATGCTCATGTACGGTAGAGAAGCACAAAGCAAAACAAG
>ULTQ01009570.1_pt1 | contig 11299 bp, 8 predicted proteins | sample 1957731 | NCBI WGS metagenome assembly ULTQ01 (sample SAMEA4835738, study PRJEB28245) | human gut metagenome | biome: gut microbiome; material: fecal sample | place: Denmark | collected 2008 | reverse complement strand
GAGCCGTACTCCCACGCTTTCAACTGTTTCCACCGGAGCTTAAAAGAAATGCAACCGATGACCTGTTTCAAACTGACTTTTGCTGCTTGTGTGTGCGCTGCTATGGTCGGCTGCGGCAATGACGGCAGTACCGATGCCGACAAGGGCAAAACCGCTGCGGCTCCCGCCAAAACTGCCGAAGTGGTGATCTACACCAACGCCGATGAAGAAGCTCAGACGGCAATGAAGAATGCCCTTGACAAAAATGGCATGAAGGGTGCCTATCTCATCCAGTCGTTCGGTACGTCCGAATTGGGCGGCAAGCTTGCTGCCGAAGGCAAGAACATCGAGGCCGACGTGGTGACGCTCTCGACCTATTACCTCGACAGCTTCCAGAAAAAGGAAAAGCTCTTTGCCGATCTGCAAAACAAGGCAAAGACAATTCAGCCGTCTCCGTCCTACTGGACGCCGATTCTGGGCAACACGGGTGCGCTTTTCATCAACACCGAAGTTTTAAAGCAAAGCAAGCTCGAAGCTCCGAAGTCCATCGCCGATCTGGCTAAGCCCGAATATGCAGGCCACATCTCCGTGCCCGACATTATGGGCAGTTCCACGTCTTGGTTGATGACCCAGGCCGTCATGACTGCTCAGGGTGAAGAGGCTGGCGCCAAGACGATCGCCGCGATTGAAAAGAACGCCGGTGCACATCTGGAAAAGTCCGGTTCTGCACCGTTAAAGAAGTTGCGTGCCGGTGAGGCGGCCGTGGGTTTCGGTCTGCGTCCCCAAGCTGTAGCCGACAAAGCCCGCGGTCTGCCGATTGACTACATTGATCCGACCGAAGGCAATTTCCAACTGCAGGAAGCCGCTGCCGTTGTTGACAAGGGGGCCAAGACCAATCCCAACGCACAGAAGGCCGTTGAAATTATCGTCAAGTACGGCCGTCCCGAACTCTTGAAGTTCTACCTCGTGGCGCTTTACGAAGGTGAAACGGTTTCTGCTGAAAACAAGCCCGCTCGTCCGAGTTTCTACAAAGAGCCGCTCACTGTTGAATTGCTGCAGAAGCACCAGAAGATGGTCAAGGACGCCGGCAAGTAATTCTTTTGATTTCCAATAAGCCGGCTCTCATGCGAGAGTCGGCAGTTTTCTTTTTTGATTTGTCATGGTTACCGATCCGAATACCTACAAACTTTTGACCCCGGGGCCCCTGACGACATCATTGTCCGTTCGTAAGGAAATGCTTGTCGATCGCTGCACATGGGACGACGACTACAAAGAAATGACCCAGTTCGTGCGCCGTGAACTTCTCACGCTTGCCCACGTTTCCGAACCCGATTACACCACCGTGCTGATGCAGGGTTCGGGTACGTTCGGCGTGGAAAGTGTTCTCAGTTCCGTGGTAGGTAAGAATGACTGCGTGCTCGTACCCGTCAACGGTGCATATTCGGAACGCATGTGCCAGATTCTGGAGCGCTATGGCATCACCTTTGTACGTGAAGACTTTGCTTGGGACGAACGCGTCGACGCTGCCCGTCTGGAGTCGGTGATTGCCGCACATCCCGAAATCACGACGATCAGCATCGTGCACAACGAAACGACTTCGGGCCTCATCAACGATCTGGCGAGTGTCTCGGAAGTCGTGAAGAAACACAACCTGCGCTTTATCGTGGACGCCATGAGCTCCTTTGGGGCCGTGGATGTGAACGTGTCCGAGCTCGGCATCGATTTTCTGATCTCGTCGGCGAACAAGTGCATTCAGGGCGTTCCGGGCTTTTCCTTTATCGTCGCTCGCCGCGAAGCGCTTACGGCTACCGAAGGCAACGCCCGCACGATTTCGCTCGATCTGCACTCTCAGTGGAAGACGATGGAAAAGGACAACGGCAAGTGGCGCTTTACGTCGCCTACGCACGTCGTAACCGCTTTTGCGCAGGCGCTCAAGGAACTGCAGCAAGAGGGCGGAGTGACGGTTCGCGGCGAACGCTATGCAGCTACAAACCGCAAGCTGCGTGAAGGAATGCGTACTCTAGGCTTTGAACCGTTCGTCAGCGAAGCCTTCCAGGGGCCGATCATCACTACCTTCCTTTATCCGGAAGGTCGCAACCTCGACTTCAAGCACATGCACCATTGGCTCAAGGAGCAGGGTTATGTGATCTATCCGGGCAAGCTCACCGACCGAGACACCTTCCGCATCGGCAACATCGGCGAAATCTACGACGCGGACGCCGACCGCATTCTTGAATTGTTTGCACAGTACACCAAGGAGTTTATGTAATGAACCGCATCAAGGGCGTGATTTTCGATTGGGCGGGTACGACGGTTGACTTCGGTTGCACGAGTCCTGTCTCGGCATTTAAGGAAGCATTTCGCCGAGCCGGCATTGAGGTGACGGACGAGGAAGTTCGTGCGCCGATGGGGCTTTTGAAACGTGATCACATCAAGGCGATGCTCGCGATGACTCGTATTGCGCAAGCCTGGCAGGACAAGTACGGTGCCGCGGCAACCGACGCCGATGCCGAAAAGATCTATGCCGACTTTGAACCGGCCCTGATGGCTGTGCTTGATCGACATTGTGATCTGATTCCTGGCATTCTCGAAACGATGGAGTATCTTCGTCAAAACGAGATCCGTGTGGGTTCGACCACCGGCTTTACCCAGGAAATGATGGCTGTGGTGACCGAAGGCGCCCGCAGGGGCGGCTACGCACCCGAAATGGTTCAAACGGCCGACAGCAACAACGGTTTTGGCCGTCCTTGGCCCTATATGATCTTTTCCAATATGCGCGGTCTCGGTTTATCAAACGTGCGTCAGGTTGTGAAGGTGGGCGATACGACCTCCGACATGGCCGAAGCAAAGAACGCGGGGGTGATTGCCGTCGGCGTCTGTGTAGGCAGCTCCATGATCGGTCTGGACGCACAGAGCTGGGTGGCGTTGCCCGAAGCAGAACGCGCCGAACAGATCAAATCGGCACGTCAGCGCTTCTATGCCGCCGGTGCCGATTATGTGATCGAGAGCATCGGTGATTTGCCGGCTCTCATTGAGGATCTCAACGCTCGCAGCGCTGCGTAATTCGCACCAAAGGGTCTTTCGAAAGCCCGTGTGTCGATCTTGGCATACGGGCTTTTTGACGTGTTGGCATCGTTTTGGTTGATCAGACGAATAGGTTATCGTTTTCTTCGATCTTCCCGTGGGCGCGAGCAATGCGCTGCTCCCTGAGTTCATCGAGTTCTCTTTCGATGCGTTCCGCACGACGCCAAAAATAGACCACGTTGCCGAGGATGATGCCGATGAGCAAGGCTGAACCGATGCCGATGACGTAGAGGATGCGCGAGTCTGCAGTTGTGATTTCTTGGGCCGTCGCTGCTTGGTTCGTCGCAATAGCCGCCTCGGCTTTGACAGGTAAAGTGATTCCGGTCAGTGAGAAGAACAGCACAAGTTCCGTAGCTGCTTTGCAAAGCCAAGAAGATGAAAACCACATGACCGTCAAAATCGTTGGAAGGCAATCAGAAGCGTAGTACGAGAACCGAATCGGCGCGATCGAACAGCGCACTATGAGAAGAAATGGCAAGAATGCGCAAAAAGTCTCTTCCAGAATTTTTTTGAGGTTTCTTGTCAGATTAACGTCGTGACAATTGATTAGAGAGCTTTTCGAGCTGCTGGAGTGTTGCCGGTTTAGAAAAACTTAACCGTGATACAAAACTTCGAAACACGGACGTCTTTGCGTTTGATTCAAGTCAAAAGCAGCGCTATTGCTGCCTCTAGACTCTTTGCCTGACAACATAAACCACCGCTTTGCTACTTACTGACTCGACGTCAATACCCGGAAGCATTGCGAATCTAAGGAGAAAGAGATGATCAAACCAATTGCGGCAATTGTGTTCAGTGCCTTGTTTTCTGCCGTATCAGGATTAGCGACAGCTCAAGACTTGGCTTCTTTTCATGCCGGTATGGGTGGATGCACTGCTTGCCACGGCACGAAAACTGTAACGGCCGCTAACGTTCCGGACGATGAAATTGATCTCAACAACAAATGCATGGCATGTCACGGCGACTATAAAAAATTAGCTGACAAAACAAAACACTTTGATCCGCATGCAAGTCACTTAAGCGATAGAAGTCCCATCAACTGCACGGCTTGTCACACGGCTCACGCAAAACCCAAGCTCGTTTGCAATGACTGTCATACATTCGATTTGAAGATGCCATTTTCCGATGCTCCTGAATCGGCCAAATGGGATGCAACGATTGATGCCGAGGCTGTTGAGGCCGCCGAAAAGTCTGCTCCGCGCGAAACGGTTGACGTACTGGTGATCGGTGCGGGTTCGGCCGGCTTAAATGCGGCAATTGCAGCAAAGCGCGCCGGAGCCAAGGTGGTTTTGCTTGAGAAACACTCTTTTGCAGGCGGCAATTCCATGCTTGCTGCAGGCGGTTACAACGCTGTCGGTACTCCTCAACAGGCTAAGAAAGGCATTAAGGATACCGTTGATCAGTATGTCAAGGACACCATGAAGGGTGGTCGTGGCAAAAATGATCCGAAGCTTGTCCAAATTCTTGCTGAAGGAAGCGCCGACGGCGTTAAGTGGTTGGAAGACATGGGTGCTGATCTCTCGGACGTGAAACGTTCCGGGGGAGCTGCCGTTGATCGCACGCATCGTCCGCACGGTGGTATGACGGTCGGGCCGCATATTGTGGACGTTTTACGTGCACAAGCTACAAAAGAGGGCGTGGGTGCTCGGGTAAATTCCCGTGCCGTCAAGCTTTTGCTCGACAAAGACTACAAAATTGCCGGAGCCATTGTGCATGGCAAGCACTCCGGCTACTACAAGATTGCAGCTAAGGCGGTGGTTTTGGCAACCGGCGGCTACGGTCAGAATAAGCAGATGATTGCCTTCTATCGCCCGACCTTCAAGGATATGACGAGTTCAAACAATGTAACGAGTACCGGCGACGGCATTACCATGGCACTCAATATCGGCGCTTCCATGACTGATATCGATTGGGTCCAGGCGCATCCGACCGTCGGCCTTGATAGCCGTATTTTGATCAGTGAAACCGTTCGCGGAGTCGGTGCCGTAATGGTCAACATCAACGGAGCGCGTTTCGTTAACGAACTTACAACACGCGACCGCGCAAGCGATGCAATTTTGCATCAGCCTCAAAAGCGAGCTTGGTTGGTTTTTGACAGCAACCTCTATAAGTCTGCAAAGATGGTGCAAGGCTATGATCACCTGGGTATGCTCAAGAAAGCTGATACTCTGGCTGAGCTGGCCAAGATTTGTGATATGGATGCGAAAACTCTCGAAAAGACGGCCAGCGACTACAACAAGTTCCGCAAGGCAGGAAAAGACGAAGCATTCGGTCGTCCCGATATGCCGCTTGGTATTGAAAAGGCTCCTTTCTATGCGGTAGCTGTTGCTCCCGGCATTCATCATACGATGGGTGGGGTGGCGATCACGCCGGAAAGCGAGGTGCTGGACATCCAAAGTCGCCCGATTCCAGGGCTGTATGCGGCAGGAGAAGTGACGGGAGGCGTGCACGGCTTTAACCGCCTCGGTGGTAACGCCATTGCCGATACCGTTGTCTTCGGTCGCCGTAGCGGCGAACATGCAGCTGCCTATGCACTCAAAGCCAAATAAGCAAACTTTCTTCTCCTAATCTCGTCTGTTTCTTGGCAGTGGAAATCTGCTGTTGCCAAAAGGCAGACATTTGAGGTTCTGTTGGTTCGACAGGACCTCTTTTTTTTGGTACTAGAGCGTTGACAGCGGAGAAATGTTGCATTCCTTGAAGAAAAGCTCTCGCAATGCAGGCAAATGCTCTTGTTTGTAGACCGCGTAAATGCAGCGGCTGCTTTCTTTTTTATGATCTGGATTAACCTCTTTTCTTAGCTCAACCAAATCTCCGCGGCGAATTTCTTCCGAAACGGACAGCAACGGCATCACAGCCAATCCAAGACCGGTTTGAACCGCTCGTTTGATCGCGCCCATCGTATTCATAGTAAGGATGTTGGAAACGGTAATTTCCTGGGCCAAAAGCCATCGTTTGGCTGCATCGCTTACCGTTGCTTCCTGATCCATGATCCAGGTGGCTAAACAGAAATCTTCCGTTGTCGCTTCGACCGATATGTATGGACTCTTCGGGCTGGCGATTAATACGAAATCGTCACGGAAACACGGGAAAAAGGTTAACGATGAATCCACAGGAGGACGGCTGATAAAGCCAATATCCATACGGTTGTCAAGAACTCCGGCTTCTACGATTTCATTGTCTTCAATCAGCAAAGTCGGATCCACAGTCGGATAACGTCGCTTGAATTCCGGAAGCCTTCGGGAGAGGATATAAATGCCGCAGGCGCGGTTGGCACCGATGATCAGCTTCCCTGCTAGCCCTTTTTCTCTGGCTGCGAAAATATCCTCAATTTCGCTGGCTTTAGTTACGACCAGTGTGGCCAGAGGGAGGAGAGCAGAGGCAGCGTCTGTCGGAAACAAGCCATGGGATTTTCGTTCGAAAAGTTCTGTTCCAAGTATTCTCTCGAGTTCTTTGAGCGACTGACTTGCCGCACTTGTCGTCACACAGAGTTTGGCAGCAGCTTTTGACAAGCTTTTCTGATCGTAGATACCAAGAAAGATTTCAAGCTGACGCAGTGTGATGTGCATAACCGGAAATTGAACTGGTATGAAAATTCTGGACAGATTCGATGTGCGAATTTTAAGGTGCTTTTTGAAGCAGTTTTATCTGGATGAAATTCACGATAAAGCGCTCTAAGAGCGCCCTTTGATCGCTCGCCGCTGGGCAGTCCAGGGAAAGATGTCTCTTTCCCTGGCTGCGCCGCGAGTTTGCGATCTTTCAGCGCGTCAAGCCGTTTCGCGCCAATGAACGGCCTACGCCCCACCGCCCTTGGCGTCGGGTCCCCTCCATTAAATGGCGCTACAGGCTTGACCCGGCATCCGTTTTACCCATTGATATCCTGTATTGTCTTCTCATAATAGGCCTGCCTGTACTGCTCCGGCGTCAGATTGCCGATCACCGAACATGGTCGTTGCTTGTTGTAAAACTCGATGTAGCGTCCAATAAAGTCGTTTTGTTCCTTGAAACTCGGTCTTTCCAGCTGTAGCAACGGGTTGTAGAGCGCCTCTACCTTGAACGTGCCATTGAAACACTCCATCGTTGCGTTGTCGTAGCAGTTGGCTGTGCGAGAATAACTTTGCGTCAGCCCCATCTGCTTTGCCATTTCTCGGAATATGTTGGCTGTGTAGATGCTGCCTCGATCACTATGGAGCATGGCTCCTGCTGCCAATCCCCGAAACGAAAGAATCTGCAACGTTGCAATCGCCAGCCGAATGTCTTGTTTTTTGGAATAAGCCCAGGCAACAATCGAGCGATCAAACAGATCTTGAACCAACGCCAGATACCCCCAATGCCATTCCCCGTTCTCGAAGTACGGTACGTACGTTACGTCCGTCACCATTCGATGCAACGGTTTATCTGCCTGAAACTCGCGGTTGAGTAGGTTCTCAGGGAGCGATTGCTTGGTAGCTTTTCCGGCATGGGGTTTCGCTTTGCGCGTTTGCCGAATTCGAGCTGTCAGACAGTGTCGGCTCATCACTCGCTGTAGCGTTGTCTCGCAAACACTGATTCCAAAACGTCGCTTAAGCAATGTTCCCATTCGGCGCCGTCCGATCGTGAAGAAGTACTCGTTTTGAATTTCTGCAATCTGCTTGACTAATACTTCTTCTCTGAGTTGTTTCGGCGTCGTTTCTTGAGCCGCGTAGAACGTGCTCCTGGGAATCCGCATTACCCGACAGATCCGAGCGATTTCAAAGCCTTTCTCGTGAGCTCTAACTGCCGCTGCAACTCTTTTTTTTAAGATCGTCTTTACAGCTTTCAACGGCAACTTCTAACAATGATTCCGCGCAAACCAAGCGCGCTTTAGCATCTTTAAGTTCTTCAAAAAGAGCCTTCCTTTAGGCTGTAGTCAACGGGCGATCGGCAGGGATATCCGAGAGTTTTTCGACGGCCATCCTGAATTTTCCTGGAGCTGTTTTTCTCTGAACGTCCCAGAAATGAATGCGTTTGGGACGTAGTTGCTCCGGCAGTTTAGCAACCGTTCGCTTGATGGCGCCGTAGAGCGTGCCGGGTCTGACGCCGAATCGCTTGGCTACATCGGTGTAGCCAATGGGGTAATTTTCGAACCAGTAGTTAACAGCACTGCTGAGCAATTCTTTACGTCGCGTTATCCACGGTTTGTCAATCCAATCGAAAAAACCACACCGTACGAAAATCTCCCAGTCGCGAATTGATCCTTGGGATACGCCTAATTGCCTGGCAAGTGTTTTTTTGGGAACAAAATGCAAAAGCCCTTCGCAGGCCTGTTGTCTGATGTGTTGTGGTATGTGCATGCTTTGGATCCTATTGGTGTCCAAAAATCCGATACCACTTCAAAAATTTTCGAAAAAAAAAGACGCATCACCGAATGGCGAGCGTCCTTTTTTGCAGCGTTTCAGAAATTTGTGTTTGGTGCCCAAGACTGGACTCGAACCAGCATGCCTCTCGGCGCTGCGACCTGAACACAGTGCGTCTACCAATTTCGCCACTTGGGCACAAATTTTCTGAGACGCGAATTATTGCCAAACAGAATAAAAATGTCAAACGATTTTCGAAAAAAAATTTCTGCGAGCAATTTTTAGGAGAAATTGCTTGCTCAAAAGACTTGCCGATAGGCTCTGCGCCGCAACTGATCGGTCCGTTCAGATAGTCGGCATCGTCTTGTCAGAGTTCCGTCATTTTTCCTCAGGTATGATGCGCTTGATTCGAGGCCGACGAAAAGGATGTTGCCGATGCGTCTGCCGTTTTGTAGCCAATTGATGCTCCGAGAGCACATAGAGAATTCGAAATGCAAAAGAAAGTTCACGAGAAACCCAGTCAATCCAAGGCGTCTCCCGAAAAGAAAAAGCAGAACACCTCCAACTACGCCGACAGGGCATTTGTTCTTGCCCAAGGGGATTCTTTTTCCAAAACCGTCTTCACTAAGAGCTATCACGAAACGTTCGGTGTGACGCTTGCTGCGGCAAAGGAGGCTTTTGAAAGACTTTTGGCAAGCGAAATCATTGCGCCGGCTCAGCAAGCCCGCCATTACACGCGTGGTCCCGGTATTTCAAAGCAAGAAGATCTTGTGCGTCTGGTCGGCAATCGAACCGGCGAATTCAAGATCCGCAGTCTTAAGAATCCTGACAAGATTGTCGAAGGCGTTAAAAGTTCCAATCCGCACCACGGTTTGTTGCCGGGGGATGTTGTCTACGGCGCTTATGTCAACGACGACTACGGGTTTGCAGCTCGCATTCTGGTTAGCCGTGCACTGCGTGAGCCCGTTTGCACCATTAACTATGCAAAGTCGGCCGGCGTGGAAGGCTGCGGCTCTTCGTTTGCCAATCGTTTGGATAAGAACGCTGTCAAGAAACTTCAGCAGCAGTTCTTCACGATGAAGATTGACGAGTCCTGCTGCAAGCCGTTTTCCGCCATTGTGCCGTTGACCGGTACGGTCGGACGCGTGATCGGCCCCATCGACTCCACGCAAAGCGAAATCGACATGACGCTTGCTCGCCTCGGTATCCCGAGCGAATTTTCCGAGGAGGCCCAGGCGCAGGCTCAGGCGCTGCCCGATGCGGTCGAAAGCGACAAGGAAATCGAGGAGAGAGTTGATCTTCGGGATGTTGGTCTCGTGACGATCGACGGCGAAGATGCCCGCGACTTTGACGATGCGGTATGGTGTGCGCCGCTCAATGACGGCGAAGGCGGTTGGCGCCTTTTGGTCGCCATTGCCGACGTAAGTCATTACGTCACGCCCGAAAGTCCGCTTGACGCCGATGCACAGCAGCGTTGCACGAGCGTGTACTTCCCGACGCGCGTGGTACCGATGTTGCCCGAGAAGCTCAGTAACGGCCTGTGTTCGCTCAATCCGGGAGTAGATCGCTGTTCGCTTGTCTGCGACATGATCGTTTCGGAGAAGGGCGAGGTGACGGCCTATCAGTTTTATCCGGCACTGATTCGGTCCAAGGCGCGTCTTACCTATACGAGTGTCTGGAACGCGCTCAACGGCGACGTGCAGGACTTTTTGGTGCGCGGAGGCAACCTCACCGACATCAACAATCTCTACGCACTCTTTAAGGCGTTGCTTCAGGCCCGAGGTCGCCGCGGAGCTGCGGACTTTACGTCGGCCGAAACCGAAATCGTAACGGATCCGCAGACGCAGAAGATCGTGGCCATCCGCAAACGCGACCACAACGATGCGCATCGTCTGATTGAGGAGTGCATGCTTGCGGCCAATGTGTGTGCCGCAGACTTCATCGGTCAGAACAAGGCCAAGAGCCTGTATCGCGTGCACGATGCGCCGCCGGCAGATCGGCTCGCCAATCTGCGTACGACGCTTGGCGCCTTTGGTCTCAAACTCTCGGGGGGAGGAAAGCCCACTCCTGCGGATTACGCCAAGGTGGCGCATGAAGCTGAAACGCTGCCGGCAGCCGAAGGCATCAATACGCTTTTGCTTCGCAGCATGCAGCGCGCCGTATACAGCCCCGACAAGAAGCCGCACTACGGCCTCAATTACGATGCCTATACGCACTTCACTTCGCCGATTCGCCGTTATCCGGACTTGCTGGTGCACCGCACCATCCGTGCAATTTTGAAGGGCGAGCGCTACGAACCGGTGTTGGCGCAGGCGCCGCAGGAGCTGATGCAGGCACGCATGTCGGAGCTAGCGGCTGCTCAGGGCGAAAAAACAGCCAAGAAGAGCAAGGTTGACATGACCTGGGAAGTGCTCGGTTTGTTGACGTCGGCGGCAGAACGACGCGCCGACGACGCTTCTCGTGACATCGTCGCCTGGATGAAAGCCGACTATATTTCCGGGTATCGCCGCAAGTGCTTTGAGGGTGTCATTACGGGCGCCAATCCTGCGGGCGTTTACGTTACGCTTACCGGCGTGTTCGTCGAAGGGTTCGTGCATGTCAGTCGTCTCAACAGCTGGGAGTATTTTTACTACGATGACAAAAAGATGCTTTTTGAAGCTGAATTCGGCTCCGAGCGCTATATGATCGGCGACAAAGTGACGGTGCGCGTGTTTGCCGCGAGCACGGAAACGCGCCGCATTGACTTTGAAATGGTGCAAAATCACACGGATAAACAACGCACCCGCAACAATAAGAACAAAAAAACGAAGAGAAGATTCTAAAAATGCCCAAACAAGTCGTATTGGCAGGCTTTCACGCCGTAAATGCCAGAGCAAAACTCAATCCCGACTCCATCCGCGTCGTCTACGTCGAAGCTTCGCGCCGCG
>ULTQ01074624.1_pt1 | contig 11336 bp, 9 predicted proteins | sample 1957731 | NCBI WGS metagenome assembly ULTQ01 (sample SAMEA4835738, study PRJEB28245) | human gut metagenome | biome: gut microbiome; material: fecal sample | place: Denmark | collected 2008 | reverse complement strand
ATGCTATAGATACTATAGATTCTATAGTATCTATAGCATCTATAGAAGTGGGCATTAGTGCTATTCTCCCTTTTCGAATCTTAAAGCATATCAACCCTCTCCCCTTGGGGGAGGGATTAAGGGAGAAGGCGCTGAAGAGTTTTTATTTCACCGTGATGAGGAAGTAATTTTTCTTGCCTTTCTGCAAGAGGAGGTACTTACCATCAATGAGGTCGTCAGAGGTGACCACCTGGTCGAATGCCGTCAGCTTCTCTTTGTTGAGGCTCACGCCGCCGCCTTTGACGAGCTTGCGCATCTCACCCTTGGAGGGGAAGATGTTCCAGCCATCGGCACAGAAGAGGTCGATAGCCTTTCCACCGAGCTCGGCCTTCGGGAGGTCGTAGTGAGGCACATCCTTGAAGACATCGTTGAGCGTTGCCTCGTCGAGCCTTGCCAGCTGGTCTTTTGTAGCCTTTCCGAAGAGAATGTTGGAAGCCGCGATAGCCATGTCGAGGGCTTCCTTCGAGTGGACGAGTGTTGTCACCTCCTCAGCGAGCCGGTGCTGGAGGATACGGCGTCCGGGATCCTGCTTGTGCTGCTCAGCGAGGTTCTTGATGGTCTCCTGGTCGAGATCGGTGAAGATCTTGATGTATCGCTCAGCATCCTCGTCGCTCACGTTGAGCCAGAACTGATAAAAAGCGTAGGGAGTGGTGCGGTTCGGGTCGAGCCATACGTTGCCGCTCTCTGTCTTGCCAAACTTCTTACCGTCGGCCTTGGTGATAAGCGGGCAGGTGAGGCAGAACGCCTCTGCGTCATTGCCGAGGGTGCGGCGGATGAGCTCTGTACCTGTCGTCATGTTACCCCACTGGTCGTTACCGCCGAGCTGCAGGCGTACGCCATAGTGCTGATAGAGATAGAGGAAGTCGTATCCCTGGAGAAGCTGATAAGTGAACTCCGTGAACGACAAACCGTCGCGGGCGGTACCGTTGAGGCGTTGCTGCACGCTCTCCTTAGCCATCATATAGTTGACCGTGATGTGCTTGCCGATGTCGCGCACGAAGTCGAGGAACTTATAGTCCTTCATCCAGTCGTAGTTGTTGACCAGCTCAGCCTTGTTAGGCTCGTTGCCGTCGAAGTCGAGGAACTTAGACACCTGCTTCTTGATAGCCTCCTGATTGTGGTAGAGCGTGTCGCTGTCGAGGAGGTTACGCTCGAGGCTCTTGCCGGAAGGGTCACCAATCATACCCGTAGCGCCACCGACGAGGAGGAACGGCTTGTGGCCGCAGCTCTGCAGATGGCGAAGCATCATGATGCCGCACAGATGGCCGATATGAAGTGAATCGGCGGTAGGATCTGTGCCGAGATAGGCTGAGACGAGGTGCGACTGTAAATACTCCTCTGTTCCCGGCATGATCTGGGCAAGCATGCCGCGCCATTTCAGTTCTTCAACAAAGTTTTTCATCGATAATTCTTTTGTGTCTCAAATAATCAGTTGAATGAATCGCCTGAAAGATGTTTTATTATTGAGACAAATGATTAATTATGTTACTGGGGCGCCTCATATTCTATTGAGGACAACTTACGGCACCGGGTCATAGCCGCTGCCACCCCAAGGGTTGCATCTTAAGATTCGCCAAATGGCCAGTGCCAGACCTTTGACCGGTCCGTGCTTAAGAATGGCCTGACGTGCATATTCTGAACAGGTGGGCGTGAAGCGGCACGAAGGCGGGGTGTAGGGCGTGATAAACTTCTGATAGAAGATTATCGGAAGGACGAGCAGCCAGGAAACGGCATGGCTGATGAGGTGGAGAACATGCCTAAGCGTCTTCATGACCAGCCTCCTTCGTATTCAATTCCTGGCTTCTCTTCTCCATGACCCTGTTGAGCAAGCTCACGACACGCTGTTCCACCTCGGCCGATGTCCACAGCTTCACGTCGAGCCAGATGAAAGCCAAGGCAAACGGATGGTCATCGAGGATGTCCTTGTGCCTGCGGTAAGCCTCCCGGACCTGCCGCTTGACGCGGTTGCGCTTGTTGGCGCGGTGGAGGTTGCGCTTGGGCACGGAGACAAGCATCTGGCTGACAGGCTCTTTCGCAGCTTCCTGTATAGCGTCTTGCCCGTTTGTCGTTTCCAGCGGCATATAGACCAGCCGGAGCGGAAACGCAGTCATGCTTCTGCTCTTGCCGCCACCGAAGAGGCTGTCGATGAGCTTCTTGTGGTACAGCCGTTCTGTCTTGGGCAAGGTCTGGCCTGAGGTCATGGTCTGTATCATAGCCTGTAATCGTCGGCGCGGGCTTATGCCTGCTTGCCGTTCTCCTTCTCAAGGAAGTCTTTCAGCGCATTGATCATCGAGGGGTGCTCGGGCGTGCCCGCCATGAGGTCCACGTTGAGATGAGCATCCTTGACAGCCTTTGCCGTAGCGGGTCCGAAGACACCGATCTTCACCTGGTCTTCCTTCATGTCGGGGAAAGCCTGGGTGAGATACTTCACGCCGGTAGGGGTTGAGAAGATGAGCATGTCGTAGTCGAAATTCTTGATCTCTTCTTCGGTGAAAGGATCAGAAAGGGTGCGGTACATCACGCACTCCGTGAAGTTCAAGCCTTTGCTTGTGAGTTTCTTGGCGATATCCTCATTGTGCACGCTGCTCAGCGGCACGAGATATTTCTCTGTCTTGTGCTTCACCATGAGCGGGATGAGATCATCGATGCGCCCTGTAGTGCCAAAGAAGACCTTCCGCTTGCGGTACTGCACATATTTCTGGATGTAAAGAGAGATCGTCTCAGTTACACAGAAGTACTTCATGTCCTCCGGGATATTGAGCCTCAGCTCCTTCGCCAACTGGAAGAAGAAGTCGATGGCATGGCGCGATGTGAACACCACGGCTGTATGTGAGAGGATGCTCACTTTCTGCTGGCGGAACTCTTTGCTGGTAAGTCCTTCCACCTTTATGAACGGTCTGAAGACCAGCTTCACTCCATATTCTTTCTCCAGCGCATAATAAGGGGAGGTCTCGCTCGACGGCTTCGGCTGAGAAATAAGAATCTTCTTTATCATCTTGTGCTTTCCTATTTATGTATCCTTAATAATATGCCCGATAAAGGGCATGAAATGTCCTAAAAAATTGCTCGTAAATAATTAGCTGTCATCGCCAGTACTCCCCAAAGGATTCCCAACGGCATCAGTTCGAGTGCACAAAAGTACAAAAAACTTTGCAGAATGGCAGCGCTTCTTGAGAAAAAGATAAGATACGTTTTATAAAAAGACAGAATCTTGGCTAAAATGATCACTGTCAGCGTGTAAACAGCCGCTATACTGTCACTTAAATGGAAGTAGGCAAAGAGCAGGACAACGGGGAAGAAGAGGATGCCTTCGGTAGCGATCATGAAGAGGAAAGACTTCATCCATTGTATATTTTTTTTCTTATCGAAGAACACCCAGTTGACGACGCTGTAGAGCAGAAACTTCACGATGAAATAAGCCGCGAAGATAGCGGTGAAGAGCCCGAGAATCTGGTAATGGGCGATGGAAAACGACTCCTTGGCGAAGTCGCGTGACGAGATGAAGACGATGAGCGCCAGCAGCAGGCAGGTCTGTGCCACGAGGAAGAACTGGAAGCGCAGCTCGCTGCTCGTCTCGGTGACGACCGTAGTGCCTTCGCGCTGCGTGCGGAAGAAGTTCTTGAGTTGTCGCTGCAGGAATTTACCGGCCTGGGCAATGGCCACTGCGGCGATCATGAAGCAGAAGAGCAAGATCGAGGTCACGATGGGATCGCCGGCTATCGTGTAAGGCACAGGATCGCCCGCTACACCCCGCCGGTAGACAGCATACTCAGGGCGATAGATGGAGTCGGGCTGAACGAGCGAGCGCGTATGGTAGAGCGGCTTCGTGAAGCTGCCGGTCAGCTTCGGGTCGGCTTTCGTCGTGGGCGTGCGCATGGGGTTGTGCATGTGCGCCCAGTCTTTCTCCACATACTGATAGTTGGCTCTGAGAGCCGAATCCTGTTGCCATGGCGTGGCTGTCTCCGACAACCTGGACATAATCTGTGCCGGAGAATGCCATCCTTTATGATGCGACGGAGCCGCATGCTTCGCTGCGGCCACCGGTGCTGCTGTAACCTGTGCTGAGTCTTGCTCTATCATTATATATCATTAAATGGCCGACATCAGGCCGGCCACTGTCTCTACGGCTATAAGCCGAACTCTTTCTTGATTCTGTCCACCTGGTCAAGCTTCTCCCAGGTGAAGAGCTCCACCTTCATCTTCTTCGTCCGATGATAACGTGAGGTGAAGGTCTTCTCCACGATCTCGTTCTTCCGTCCCATGTGGCCGTAAGCGGCGGTCTCAAAATACATCGGCTGACGGAGCTTGAGCGTGCGCTCTATGGCATGCGGACGGAGGTCGAACATCTGCTTGATCTTTTCGGCAATCTCGCCGTCGCTCATGTTGACATGGCTCTTGCCGTAGGTGTCGACATATACGCTGACGGGCTCTGCCACACCGATGGCATAAGCGAGCTGCACGAGCATCTCATCGGCCACGCCGGCTGCCACCATGTTCTTGGCGATATAGCGGGCGGCATAGGCTGCCGAGCGGTCTACCTTCGACGGATCCTTGCCCGAGAAGGCCCCGCCACCGTGCGCGCCCTTGCCGCCGTATGTGTCAACGATGATCTTACGGCCTGTCAGACCCGTGTCTCCGTGAGGGCCACCGATCACAAACTTACCTGTCGGGTTGACATAGTATTTAATGTTGTCGTTGAAGAGTGCGAGCACTTTCTCACCGAGCTGAGCCTTCACGCGAGGGATGAGGATATTAAGAACGTCGGCCTTGATCCGGGCAAGCATAGCCTCGTCAGCCTCTCTCTGTGCCTTTTCGCTGCGGTCCTTAGGCTGGATGAAGTCGTCGTGCTGTGTAGAAACGACAATGGTATCAATGCGCTGCGGCACACCGTCGTCGCTGTACTCGATCGTCACCTGGCTCTTGGCATCGGGACGGAGATAACGCATCTCCTTGCCTTCCTTGCGGATGTCGGCGAGGGTGCGCATGATGAGGTGAGCCAGATCGAGGGTGGCAGGCATATAGTTTTCTGTCTCGTTGACAGCATAGCCAAACATCATGCCCTGGTCGCCGGCTCCCTGGTTGTCCTCTTCCTGACGGGAGACACCACGGTTGATGTCGTCGCTCTGTTCATGGATAGCCGTGAGCACGCCACAGGAGTTGCCGTCAAACTGATACTCCGATTTCGTGTAGCCTATCCGGTTGATGGTCTTGCGGGCAATGGTTTGGAGGTCAATATACTGCGAAGACCGCACCTCACCCATAATGATTACCTGACCCGTAGTATTGAACGTCTCGATGGCGCAGTGGGCCTGCGGGTCGAAGGCGAGAAACTGGTCGAGCAGCGCATCGCTGATCTGATCGGCAACCTTGTCAGGATGCCCTTCTGAAACTGATTCTGAGGAAAACAAATAACTCATAATTGCATTACTTTTTTACGTGGACAAACGCAAGTAACCGTGAAATCTGAGGGACATTTCGCAGTTTTAGCATTTTTTTGTGTGGTTGCAAGCAGCCAAATTCTTCCACAATGAAACAATATTTTTTATTATCGGGTGCAAAGTTACGACTATTCTATGTAAAGACCATGCGTTGTCCCGACTTTTTTTGCTCAAGCAAATATTGTGTGGAAAAAGTTTTTGGGTACTTTCAAGATAATGGCTGTCACTTGGCACGGCAAAGCTACAAATTCTACATTACCACAAGCTCGACCTTTTTAATTTCTTGGAATTTATATTGACAAAAAGTAAAAAGTCTTGTCAATGGAAATATGCGAAAGAGAACGTAAAAAGAGGGTATAAAAGGCGGAAAACAGCAACGGAGAGTGAAAAACAAGGTTTGGGAATGGACCTTACTACGGTTATGTCACCTACCTTTAACGGTTAGGTCGGTGAGATAACCGTTAAAGGTAGGTGACATAACTGCGTTAGGTCAGTGACATAACCGTAGTAAGGTCCGCGTATTGAAAAGGACGAGAAGGCCTTCGCAGAGCACAAAAAAGATAATCTATTGATTGACAGACGTTTACCAACCTGCTTCAAAAATCGATTCTTTTCGTCCAACCTCCTCTTCGTTGAAAAATAATCGATTCTCAGAAGGGGTTGAAAAAAATAAATCTTGACATTTACATCACCTCATATATGTGAACACCCAATAGCAGGGTGCCCTGCAAAACGTCCAAACCCTCATTGCAACATTCGCATGCGTTTGCCAAATGATATCGGGCCTGCAATGCCGGGCGTTTCGTTCCAAACAATGTATTTTTCATGCCAGTACCACAGAAGCTATCAAACTCAGAAACAACAGATAGCGCAACAGACTGCGCAAAAATCAGAAAAAAGTGGAAAAATTCCCTTAGGAAGAGTCTAAACTGTTGTTAACAAGTGTGTTCTAATATATTCAGATTTGATATAAGTCAATAAAGATTGGAAAAATTACATAAACATCATGATTTTATTTGGTAGGTATTGTTTTTCTTCCTACCTTTGCATCGTCAAAAGGAACAAAGGTCTTCGTGAGAAGATTTCCCAAGTAGACTTTTTTTCATATACACAGTTTAGGTTAGTAGATTGTTTCATATAGGTTTTTAGTTTTTAGGTTTAAAAGTTAGTTTTTAGGTTAGCACAAATCCCCGTCTCAGAGCGCTGAGTCGGGGATTTGTCGTTTGTATACTCTTGGAAGTTTTGGAAGTTTATGAGTTTAGATGTTTATGAGTTTAGAAGTTTACAAGTTTGGAAGTCCAGAAGTCCGGACTTCCAAGTTCTTTACTTCCCCTGCGCCGACGCGAGGACGAAGTCGAGCTGGCGCTTCTCCACATTAGCTTTTGCCACTTTGATACGGATGGGGTCGCCGAGCTGGTACTTATGATGATGGCGGCGGCCACGAAGGAGGAAGTTCTTCTCATCGAAGTCGTAGTAGTCGTCGTCGAGGTCACGCATCGGCACCATACCCTCACAGTGGTTCTCGTCGATCTCAGCATAGATGCCATACGACGTGATGCCAGAGATGTGGGCATCGTACTCGTTGCCGATCTTGTCGCCCATAAACTCCACCATCTTGTATTTGATGGAGTCGCGCTCTGCGTTCTGTGCCAGCTGTTCCATGTCGGAGCAGTGCTCGCAGAGGTCTTCGTAGTGCTTCTCATTGGCGGAGCGTCCTCCTTGCTGATATTTCGTGAGCAGCCGATGAACCATCGTATCGGGATAACGGCGGATCGGCGAGGTGAAATGTGTGTAATAGTCGAAGCCGAGGCCGAAGTGCCCGATGTTGTGCGTCGTATATTTGGCCTTCATCATGGCACGGAGCGTGACGCTCTGCACGACCTTAGCCTCACGCTTCCCGTCGACGTCGTCCATGAGCTTGTTGATACTCTTGATCATCGCCTTGCGTGTGCCGTCGGTCTTCACCTTCAGGCCGAAAGGCACGATAAACTTACGCAGCGTCTCCATCTTCTCGGGATCGGGGTTGTCGTGTACACGATAAGGGAAGACCTTGGCTTTCTTGCCTTTGGGCACACGTCCCACGGTCTCTGCCACCGTACGGTTGGCAAGGAGCATGAACTCCTCGATGAGCTTGTTGGCATCCTTGGAGCGCTTGAAATAGCAGCGGATGGGGTGTCCTTTCTCATCGACATCGAAGTGGAGCTCCTCGGTGTCGAACTTCACGGATCCGTCCTTGAAGCGCTTCTCGCGCAGTTTCTTAGCCAGGCGGTCCAGCGTGCACAGTTCCCAGCCATACTCATCCTTATATCCCGCCTTGCCGGGGTCCGGTGCGGGCTGGCCGGTGCCGTCGACCACGCCATTGTCTTCTAAGACCTGCTGCGCTTCTTCGTAGGCATAGCGCCGGTTGGAGCGGATGATGGTGTGGACGATGCGCGAAGCCTTGACCTCACCCTCATCGTTGAGCGTGAAGACCGCGCTGTAACAGAGCTTGTCCTCATTGGGACGGAGCGAGCAGACGAAGTTGCAGAGACGCTCGGGCAGCATCGGGATGGTACGGTCGACGAGGTAGACAGACGTAGCACGCTTCTGCGCCTCCTTGTCGATGACGGATCCCTCGGTGACATAGTGGCTCACGTCGGCGATATGCACGCCGACCTCATAAAGCCCGTTGTCAAGCTTCTTGACAGAGAGCGCGTCGTCGAAGTCCTTGGCATCCTTCGGGTCGATGGTGCAGGTCCACGTGTCGCGGAAATCCTCACGCTCCGCCACATCCTTGTCGGTGATCTCGCCCGTGATCTTCTCGGCAGCGTCCTCCACCCGCTTCGGGTACTTGTAAGGCAGTCCGTACTGAGCCAGGATGGTGTTCATCTCCACATCGTTGTCACCCGTCTTTCCGAGCACGTCCACGACTTCACCAATGATGCTCTTATGCTCGCTGTCGGGCCAGGCCGTGACCTTCACCACTGCTTTGTCATCTGTCTTTCCGCCCTTGAGCTTATTCTTCGGGATGAGGATATTCTGCGCAAAAGTGTTCTCCGGCGTGACGAGGAACGCGATATCCTTGTCGACGCGCAGCCGGCCCACAAACTGGTCTTTGGCACGTTGCAGGATCTCTATGACCTGAGCCTCCTTGATATGATTGCGACGGCGTGCCATCATCGACACACGCACGCGGTCGCCCGTGAGGGCTGACATAGAGTTGCGCTCCGAGACGAAGATGGGCTTGTCGCTGCCGTCGGGGATGAACGAGTTCTTGCCGTTCGACTTACGGATGAAGCGGCCTTCCTGCACCTGTCCTTTGGTGTTGAGCTTATAAGCGTTGTCGCTCACCTTCGTGATGGCATCGTCCCAAGTCATCTCCTCTAAGGTGTCCATAGCGAGCATCTTCAGCGGATGGGTGTCGAGGTGGAGCGAACGGAAGATGTCTTTCAGCGTCAATGTCTTGTCTGGCTGCGAAGTAAACAGCTCCGACAAGGCCTGAGCAAGTTGTTTCTTAGACATTCGCTTGCCGCCACGACGCTGCTTTTTGGATTTGTTAGACCCATGGTCTTTCTTGTCTTTCTTTCCCATAGCCGTAATGGTTTAAATTGTTTCTGTTGATATTTATGTGCAAATTAACGAAAAACTTTTGAGGATTCATCATTAAATCGCATTAATTTTGCCTTAGGATGCAAAATATTCTGATTAATGTATTAACTTTGTAACCTGATTGATTATGAAGATATTAATAACCGGTGCCAGCGGTTTTATTGGCAGTTTTATCATAGAGGAAGCGTTGCGGCGCGGCTTCGAGACGTGGGCGGGTGTGCGCAGCACCAGCTCGCGACGCTATCTGCAAGACGAGCGTATCCATTTCATCGACCTCGACTTCTCCTCGGAGGACGCACTCATTGAAGCGCTGCGGGGACACGACTTTGACTATATCATTCATGCAGCAGGCGTGACCAAATGTCTGCACAGAGACGACTTCTTCAAAGTCAACTACGAGGGCACAAAGCACTTTGTCAACGCTATCCTCAAGCTCCACATGCCGCTCAAACGCTTCATCTACATGAGCAGCCTGAGCGTCTTCGGCGCGATCAGGGAGAAGCAGCCTTATCAGGAGATCGAAGAAAACGACACGCCAAGGCCTAACACGGCTTACGGCAAGAGCAAGCTCATGGCCGAGCAGTTCCTCGACTCCATCGGCAACGACTTCAACTATATCGTGCTGCGGCCCACGGGGGTCTACGGGCCGCGGGAGAAAGATTATTATGTCATGGCGAAGAGCATCCGTGACCACGTCGACTTTGCCGTGGGCTTCCGCCGTCAGGACATCACATTCATCTATGTCCTGGACCTCGTGCAGGCAGTGTTTCTCGCCCTCGACCGTGGCATGTCGGGACGCAAATACTTCCTTTCCGACGGAGATGTGTATCAGAGCTCCACGTTCAGCAATTATATCCACGAGGAGCTAGGAAAGCCCTGGTGGATCAGAATCAAGGCTCCCGTTTGGGTGCTGCGCCTCGTCACCCTTGTAGGAGAATACGCAGGACGGGCCACGGGAAAGATGATCGTGCTCAACAACGACAAGTTCAATATCCTGCGGCAACGCAACTGGCGCTGCGACATTGAGCCGGCATGCGACGAATTAGGATATACGCCTCACTACAAGCTCCGGGAGGGAGTGAAGGAGACGATCAAATGGTATAAGGAAAACAAATGGCTGTAGGCCTGTTATAAAGTGAAGATTAAGGATTTATTCACAATAGAAGAGCACCCCCGAAAAGGACTGTTGGCGCTCGAATGGGTGATATTGACTTATGCCGTCATCACCTTGCTGATTGTATTGTTCTGTTTCACGAAGGTTGCCAACCCCGATGAGATGGTTTGGGGCCGCGTGCGCATTGCCGCCATCACCTTGGGCTTGTGGGTGGTCTATCGCTTCATGCCCTGCAAGGCCACGGAGCTCCTTCGGATTCTGATAGAGATGTTGCTCTTGGCGTGGTGGTATCAGGATACCGCCAATATCAATGTGCTGTTCCCCAATCTCGATCCTATCGTAGCCCATTGGGACCAGATGATCTTTGGCTTCCAGCCCGCGCTCGTCTTTGCGGAGAAGTTTACGCACCCCATCCTGAGCGAGTTTCTTGAGATATCCTATGCCATGTATTACCCCATCATCCTCGTGGTGTGTGTATATTATTTCTGGTATCGGTACAAGGAGTTTGAGAAATGCTGTTTCATCGTGACAGCCTCCTTCTTTACCTATTATCTCATCTTCGATTTCATCCCTGTGGCCGGTCCGATGTATTATTATCCGGCCATCGGCATGGAGAATGTAGTCAAAGGCATCTTCCCCGCCATCAGCGACAAAATATCGCATACCGCCCTGATGAAGGCACCGGGATGGGCAGACGGCATAGGTTATCAGCTCATTACGGATATCCATGGAGACGAACGGCCTACAGGCGCTTTCCCAAGCTCACATGTCGGCATCACCATCGTGAGTCTGCTCCTTGCCATTCGCTCACGGAGCAAGAAGCTCATCCTCTTTGTGCTGCCTTTCTGCATCGGCATCTGCTTCGCTACGGTTTATATCCGCGCCCACTATGCCATCGATGCCATGACAGGGCTCGTCTCCGGCATCGTGCTCTACGTCTTCTGGGCGTGGGTGGCAAACAAACAGAAAATTCAAACATCATAATTTCAAACATCATAATAACGAACGAATAAAATGAAGAAACTATATATAGAGACTTACGGCTGTCAGATGAATGTAGCCGACTCCGAGGTGGTAGCCTCCGTAATGAAGATGGCTGGCTATGAACCTACCGACAACGAAGCGGAAGCCGACGCCGTGTTCCTCAATACCTGTTC
>ULTQ01041579.1_pt1 | contig 11386 bp, 10 predicted proteins | sample 1957731 | NCBI WGS metagenome assembly ULTQ01 (sample SAMEA4835738, study PRJEB28245) | human gut metagenome | biome: gut microbiome; material: fecal sample | place: Denmark | collected 2008 | reverse complement strand
ATTATGATATCTCATTTATCTGTCCATCCTGTCTCTACATATCTACATACTCTTACGCTCTGCGATCTCCGCCATCTTGGCATCATTCAGTCTCGTATCTCCGTGTACTCTGGAGTAAGACAGATAGCCATTCATACGGTCGATCTTGGTCAGATTGCGGCTGCCGCAGACAGGACATACATCCATTTCCAGTTCCTGATGTCCGCAGTCATCGCAATATGCCAGCGACAGATTAACGCCTTCATAGAAGCCCATGTCCATAGCTCTGTGGATCAGTGTCTTGATTGCCTCGGTATTATAATCAATCGGATATTTTACATACTGGATCTTGCCGCCGTTGCTCAGATCCCAGAAACGGTTCTCCAGATCCTGTTTCTGAATAGGGGTAATATCCTCTGTCACATGGCAGTGGAAGCTGTTGCTGACATATTCTCTGTCGGATACGCCCTCAATAATACCATACTTTTTACGGAACTGCTTTACCTGCAGACCGCACAGATTCTCTGCGGGAGTTCCGTAGATGGCGTACAGGTTGCCGTCCTCTTCCTTATATTCTGAAATTTTCTGATTGATATGCTCCAGTACTTCCACAGCAAAGGCCCCATCCTCTACCAGGGACTTGCCGTTGTAGAGTTCCTGCAGTTCATTCAGCGCTGTAATACCAAAACTTGCCGTTGCAGATTTCAGTAACGGTTTGATCTTGTCTGTCAGCTTCAGATGTCCGCCCAGGAAACCGCCCTCACAATATGCCAGCGGGTTGGTGGATGCACGCATCTCACCCAGATAAGCATAGGTACGGATATGGAGCTGACGGATCAGTTCCAGATAGTAATCCAGCACTTCGTAGAAGTCTCTGCTCTCTTTTCTCGCTTTTGCCAGGATCATGGGCAGATGCAGGGATACCGCACCGATATTGAATCTGCCCACGAATACCGGCTGATCCTTATCGTCTGCGGGATGCATGCCGCCTCTCTCATACCAGGGAGACAGAAAAGCTCTGCATCCCATGGGAGATACGATCTTTCCATACTGTTTGTACATGCTTGCCACATAGCCTTTACCGGTCAGACTCAGCCAGTCGGGATACATGGTCTTGGCAGAGCATTCCACGCCGGCTTCAAATACATCTTCCAGCGGCTTACCGGGACCGTGTAGATTCTCATCATATAAAAATACGATCTTCGGGAACAGAACGGGCTTTTTATGATCCTTTTTGCCCTGTCCCTTTCTGCGGACTTCCAGCATGGTAATCGTAGCCATTTTTGCAAATTTACCGGTGCCGGTTCCAGCAGTCACGGTAATAAAAGGATAATCGCCACGGCTGCTTGCCACGGTGTTAAACTTATATTCCCATCCCTGGAAGCCCTGTTCGAATTCTTTCTTCACATCCGCAAGTGCTTCTCTCTCCGCCACATCTGCGGCTACTCCCAGTCTCTCGTATTTTGCCAGGGCTCTATTATAGGATTTCTCGGCGTAAGGCTCTAAGATCAGATCCACGCTGGGTACGGTGAATCCGCCATACTGCTGGCTGGCAGCGCTTAAGACGATATCGCCGATAACATCAAATGCCACATCCAGAGTCTTCGGCTCATTATACCAGATGTTGCCCATCTCAAAGCCGCCCGTCAGGACATTCTGCACATCAAACAGGCAGCAGTTCATGGTATCTCTTCTGGCAGACATATCATGCACATAAATATAGCCGTCACGACATGCCTGGATCTCTTCCGTGGTCAGGAAGAATTTCTGATACAGTTCCTTATTCAGCTGATTAAAGATCAGACTACGCTTGGTAGATACCAGCGCGGAATCCGTGTTGGCATTTTCCTTATCTCCGATGTACATGATGGACTGACTCTTTTTATAGACATCATCCAGCATCCGTACGAAATCCTGCTTATAGTTACGATAATCGCGATAGCTTTTTGCGACGATCGGCTTCACCTGCTCTAAGGCACTTTCCACAATATTGTGCATAATGGGAATGGGAACTTCATCCACTTCCAGTTCGTTTACCTTATCTACCACATACTGGCAGATCTGCTCTTTTTCTTCTTTGGTGAATTTCGTCAGGGCGCGGTATGCACTTTTGCCTACTGCACTGATTACCTTCTGAACATTAAAAAGCTCCTTGCTCCCGTCCTTTTTTACGACATAGATCTCCCTGTCCGGTCTGAACTGTTTGCCATAATCTTCATTTTCTTCATGGTCATGTTCAAAATTGCTGCTCATTTTTCTCTTCCCTTCATACGATAATGTCCGGAAAACGCCCGGATTCTGCTGTATTCCCCTTACTTACGATAGCGTTTACAAATACCATATATGGTGTTTGTCTGTATCAGATAGCAATATATTGTGGGTGCTATCTATCAGTATAAAAAAGAATCCCTGCCTTGTCAACGAGGGATCCTTTAGAAAACTATACAAAAAAAGGAGTGAAATTTTGGATAAATTTTTAATCTGCAGTTCCCGACTGTTCCCGCAAAATATCCGAAAGCCACTGTACATAACGCTTCTGTACTGCTTCCGGCGCTGCGATCCTGGCATCCGGTCCGATTCCCGCAAGCCATCCGAAGAACTGTCCGCTGACGGCCACCTTCGCGCGCACCCGGAAAATGGTATCGGACATAGGGCGGATATCCACCTCTCTGCCGAACCGGTCCAGTACCACACCGATGAGGCGCTTCGGGAACTCCATGGTGACCACACTCTCCTCCCCTGCAAACATGCCGAAGGTCTGGTTCGTATAGGAGGTCACGTCGATCTGTGAGAACTGTTTTACCCCTTCTCTGGGACTTGCCGTCACTTCCACCTGTCCCATTTTGTCCACCCGGTAATGCTTGATAACTTTGGCCTCACTGTCATAGGCTGCCAGATAATAATTTTCATCCCGCCAGATCAGGGCCCAGGGGCTGACGCACTTATCCCCACCGGGTCTGGGCACCAGTTCCTTTTGCAGGTTCCAGTCCAAATACACGAAGGTGATCTGCCTGTTCTCCTGAATGGCACGATGAATGGCATCGATATTATAATAGATGCTCTCATTCTCCGTCTTGATCCTGCCTGCAACATAGACCTGACGCTGTAGCTTGCCGGCATCGTTTTTCCCGGCGATCTGCTCCAGCTTCCGGATCAGATCTCTGGATTTTTTCGTGGTAATGAAGCGGGAGGACTGTACGGCGTCCACCAACAGCTTTAATTCCGGGAGTTCAAACTCTCTACTGCCGAGGTAATAACCGCCTCCCAGCCTGCTCTGCACCTGTACCACATCGTAACCGAAGTCCGCAAGACTCTCCATGTCACTGTAAATGCTCTTCCGTTCCGCATGGATTCCCTGATTCTCCAGGTATTTTATAATATCCGGAGTACTCATTGGATGATTCTCGTCCGTGTTCTCCTGCAGCATTTTTATCAGATATAAAAGCTTTAATTTCTGTCCTGACGATTTTGCCATAACCCTTATTCTCCGTCAGCGGTCTCCTTTGCCTGTTGCATTCCCTCTTTTTTATTTTTCTTCTTGCGAAGAGTAATTCCAAGGGTAATAGCAACAGCGCCTACTGCCGCGATCACTACCAATACTACCAGATAAGATAAAAATGAATTCAAAAAGCTGACTGCCATATTTTTTCTCCTTTATGCCTTATTATGCTTTCCTAATGTCTTTACGTGAGGTTCTATTAAATGAAGTATACCAACGATATGGCGCAAACGTCAAGTATTCCCCAAAAGAGTCTGCACCGACCATTTTCCTGTCTGTATAAAGTCTTCCGCCTGCGTCGCAGCTCTCTCCGTGATCTCTTTGTCGTATCCCATGAGAGCCAGCAACCGGATCGCATTTCTAGTGCCTGCCCTCCCAGGTAACAGTTCATAAGGGAAACTGATGTCGCCGTCCCGGATCACTTCCTCAAAATGATAATTGTCATAACAGTCTTTCAATAGTTCCGTCATTTCGATATCGTGGGTCGCAGTAAAACAAAGCACTCCGCTTTCAGACAAATGTATCAATATCTGCGTAGCTGCGGCAATACGTTCCACGGTATTGGTTCCCCGCAGAACTTCATCCACGAAACTAAGCACCGGAGCCGTCTCTGTCTGTGCTGCATCCAGGATCCTTTTAAGGGACCTGATCTCCACAATATAGTAGCTCTCGCCGTTCTGTATACTATCTCGCAGCGCCATGGAAGAAAAGATCCGAAATACCGGAGCGTGATAGCTTTCCGCTGTACAGGTATGAATCGTCTGTGCCAGAACGGCATTTACTGCCACCATTTTTAAAAATGTGGATTTTCCGGAGGCATTAGAGCCAGTAAGCAGCACACCTCTGTCTGCCCGGATACTGTTTTTCACAGGATGCGTAAGCAGCGGATGCCATCCGCCTTCCATATGCAGATACACCTTATTCGCATTTTCTTCCAGCTGTGGAATACAGTAACCCTCTAAGGACCTGCGGAAGCCTCCCACCGAGATTGCCATATCCAGATAGCCGGTGATCCCTAACAATCTGTCCACCTCATTGGTCTTTAGTCTTAATTTCCGAAGCATGAGATTAAACTGCCAGATATCCAGATGCAATATCATCCGCAGATAATCCGCTATAATATCTAACGGATTCCCGCCGATCTTCCCCTGATTTCCTGCCATTACCCAAAAGGAACCCCGTTTTAATTCCCGCAGGCTTTTCAGCGCCTCGTTTAAATCCTCCAATTCTTTTTTATACACCGGGATCTTCTGTCTGCCCAGTTCCTCACAGACATCGATCATGCGAAGCACATAGGCGAAGCTTGTAATATACGGTTCGATCACTTTTTTCTCACGAAAGTATGTCAATATATGTCCCAGCATACACACCACGATCCCAAGGATCCCTACCGCCGGCTGCACGAATAAAAGTGAGGCAAACAGCAGATACAGAATATTTCCAAGCAGGATCTTCCGATTGTTACGCTCTCCCAGATAGTCGAGATTATCCAGATAATCATAGAGAGAGTATTTCCCGAGATGCCCCAATTTTTTCAGTAACAGTTGTACCCGGATCCTGGTATCATCCTGCTCCAAAAACCATCCGGTCACTTCCTCCAAATGGTCCAGCTTTTCCTTCCCGCAGAAGATATTCCGGAGGGTAAAATACAGGTATTCCTCTCCTGCCGCTGACAATGTCCGGTCGATCCGGCAGAATACCTCATCCATTCCCAGATCGTTCCATGTGATATCATCTAACTGTTTCTCTTCCTTATGTCGTTCCAGATAACTGCCAAGCCTTGCAAATCTCTCCAGCGAATATTCCTTCGGCGGTTCTTTTCCGTAATCTTCCAAGAGAGAGTTCCGGAATATTTTTTCCTCTTTTTTTGCCTGCATAAGTTCCTGTACGATCATGAATAAAAATATAAAAAGCAATACACCTGTAAATACAACAAACTCCATATTATTTCTCACTTTTCCGGATATAAGAAAGCAGGCACCACCCGTGCAGTGCCCGCCCCATATTCTGACCTTTTTTTCTATTTCTTATTATATCAAAATTCTTTATGCGACAATAAAGAACTTTAACAGGAAGATCAGTGATAATACATAGGTAAGTACAGAAACATCCTTTGCCTTACCGGTAAATACCTTGATCACAGTATAGGTGATCAGCCCAAGGCCGATGGCATGTCCGATGGATCCGGAGATCGGCATGGCGATCATCATCAGAGCCACGGGAAGTGACTGGCAGATGTCATCGAAATCTACATTCTTAAGACCTGCTACCATAAGTACACCCACATAGATCAGTGCGGAAGAGGTAGCTGCCGCAGGAATGATTCCGGCGATGGGTGCAATAAAGATACATGCCAGGAACATGATACCGGTAGTCAGTGCAGTCAGGCCGGTACGACCGCCTGCTTCTACACCGGATGCAGACTCTACAAAGGTGGTAACAGTGGAAGTACCGGTTAAGGAACCTGCTACTGTACCTACTGCATCAGATAAAAGTGCCTGCTTCATATTCGGCATTTTGCCATTTTTATCCAACATTCCCGCACGGCTTGCGGTTCCTACCAGAGTACCGATGGTATCGAACATATCAATGATACAGAAGGTAATGATCAGAGTGATGGCGGTAAACCAGCCAATCTCTGCAAATCCCCGGAAGTCAAACTTAAACAGTGTGGTGGAAGCCATATCTCCGAAAGCAGGTACGAAGGATGCGGTTGCCAGAGAAGCAAAGGGATTGGTTCCCAGGAAGATAGCCTCTCCTGCCCAGTAGATGATGCTGGAGATCAGCATACCCAGTAATACAGCACCCTTAACACCTCTCTGTGTCAGAACAACAATAGCAAACAGACCTACGAACATGGTGACAACGGACAGAACCATTGCGGAATAGCCAGAACCCATATTTGTCTTAGCCAGTGAAGGTGTCAGTGCACCGAAGAAGTCTCTCATAGCATAGAAAGGTCCGCCGTTCTCGGAATAGACACCTGCATTGGAGCCTACACCGATGTTTAACAGCATCAGACCGATGGCAGGTGCAATACCGAGGCGCACGCCAAAAGGAATGGCATCCACGATCTTCTCACGAATGTTCAGTACGGAGAGAACCAGGAACACGATACCTTCGATCAGTACAATGCACAGAGCCGACTGGAAGGATGCTACATAGGTCATTCCGGTAAGGGCTACGATATTGGTTACTACGACTGCAAAAAAACTGTTCAGTCCCATTCCGGGTGCCATGGCAAACGGCTTATTTGCCAGAAATGCCATTACGATGGTACCGATTGCGGATGCAATACAGGTTGCCAGGAAAACACCGTTCCAAAGTTCCGGCATGGTATCCTTGCCAAAACAAGTCAGCAGGTTCGGATTCAGGGCTATAATATAAGCCATGGTCATGAATGTGGTCAGTCCGGCAATGATCTCTGTTTTTGCCGTGGTGTTGTTTTCCTTCAGTTTGAAGATTTTTTCTAACATCTTTTCCCTCCTAAGTATTCTGGGAGCCGCACGTGGAACTCCGTTTCTATGTCTTCTGAGTTCTTTGCTTACTCAGTCAACAGTCTTTTTACGATTTTTTCGCACTTGGCGTAAATGCGCTCCGGATCCTCTCCTACGTTGAACTCTCCGTTACGGTACAGGATTTTACCGCCGATCATGGTCATGCAGACATTAGATTTGCTGCCGCTGTAGACCAGATTCTTTGGAATATTATGGATGGGCTGCATGTTAGGCTGATGCAGATCGATCATGATAAGGTCTGCGTATTTGCCCTTCGCCAGAACATCTGCCCGGTTCAGTCGCATTGCCTTAGCACCGTTCACCGTTGCCATTTTCAATACTTCCATGGCATCCATGCTGGCAGCATCCTTCTCTAACAGCTTGCTCAAGCCGGTAACTAAGAACATCTCACGGAACATATCCAGACAGTTGTTGCTGGCAGGTCCGTCGGTTCCGATTGCCACCGGGATCTTATGGCGCACATAATCGGCAATAGGTGCAATACCACTGGCTAACTTCGTATTGGATCCGGGGTTCGTGATCACATACATATGATGTCTGCGGAAGACATCCAGATCCTGATCCGTCACATGGACACAATGGAAACCGCCTCCGCCGTAGTCGAACATTCCCAGAGAGTCTAAGAACATAGGCGGTGTCATGCCGTAGCGTGCCTTACACTCTTCCACTTCCTTCTCTGTCTCGGAGATATGGGCATATACCGGTGTCCGGTAATGATGTGCCATTTCCGACACTTTCCAGAGCAGTTCTTTGGAACAGGTATATTCCGCGTGGAAACCAAGCTGGTAGCTGATCAGGGAATTCTTCTTATTCCATTTTAAGAACTCTTCTTCTACCTGCTTCGGGGAAGAGCTGAAATTGTTCAGTCCCGATACCAGTACACAGCGCATGCCCGTATCCAGGCAGGCTTCCGCAATGGTATCCGGAGTCAGATACATATCAAAAATAGATGTCACACCGGAAGTCAGATATTCCAATACCGCCAGTCTGGTCAGGTCATAGATATCCTCTCCGGTCAGTTTTGCCTCTAATGGGAATACCTGCTTGTTCAGCCACTGGTCTAAGGGCATGTCATCCGCCATGGAACGTAAGAATGTCATGCCGGAATGGGTGTGCGCATTTTTAAATCCCGGCATCAGAAGATTTCCCTTGCAGTCCAGTTCAATATCCCAGGCAATTCTCGGGAACTGGGATCTGTCCCATTCCTCCGCTAATTCTTTTTGTTCCGCCACATAGGCTATCTTGTCATTTTTAACCCATATTTCACCATAGAAGACTTCTCTGCCGGGCTCCATGGTGAGAATTCGTGCATTGTATAATCTGATATTCATCTGATCGCATCTCCTCCAAATCCATAGGGAAGTAATTCTTTTAATGTATAGCTTTGATAATCCTGTTCGTTTTTTACCACATAGATCACAAAATCATCCGTGCAAAATTCCTGCATCACCTGTCTGCAGATACCACAGGGATAGGCATATTCCACGGGATCCTCTCCTACGGTTCCACCGGCAATGGCGATAGCGGTAAACGTCCGCTCTCCTTCACTGACAGCCTTGAAAAAGGCAGTGCGCTCCGCACAGTTGGTGGCTCCGTAGGAAGCATTTTCAATATTGCCGCCCAGATATCTGTGTCCGTCCACAGCAAGCAGTGCTGCTCCCACTGTATAGCCGGAATAAGGAGCATAAGCCAGCTTTCTGGCTTCTAATGCCAGTCTCACCAGTTCTGTTTCTTCTGTCTCTGAGATCAAGTTCATCCTTATCTCCTTTTGCCTGTCTATACAAATCTCTTCACGGATTCCGTTACCAGCTTCTTGAATCTGGGTGCCGCCATATCCGCAGCTTCCTGCACTTCTTCATGGTTCAGGGGCTGATCCGTCATTCCGGCCGCCAGATTGCTGATACAGGAAATGCCGCAGATACGCATTCCCATGTGATTGGCTGCAATTGCCTCCACTACAGTACTCATACCTACCGCATCACATCCAAGTGTCCGGAGCATGCGGATCTCTGCCGGAGATTCAAAAGAAGGTCCGGTCAACTGGGTGTAAATACCCTCCTGCAGATAGATGTCGTTCTCTTTCGCGGTCTCGCGGATGATCTGCTGTAAATCCTTGTCATAGACATGGCTCATATCCGGAAAACGCAGTCCCAGCTCGTCAATATTGGCACCGATCAGGGGATTGGGTGCAAATACGGAAATGTGATCTCTGATCAGCATCAGATCACCGGCATGAAAAGAAGTGTTCACGCCGCCTGCCGCATTGGTCAGGAACAGGATCTTGGCACCTAATAGCTTCATCAGCCTGGTGGGAAGTACCACATCCGTCACATCATAACCTTCGTAATAATGCACTCTTCCCTTCATACATACCACTGGGATCTCATCGAGATAACCAAAGATAAATTTACCGGCATGTCCCGGTACGGTGGAGACGGGGAATCCCTCGATCTTGGCATAAGGGATCTCCGTCACCACACGGATCTGCTCCGCATAATCACCTAAACCCGAACCTAAGACGATTGCCACCTTAGGTACGAAATCTGTCTGTTTTCTCACACATTCATAGCAGTTTTGTAATTTTGCATATACCTGATTCATCTATGTCCTCCGTTTTACTGTATTTTCATGCAATTTAGCAAATATTCTTCCTGTTTTCCCGAAAAATAAAGCAAAGTCAACAAAGGTATTATACAAAATGAATGGGAAAAAAGCAATGGAAACTATTCCGCTCAGCCCATCATCTGTCAATCAGTCAAATTCATGCAAGCATGATTTGTCTGATATGCAGATGATGTCTGAACCATTAGATAATAATACAAACCATTCCACCATTACTGTCGTTTACGATCTTCTGCATGGTATCCTGAAGCTTTAACTGGCTCTCTTCGCCAATAGAAGCAACTTTCGTGGTAATGCCGTCATCCACCAGTTGTTCCACCGTCTTACCGAAGATGTTGGTCTCCCAGATGCCCTGTTCCGCTTCCGCCTGATCGATAAAACGGATCAGATCCTGTGCCTGCTGTTCAGTGCCTACAATGGGAGCAATCTCCGTCTCAATATTGGCGCGGATCATATGTATGGATGGGCTGCTTGCCTTGATCCTGACACCGAATTTATTGCCGTGGCGGATCAGTTCCGGCTTTTCCAGCGCAATGTCTTCTCTGTCCGGAGTCACCACACCATAGCCCTTGATCTTCACCATGGTCAATGCATCCTGCACCTTGGTATATTCTTTTTTCATCCCTGCCAGCTCTTTTAATTTATGTAACAACTGGTACTCATCTTCCACATCTTCCTCCAGCATTCCGGACAACATTTCGTAATAATATCTGTCATCGATTCCTACCTGTATCTGAACGATCCCGCTCCACAACTGGATTGGATCCATTTTACAGCTTCTTACATAATCCCCCTGCAGCTGCACCGGCTGTTCCGCCACATCCCGGATTTTGTCATAATGATTCATCAACTCCCGAATCTGCTTTAACAGGTCCTGTTTTACAGCATGGTCTATGGGAAGCATATCCATCCATTTGGGAAAATAGAACTCTACCGCTGTCAGCGGGAATTCATATAAAATTTTCTCCAAGATCCGGTGTATATCTTCTTTTTTTAACTGTTCGCAGTTCACCGGCATTACAGAAACATCGTATTTGCTGCCGATCTCTTCCGCTACCTGTCTGGTCTCCTCTGAATAAGGTTTCTGACTGTTAACCAGCACTAAGAATGGCTTTCCGGACTTTTTCAGTGCCAGGATCGTCTTCTCTTCCGCTCCGAGATAATTGCTTCTGGGAAGTTCTCCGATACTTCCGTCCGTAGTGATCACCAGACCAATTGTGGAGTGATCCCGCATGACCTTATCCGTGCCGATCTCCGCCGCCTGGGTAAATGGAATCTCTTCTTCCGACCAGGGCGTCTTCACCATGCGCTCCGCATCTTCTTCCATATGTCCCGCCGCACCATCGATCATATACCCCACACAGTCAATCAGCCGTACTGACACCTCGATATCATCATTTAATCTCACCTTTGCCGCCTCGCTGGGAATGAACTTCGGTTCCGTAGTTGTAATAGTCTTTCCTCCGGCACTCTGGGGAAGTTCATCCTGTGCCCGCATTCTGGCATGTTCATCCTCCATATAGGGCAGCACCATTTCATCCATAAAGCGTTTGATGAACGTGGATTTTCCCGTCCGCACCGGTCCCAATACCCCTATGTAGATCTCTCCTCCCGTTCTTTGTTGTATATCCCGATACAGATCGTATGTATTCACTGCATAGTCCATAAAAAATACCTCCTGCCATTGGTGTTATATGTATATGCAGGAGGCACGCAATTATGAATTGACTTGAGAGTTAGTTGAATACATTGGCAAAATCCACGAACT
>ULTQ01002043.1_pt1 | contig 11414 bp, 8 predicted proteins | sample 1957731 | NCBI WGS metagenome assembly ULTQ01 (sample SAMEA4835738, study PRJEB28245) | human gut metagenome | biome: gut microbiome; material: fecal sample | place: Denmark | collected 2008 | reverse complement strand
TATCTCTTATTCGTGTACGGCAATTATAAAAGTCAACATAATAATTTTTTAATTATATTACAGATTCATTTAGCAGAATTTTTATAACTATATATTTAAGCATTCTCTATATACCCATACTTTTTACCATTAGCATCCCAAGTTCTATTTTCTTTAACTAAATGCACTGGATTGCCTGCATAAACAGCATGTTCAACTGGTAATTTACCAGATACTACAGATTGTGCTCCTATTATACAATCCTCTGGTATCACTGTATTTTTCAACAAAGTCACATTCATTCCCACCCAACAATGATTACCAACGTAAATTCCATCAACAAAGTTTACTAATCGCTTAGTTTTATAATCTAATATAGCATGAGCATCTGTATTATAAATTGTAATTCCAAATGAAAACATGCATTTTTCACCTATAATACATTTAGAATTAGAATTATAAGTAATATATTGCATATCTTCAATACTAGTATTTTGGTTTATTTTAAACTCAGCATTTTCTATATCACCAAAATAGTCATGCCGTTGTCCCATCTGAATTGAAATGTTTTGGCTTAAACTTATATCATTAATAGAAATTAAATTGTTATTACCATAAATTTCTATATTTATTCTAGAGTCTTGCCCTACTCGAATATTCTTTAATGTTATTGTGTTATTTACCCCCCCTATTTTTATTTTAATATTTCCCATAATCTCAGTATCTATATTGATGATATTACTTTTATCGTTGGCGATTTCAAAGGTATTCTTTATTTTTCTGCATAATTGTTTTAATTTTCGCCTTATGCTCATATCTACTCCTTTTAAAGCAATGCTCTTTATTCTATAATTAGATATTCTATTTTTTACAATCCAAGACAACTTCACAAATTCTATCAACATCTTCCAGCGCCAAATCAGCATACAGCGGTAGCGTCAGTACGCGCTTGCTGATATGTACGGCGACAGGAGTTTCCATAACATCATATTGGCCATGGAAGCATTCAAAGCTGCTGGTCAGAGGATAGAAATACTTGCGCGCACCTACGCCGATGTTTGCCAAAGCATCGAATACTTCATTACGGCTTACACCAAATACCTTTTCATCAAAAATAACAGGAAAATAAGCATAGTTAGGCTGTACACCCTCTTGTATGGGACTAAGCTGCAAACCTTCAACGCCTTCCAAATGACTTCTATAGCGTTCTACTACTGCCTTACGTTTGGCAATTTCACCATCTACGTGACGCAGATTACATAAACCCATTGCAGCACAGAACTCATTCATTTTTGCATTAGCGCCAACTGCTTCAACGCTTTCCGGTCCATGAATACCAAAATTTTTCAGTTCATACAGCTTTCTGCCAAACTCATCATCATGATGACATACGCAACCGCCCTCTATAGAGTTAAACACCTTTGTAGCATGGAAGCTGTAGCAGGAAACATCACCATAGCTGCCAATACCGCGGCCATTGTACTTCACACCAAAGGCATGCGCTGCGTCATAAATAACCTTCAAGCCATACTTGTTGGCAATGCGCTCAATCTCTTCTACATCGCAGATATGACCATAGACATGCACAGGCATGATTGCGCAGGTGCGGTCATTAATCAGCGCTTCGATTTTAGTCGTATCCATGCAATAGGTCACAGGATCAATATCACAGAACACAGGCTTCAGACCATTACGAATAATAGCATGTGTTGTTGAAGCAAAGGTAAACGGCGTGGTGATAACTTCTCCCTGCAGGTTCAACGCCTGCAACGAAAGCTCCAAAGATAAGTGACCATTAACCACAAGATCCAGCTTTTCTACACCCATGTAGTCAATTAGATCCTTTTGCAGCTGCTGATGCTTTACACCCATATTGGTCAGCCAATGTGACTGCCAAATATCTTTTATTTCATTTACGTATTCTTCAAGACCAGGCATTGAAGAACGAGTTACGAGAATATTATTTGTCATGATAAAACACCTCTATTTTTTTAATTTTTGTTCATATTCCAAGCATTTTTTGCTACGTTCTTTTATTTTTTTTGCTGGTATTCCTGCATTAATACTCCACTCATCTGAATTATTATTAATAAAAGAGAAACAACCAAAAGCACTTCCTTCTCCCAATTCCACTCCTGGTAATAACACACTAGTTGATCCGATAATTACATGTTTGTTTATTATCACTCTTCTACTATCAACATTTTTATATTCATCAGGAATCATTGGATTTGTCATAGTCTCACCTGAATAATCATCACTCAAAGCGTAAATACTTACTCTAGAGGATATGTTGGCATAGTCTTTAACATATATTCCTTCCGTTCCTCCGTACAATGCACTATACGCAGCTATATGTATATAATTACCTAACCTTATTTTCCCAGATAATATACAAAAATCATCAATTCGTACATTATCCCCTATTTCTATATTATATCCATATATACTACTTTTTCTACTAATTTTTACGTTCTTACCAACTTTGATGTTTAGTAATTGTAATTCTTCTTTACTAAAAAACGAATCCATTTTTTCCCTTCATCTTCCTTCTTTAAGTAAATGTATAGCAAAATGATTTGCTACTTCTTGAAATTATTAAACCAAAAACCATTTTTTATTTTTAAACCAGCATTATGGTTTTTTATCATGTAGATCATTGATGCAACTTATTTTGTATTATTATTTTTTTCAATAGATTCTGTATCGTAAGCATCTAGCCGATTTATTTAAACTAACTAATATTATTTTTGTAAATTTAGAAATTATTTCTTTTAAAAGATAATTTGATCTACACGAAAGCATTATTTTTTCATAGCAATCAACCATTTCATGTTAATCATCTACTAAAGTATCATAAACCTGCTCTTACAATATAAAGCAAAATCTCTAACACTGTTTTGAGATTTTGTATTTAATTGCTCCTGTCCTTTATACAGTAATTCAACAGTATCTTTTGCATAATTAATTTCTTTATCATCAAATCCTACGGCAATTCCATATCTCTTATCATATTCATTACGATAATCAGTTATAGTTTTTCCAGGTTCAGGAACAACAATTGAAATACAGCCACATAGCGCAGCAATATCCGAATAAGCGGTTTCTGTATCATAACTAATACAGTACTTGCATTTATTGAATACTTCAACCTTTTCTTGCTCAAAAAGATCATCTATAACGATTCCATCAAACTTAGCAGGCAAATCACTTCTATTGCGACCTTTTCTTACAATATAACATGCTCCACTCCGCTCTCCAAAATTTGTTCGTTTGTATAAGTCAAGGTTGAAATAAGGACAGTAAAGAGTAATCTCCTTTGGGTTAAGCTTTGAATCATTAAATACATGTCTATAACATACAAACAGATCCTTTTCCTTGTCATATTCTCCATCCTTGTATGTATGATGGTATAATAACCATCTTACAACATTCTTAGCCTTTAAAAAGTTTCCTTTAGCTATCTCTGGGTATACAACTATTGTATTATTGTCAACCCAAGGCAAATATTTTCTTGGCAAGCCCCTGATTGGTACATCGATATAATTAAAGTAATCCCTTTTAAACATTTTTGCCAATAACGGTGCTGAAGCCAATTTCCATAAGTCTTTAACCGTAAACATTATCCACTTATACCAGAAAAAGAAGCTACCAGGTTTACTAAAATAACCAGAATAAAACATCTCTGCTTCATACCCTAAATCATTAAGATATTTACATAATGCATGTAATACTATAGCTCCACCACCATTATTTCTAGGAGAAACTATAACATACTTTAATTTGTTCCTATTATTATCTTTAGACATTAACTAAATCCCCCAACAATATCTTTACTTTTTAAACCTCTCCACCCAACTTTTCAGCGTATATTCGTCAACAATCTCCTTGTCAATTTCTTTAAAAGGCGCATTCAAAAACTCCGGCAGTTCTGCAACCTCTCGTTCTCCCAAAACAAACACATTTTGCTCACAATAGAAATCGTAATTTTTGATTTCCGAACTTGTCGTAATAAGCTTCTTCTTAAAGAAAAGTGCTTCATAAGGCCTTTGAGTAATACCGGTCTGCCCATCAGATATAAGCTCCAATATAGCCTTGCTCTGCTTAACATGTTCAATGACATCACGATATGTCATATAGGCAGCTTTCTTCTTGCCACGCCTGTTTTGCGGCACAAGGTGAATATCATGCGTCAGTCCTGCCTTAGAAAGGATTTCTTTAATGTGCGCAATTCTTTGCGCACGATCACCTTTTTCCTCCCCAACGAAAAAAACATCATTATTGTTTTCAAGCCAGCTGTCATTCAGATATTCGCCAAAATCGTATGGTGAAAAAATATAAAAGTATGGTGCAAATTCAATGTGATATCTTTCTGCTATTCTTCTGTCGCAGGTAAAAAATCTTACCGGCAAATCCTTGTACAAAAATGGTTCTTTTTTTGAGCCTTCTTTTATAGGTGAATCGATGAAAACACTTAAGTTACATTGGGGATTCTTTTCTAAAATATATTCAAAAACATCTCTTCCACGTATCTCATCTATAAGAATTACTGTATCAAATCCCTTAATTTCCTGTTTCCAATCACCATACCAGGTGCTTGGCTTAATACAGTCACATACTTGCATGCTTTTAGGCATATGAAAAGACAAGTCCTTAAATTTTTTTTCACACCAATTAACGTTTTCCCTGTAAATACGTGCTACTTCAATATCCGGATATCTTTGTAACCACTTCTGCGACGGCTTTACAGGCCAGCCAAGTATCAATGTTTTATTATTATTTTTCATACTATATACTCCAACGTAAGCAATATTCTTCATTAAAATATTTTACACCATAAAACAGTTGTTTTCAATCTCAGTATCTGCCTTATATTAGACTGTACCTGTATATTTTGTCGGGCGTTGACATGGATGATGGATGGATTCATAGTAAATCTCTCACTCCTGATAAATTCTTTTCCCATAACCAACACATTACAATCTACTTCGCCTTTCTCGGCTCTTTATCATCTGCCAATCTCATTTTCCCCAATTCCGTAGTCAAATCATCCCTTTTATACTTATACGAACTGTTCAACAAGCTTTCATTCTCACTATAACGATTCGATTTAATCTGCAGCAAATTGCAAACAGCCTCATACATCAAATCATTCGTAAAGTAAGCGTTTCTGTGTTCCTTAAATACAGCAACACTGTCACTGAATAGCTGCTTGTATTCATCAGATACATAAATAAACATGGGAATCTGCAATGCTTTAAAGCCAGCAGCATCAGGATTACGCTTACGATAGGGATCAGCACCATGATCGCTAAAATACAGCATAGCCTGTAAATTCAAATTTGCATTAGCATACTTATAAACTTCACTCAAAACATAATCTGTATAAGCAATGCTGTCATCATAGTTCAAAACCATATCAAATTGACCGGATTGGCTGAATTTGGCAAAGCTTTGCGGATAACGGTTAATGCAATCCTCATGACTACCCATAAAATGCAAAACAACAAAGTTGTTCTTCGTCGGATCAACCTTTTTCAAGCAATTAAGCAAATCCCCATCATATTGATACTTGCCCCTTAAATTTTTATTCTCGCTCAGCCATTCCGCGTGATCCGCAGTTTTAGCCACCATAGTAATAGGAGTATCTGCATCACTGATATAGCCTTGGTTGCTGAACCAATAGGTTTCATAACCGGCCTTTTTAGCAATATCAATTACGGTAACACTTTGATTGAATTCTTTATTATTATACTGATTTTTCTCCGTCAGAGCACGCTCTAATGCCGGCACTGTCTGGCACCTGCTTGTATAGGCATGGTTGAACAGGATAAAATTATCATTACCACGCATAGATTTCAGCCAAGGTGAATTATCATTTTTTACATCACTATACGCACTCATATAATAAGCAGAAGCTGATTCACCAATAACCATAATCACCGTGGAAGGTTTGGAGAATGCAGGCTTAGACGGCGATACAGTTAAATCCGCAAAATTTTGCTCATGATAAGTTTTAAACCTATTAGCACCTTCAAAATACTCTTTAGCAAATACATATGTATGCATGACGCCAGTATTGAAAAACATCTTGCTTCCATAAACAACGGTAGCTAAACATATAAGCATCGCTGCAGCAACATACTTCTTGCTTAGTTTTACTGTGTTGTTAGTATAAAAATTGTTTAAATGCACAAAATACAGCAACATTAAAGCTAAAACTACAACTGCTGCCATAATTCCAAAATATCCCAGATTTAGCAGTAAATATTCCTTGGCTTCTTCAGGATTGGTCTGCAATAACGCAATAGAAGCAGCTTCGGTAATAGGATACTGATAGTTAGCAAAGTAAACTAACTGCAGACACGGTATTAAAGCTGCAATTGTATCTGCCAAACCAAAGCCAAATGCTATTATCCTGCTATCTTGCCATTTAATTAAAAGCAGGCGTAAGCATACAATAAAAGCGAAGAAATATGCACCGAACGACTCATCATAATGCTTATCAATAAAGGTTAACGTACTATGATAAGTCAGCCAATAGCAGATAGGATACACTAGAACCCATGCAACGCCAACTATTGCATGAGGCAACAATTTATTTAAATTCAACCCGGCATGTTTCCACGTAGAAACAGCTATAGCTACCGCCAAAGCACACGGAAGATAGCGACGCATTTGTAAAAACAATGTAGTCGGACGAATGCCAACGGAAGTAAAATAATAAACGCCTACTAAGACTATATATGTTAAAGCTAAACTAACAAAAAATGTTTTGGATTTAGATAAAAACCTCATATTTGTGATTTTGCACCCTTAACAACATTAAAAATGACTGATAAAGTCAGCTATATGTATTCTAAGCATCTGTCTGCCCAGTGATTTTCCCTGCATGTTTTTTCCCGGCTGAGGCATATCTACATCAGCAAAGGCAGTATTTTTGAGATATTTGTAGTACTTATCATTAAAGCCCGGCTTTAAGACAAATTCCCAAGGCTTATAGCGTCCTGCATAATGTAAAATAGCAATATTGTTTCTTGCTTTAATAGCTGAAGCTCTAAACCTATTATTAAGCAAAACCTTCGGCAATAAATCAAAAATAGGCGGAATTACATTCCACGATAACGGCAATTCCTTCCAATTATACATAAAGAGCTTGTTCAAAGCATCCTGATCATGGTGCAGGAAATTGCCTGTTGCAGCAAGCTCAATTACTTTACCGGAATAATCATTGGTACGCCACTGCTGTAAATCCATTATGACAACTCCGGAATTAAAGTACTTTTTATCTAAAGGCAAGCCAATAACCTCATGCTTCTGCTGCATCAATCGCTTGGAAGCCATAATGCCATAATCCGGCACAGCAGCTATAGCCTTCCCCTGCATATCAATGTTCCATAAAACAGCTATATCCTGCAGAACCAGCAAATCTACATCCAGATAAATTACCTTTTGCACATTCTCAGGCAATATATTGGCCATATCTAATCTGAAATATGCAGCCTTGCTGATATGTCCGCTTGTATACAGCTTTTCAAAGCCCTTGTATGTCGACAAATCGCAAACAACCAGTTCTGCGTTCTTACCATCAATTGTCTGTTGTAAACCTGTAATTTTTTCAGCAGTAATACCGTCACTCAACAAGAAAAAACGCACTTTGTTTGTTTCTTCAGTATTCTCTAAGATTGACTCCATGACTACAGCTACATGCTGCGCATAATTATTATCTGCTGCTAATGCAATATTTATCGTTTTCATAACGAATCTCCTAGTGTTTTTTATTTATTATACTATAAATAGCATTATTATGCTGACTTTTTCTCAATCACTAAGCCACAACTTATTTGCATTGCCGGCCAGACTATATTATAATAATTTTTAGATGATTTTATAAACAGAAAGGAAGTAACCGAATACATGTCTATTTATATTATAGCAGGCATCTGTCTTTACATCGCTTCTTATGCGTTTTATGTTACATTTTCCCACGGTCTTGGCCACAAAGCAGAATACCTGCAGCTACGCAGATTTATTCCCTGCGCCATTTTAGCTGTGTTACCTATGTATCTGTTAAACGAGTCTTTACTCTCTCCCCAGTATCTGCTTAGCTTTTTGGTAGGTGTATCCTGGATAACAGCATATCCGCTGTTTTATTATCTTACCTACCACAAAATATCCTCGGATTTCGGCTTTCATCTAGATACAGTATTCGGCTTATACATTATCGGCTGGCTTATTTCCTTAAAGCTGCTTGTACAAGCCTTTAACATTTTCCCGGCAATCACCTTGTCACTTATCTCTCTTATGGAATACGTATTGCTGGCACTGCCATTATTTCAGGCTTCCTACTATCTCCTTTACGGAACCTGTGTAAGCACCGGTGCAGTAACTATGATTTTTGAAACCTATACTAATGAGGTTATAGAATATTTTAAATCTATGCCGTTAGCCGTACGCATCGGAACTCCGATACTTAACATCGCTCTGTTGGCAGGCTTCTTTTATTTCAATCTGACATCGGAAGCATCAATCACCGCTCCGCTGTTGCCGAATTTGGCAATAATCATTGCTTTAACTCTATTTTTAACCTATTATTTATGGAATACTAAAAAAGGTGTTTTCATCCGTACCGGTCTTATTGAATTAGTCTTGGATGTTAAAGACTATCTTGAGCAAACCAAATCATATAAAACAAACCTTGCCAAACGCGTAGCTAACCTCAATGTAACACAAACTACACCGTTCTGCAAAAAACCGGCTACATTCATTTTGGTAATAGGCGAATCGGAATCCCGTGACTACATGAGTGCCTTCTGTAATTATCCGCAGGATACCACGCCTTGGTTAAATGCAAAGAAGCTTGAAAGAAATTATCTGTTATTCCCCAAAGCCTATTCCAGCCGCGGGCAAACCGTCCCTTCTTTAGAGCGAGCTTTTACTGAAGTTAACCAATATAATGACAAAAAGTTTTATGAATCCTGCTCCTTTGTTGATATAGCCCGCAAAGCAGGCTTTAAGATTTCATGGTTCAGTAATCAAAGCCATATCGGTGCTGCCGATACTGCGGTAACGCTGGTAGCAAATACTGCCGATACTGCTGAATGGACTAAGCTGCATCTCAATCAGGTACAATACGACGAAAGCCTGTTGGGTTATTTAAAACAGATTGACGCTAATGAAAATAACTTTATTGTTTTTCACCTCAAAGGCAGTCACTTTAATTTCATTAACCGCTATCCACAGGAATTCGCTAAATTCAGCAAGCCTGATACCTACGATTTGATTCCAAACTATATTGATTCAATTGCCTATACTGACTATGTTTTGCAGCAGATTCAGGAATACGCTGCCAAGCATTTAAATTTACAAGCTATGGTGTACTTCTCAGATCACGCTACAATGCCTGATAAACGACGTTCACCAAATTTTGGCGGGTTTGCAACAGTGCGCATCCCTCTGTTTACTTATTTTTCTGATGAGTATATTGAAAGCCATCCTCAAGTATATTCAGCACTTAAATCTAATCAGGATAAATATTGGACTAACGATTTAGCCTATGAGCTAATTTGCGGTATTTTAGATATCAAATCCAATCATTATGACGAAGCAAACAGCTTAGCATCCACTCAGTATAAATATACCAGAGATATGCTGCTAACCGACCTAGGAAAATTACATATTATCGATGATCCGGAAGGATAACCTGACAAACGCGAAACGTTAGTATAAAAAGCTAACCGCTTCGCGTTTTCTTCTTTACTTATATTTACACAATAAAATATCAGCCTATTTACTTTTTGCTTTCTGCAGCTCATACAGCTTCAAATACTTCATCATAGTATAAATAAAATGCTGCAGACTGGAATATAAACCGCTCCAGCCATCAATAAAACCAAGCTGCAGTATATAAGCCCGCAGAAAGCCATAAGCCGAATGCGCAAAGCATGCTGCAAGTGAGGTCCGCTTTCCCTTTGCAAAATTATCCTCTGCCCAAATAGTAGTATAATGCCCTGCCTTATCCCACCATTGTTGCCAGGAATCATATGTATAATGTTCGATATAGCCTGCCAGCTTTTCTTTCGGCAAATCGCATACCGGTCTTTCATGCACTTTATTTTCCCAATGCACCTTATTTACAGGGAAAAGGCGCAACACCTCATCCGGTTTAAAAATGCCATGCTTATAGGTAAATCCAAAAGCATGTATTTTACGCATAATGCTGTACTGCTTTTGTGCTTTTGTTGCCATTGCTTTTTCTATAGCACAGCAAAGCTCATCATTCATTCTTTCATCTGCATCCAAATAGAGCCCCCATTCTGTCTTTACATGCTGCAAAGCAAAATTGCGCTGCGCCGCAAAGTCATTATCCCAGGCACGGTAAACAACTCTTGCGCCATTCTCCTCCGCTAATTGAACTGTTTTATCAGTGCTGCCTGAATCAACAATCAGAACCTCCGCTGCTACTTTCTTGGCATTCTGTACAACAGCAACTATATTCTTTTCTTCGTTTTTTGTTAAAACAACTACAGTAACGTCACTCATGCTTAATTTCCTCACATTTAAACATTATTTTATCTCAAATGAACATATTAACAAATAGCAGTCATCCCACTACTATTTACTTTTTTTGTAAATATATTATACCATAGCTACATATTTTATCCAAAGAAAAAGTGCTAAACATTACGTCTAGCACTTTTTCTTTGTTATCTCACGCCGTATTCGCTATTATTTCATGCCTAATTTTAATTCAATTTTCAGTACCGTGTACCAAAACAGATATTGCAGGCAATTCGCTAACTCCTTTTTTTGCCATGAACGCTCCATTAACAGCTTGTAATTAAAGTAATGCTGAGGAGTTTTTGGCGGTAACGGATCGGGCAAGCTGTCCCAAGGAGATAAATCCAAATAATGACGCCATAATGCGTCAGCATCATTCAAAACCATATGCCACGGCTTATTTCTGCCGCAAAAATGATAAATTAACGTTCCCTTATCAGAACCGCCATTATAGCGTCTGTCAATAAATAATATCTCACCATCCAAAACGAGATTCATAATATCTTGGCTTTGTCCGGAAAAACGGCTGGGATCAGCACCTTGATAAGAAAAAACCTTTTCCGTAATCTGTTCTTTTTCCCATTCGGCAATATCAATCCACATCAGGCCATCGTTAAAATGCTTGCCGCTTTTTTGATGCAGGAAATTTGTTTTATATGCCACAGCCTGAGGCGTTTCACTGGCAGCAGCAAATGGATAGCCTTGTAAGTCGATATCAGTAATTTCGTTAATATCACCAACGCAAAGCATATCTGCATCCATATATAAATACTTATCGGTTAAAGGCTTAAGTATTTTAGGCATTACCGAGCGCAAATAAGTCACTCTTGAAAAATGTCTTGTTTTAATATGAAACGTCTGGAAAGGCTTCATAT
>ULTQ01044456.1_pt1 | contig 11418 bp, 12 predicted proteins | sample 1957731 | NCBI WGS metagenome assembly ULTQ01 (sample SAMEA4835738, study PRJEB28245) | human gut metagenome | biome: gut microbiome; material: fecal sample | place: Denmark | collected 2008 | reverse complement strand
TATTAACCAACTATATTATAATATTTAACCATATACTAACTAAGTTACAAATTTATTTATATGGTTTTATTATAAATAGTGTTGGTAAGTGTAAATCTGATATGAACCCCGTTTCTATGTCCAAGAAACGGGGTTCATATCAATTGAAGACTAGTTTTATATTCAAACTTATTTATGTTTTACATTTGTCTCTACGAAAATTCCTTTATGATCTGATGTATCTTTTAAATCTATAATACCAGCATTTTGAATATCCCAGTCATTAGGTAAAAATATATGATCCAATGTTTTACCATTTCCATTTTTATCATACCAAGTACTTTCATTTATTTCTACACGTTTTAAATTTTTATCTTTAACATCTGAAATAAAATCTTTAAAATTTTGATCGGTAATTTCCATATTGAAATCTCCAGTTAATATTATTGGATATTTGTTAGAATACTTTTCAATTATTTGTTTTAAAGCTTGTAATTGTCTTTTTTGAATAGATGGTATTTGATAATCTAAATGAGTATTAATCATACATATTTCCTCATTTATTTGATTCTTTATAACAACAATAGTTGCAATACGTGGCATTATTGACATTTTAGTTATTGAGTCTTTGAAGTCGGAAAAATTATTAGCTATCCAAGGCAACCAAATTGTATTTTGTAATACAACATTTTTCTTTGTAATAATATTGTTATTTTCATTAAATGGTATTTTTGTTAATAAGTTTCCATAGCGATAACTCCCATAAAATTTATAATCTTTTAATCTTGAAACAAGTTCATTTACATATTTAATTGTTAATTCTTGTGTTCCTATTAAATCAAATTCATTTTCTTTTATTTGACTAGCCAAAATATCAGCATTCGAAATACCATCTTCTCGCATTCCACCTTTTCTATTAGTAGCATTATCTTTGGTATTAAAACTTCCTATTTTTAATGTATCCATATTATCCCTCCATATTTATTTGAATATTATATACTATTTTTATATTTTGTCAATTATTTAATAGATTTTAATATATTTGCTTCTGCTGTTTCACTATCCATATTTTTATATTTTTCATTTATAAAATTACCTAATACTCTCATATGAAAATCAAATAATCTATTCGTTTTCTATATTGTTGTATAATTTTATTTTCATACCAATATGGGTATTTTACTTCTAAAATTCCTAGTAAAGAACTTATTACTATTTCTTTTTTTTAATGCTGAAGATTAACCAAAAGCATAGCTTTTTCAATTCTAAATAATGTATGTAGAATATATAAGCTTTCAATTTGGTTATTGTATTATTCTGACAATCCTAATGATTTCAACTTACTCTCGATACTTCCTAAACACTTAAATATATCTAAAATATTTGGAATTTTATTAATAAAATCTTTTACTGTAGTATTAATATTGATTCTACTAATTATAAACAAGTTCATCAATATTAAATAGTTTTTCTGAGTTAGCTACAATAATAGGAATTATGGCTAAATCTTCCCATTTTGTTTTTCTGGAAATCCTAAATCACCTATCAAATCACGACTTATAAGTCTATTACCAATTCTCGGAGTTTCTGTCAAAATATAATCTTTGTTTTCTCTTACATTTACAATTTTATTACCTTTTTTATTATTAAAACTAATTTATCTTCCATTTTAATTGGTCCTATTATAGTTTAATAATTTCCTCTAACCAGTTTAACATTATTCTCTTGTGATATTTTATTCAAAGCATCTATACCCAAATAATCATCAGCATCCACAAATTTAATAAATTTACCAATTGCATTTTCTATTCCAATATTTCTAGCAGAACTTGCATCACCTTTTTCTTTGTCAAATATTTTTATTTTACCTTTATATTGTTGTGACATACTATCTAATATGTTTAAGTCATTATCTATAGATCCATCATTAATTGCTATTATTTCTATATCTTTCATGGTTTGATTAGCTATACTTGAGATACATTGTTTCAAAATTATAAATTGATATAATAACACTTATTTTTGGCATATATCATTCTCATCTTTACATCTATTTCATAATTTTTTCTATATGTAATTAAAATGTATATAATTAATATATCATTTTATTAACAGATATTACAAGTGATAAATTTGATAATAAATGAAACTTTGACTATTTATTATTTTTTAGTAAATCTCTTATTTCTTCTAAAAGAATAACTTCAGAACTTTTTACTGGTTCTTCTTTCTTTTTTTCTTCTTTTGTTTTGAATTTTTCAAATATTTTAATCATTGCAAATATACAAAAGGCAATTATTAAAAAATCAACGATTGTTTGGATAAAATTTCCATAAGCAATAGTAGCATCATTAATTTTGATACTTAAACTGCTAAAATCAAGTCCACCTAATACTATTCCGATTAGTGGCATTAATATATCATTTACAAGACTTGAAACAATTTTTCCAAATGCTCCACCAATTATAACACCTATTGCCATATCAACAACGTTTCCTCTAGAAATAAAAGTTTTAAATTCATTTACTTCTTTTTTTATGTTGTTTGTAATTTTAATTTTTTCTTTATTTTTATTATCTTTTTTCATTTTTTACCTCCAATTTATTTTATATAAAAAGAAATATACAATAAAGTATATTCTTTTAATATTTATCATTTTTTTGAATTTTGAAAATTACTTGATACATATCTTCAAAATCATATTCTTCACATTCAAGTGCAAAACCATATTTTTCTATTGTATCAGCGCAGTTTCTGATTGTATTGATTACAGTTTTTAAATCAACTACTGATTCATCTGAAGTTTGTTCTTGTTTTGTTTCTAATACATCTTCTTTTCTTACTGATTCTGCAAGAATATTATCTGCAGGATAATTAATTATTTTTGGTTCATCATCTATTTCTTCTATAGAATCTTCATTAGAATAATTCAATTCTGTAATTGGTGCAGATTCAAATATTTCTTCTGTTGTTACTTCAGGGGTACTATTTAAAATTTCTGGTGTTTCATTAATATTGTTATTTATCGCATCAATATTGTTAAATGAAAATTCAGGTGTTACTGTGCTTTCAACATTATTAATATTATTTTCAGTTGTGACAGGTTCTTCTTCCGTTAAAAATTGATTTAAAGAATTATTACTTTCAATTGATGGTGTAAAATTAAATACTTCTTCATCGTTTGTATCAGTTATTTCTTCGTTTTTTACTTCATTTTCTTCTGGTGCAAACATTGTAAAAAACTTATTTTGTTGAACAGGTTGTTCTACAGGTTGCTCATTAAAAGAATTAACTACATTTGTATTTTGTTGCTCATGTTCATTATTTTCTGACATTAATAAATTATCTATATCAGCTAATGGTCTTTCAACATAAATGTCTTTTGCATTTTTTTCAATGTTATCAACATCAACAAAACCAGGATTAATTCCATTAGAAATATTATTTATCTTATTATTTATTTCATCTATTTCCGACTCGCTACTACTTACTGAAGAAGATGAAATTGGTTGTGGCTCTATTTCTTCTATTATTGGACTTGTTGGTATATTATAATTATCATTCATATTATTTGCAGTTGTAAAATCTGCTTGTTGAACTGGATTATAGATAATAGGTTCATCAGGTTTCTCTACAGGTACTGTTTGTGGAGCTGTACTATCTACATTAAGAAAATCTAATAAATCTTCATCTTTTGTATTAGTATTGCCAAATGAATTCACTACTTGATCATTTGAGTTGATAAATTCTATTGCACTAGAACTTTGAATTGCTGGTTCTTCAACTTGTACACTATTATTCATAAAAATACTTGGTATTTCTGTTGCTTGAATAGTATTCGAAATATTTTCTTCACCTTTTAAAATCTTGTTTATAAGCTCATCTGTTTTTTTAACAGTTAATCTTTCTTTAATAATTTTTTCTAATATTTCTCTTTGTTGTTGCTTACTATCAATTTTTAAAAGGGATCTAGCATGACGTTCTGAAATTTTTTCATCTAATAAAGCTTCTTGAACATCATCATCTAGATTAAGTAATCTTAATTTGTTACTAACAGTTGATTGAGTTTTACCTAATTTATCTGCAAGTTGTTCTTGTGTTAAATATCCCATATCAAGAATTTTTCTATATGACACTGCTTCTTCGATTGGTGTTAAATCTTGTCTTTGTACGTTTTCAATTAAAGCTACTTCAGCACTATCTTTATCATTAAGTTCCGCTACAATAGCTGGGATAGTTCTTTTTCCAGCTAAAAGACTAGCTTTATATCTTCTTTCACCCGCAATTATTTCATATTTATCACCTAATCTTCTAACAAGTATAGGTTGAATAACTCCATGTTCTTTAATTGATTCTGCTAATTCTGTGATTGCTTGTTCTGGGAAACGGAATCTTGGTTGAAATCTATTAGGTAAAATATCATCAAGTTCTAATTCTACAACTATTTTTTCGTGGTTCATATAAATTCTCCTTCCACTTTTATTTTCTAGTTATAATCATACTATATTTTGGGAAATATTTCAATAATTTTTTTCACAAATTAAAAAAAAACCAAATTACAATGGTTTCTTCTTAATTTGAGCATACGCTCTTGGATATTTTTTATTAGTTTTACCTATTTTTTTAAATTTTATTAATGTTCTTTGACTTTCTTCATATGGAAGTAAAAACTCACATTTTTTTTCTATTGTGCAATTTAATTCTTTTAGAGCACTATTAATTTCTAATATTTCCCGGGAAATATTGGCTTTTAATGGTATAAAATATTTTCCACATTTTACTAAAGGTGTACAATACTCTAACAAAATATTTAACGGTGCTACTGCTCTTGCAGTGACAACATCGAATATTTCCCTATTATTTTTCCCATAATCTTCAATTCTAGAATGTAAAGCATCAATGTCTTTTAATCCTAGTTCATTAATAACAACATTTAGAAATTCTATTCTTTTATTAAGTGAATCAACTAATGTGATTTTTATTTTGGGAAATAATATTTTTATTACCATTCCTGGAAAACCTGCACCCGTTCCTACATCACATAATGTTTGAACAGTATTTAAGTCAATAATTTTATTTATTGTTAGACTATCGTAGAAATGTTTTAAATAAACTTGATTTTTTTCTGTAATTCCGGTTAAATTCATTTTTTCGTTATATTCTACAAGAAGTTCATAATATCTATTTAATTGTTTTAATTGGTAATCATTTATTTCAATATTAATTTTTTTTAATTCATTTATAAAATCATTTATGTTCATGGTTATATTCCTTTTTTATATAAATCATTAATATTGAAATATCAGCGGGATTTACTCCACTTATTCTTAATGCTTGTCCTATTGATATAGGTTTTACCTCTTTCAATTTTTGTTTTGCTTCACTGGCTAAATTATGAATTTTATCATAATCTATATTTTCTGGAATTTTTTTATTTTCTAAGTCTAACATTTTTTCTGCTTCTCTATTTGCTTTTTTTATATATCCCTCATATTTTATATTAATTTCTACTTGTTCGATTACATCCTCTGGGTAATCTATATCTATAAAATTTTTTATATCATTCATATTAATTTCTGGTCTTTTTAATAAATCATATAATGTAATACCATCTTTAATTGGTGATGAATTAATATTTAGTAGATAATTATTTATATTTTCTTTTGGTGTAATTTTATTATTTTTTAATTCTTCTGTTAATTCATTAATTTTTTTCTCTTTTTCAAGGAGTTTATTGTATCTTTCTTTATCTATTAAACCAACTTCGTATCCTAATTTTCTTAATCTAATATCAGCGTTATCGTGTCTTAATAATAGTCTATATTCCGCTCTTGATGTTAGTAGTCTATATGGATCTCTTACTCCTTTTGTTATTAAATCATCTATCAATACACCTATATATGCTTCATTTCTCTTTAAAACTAATGGTTCTTTATTTTCAAGTTTCAAGGCTGCGTTTATTCCCGCAATTAAGCCTTGACAAGCAGCTTCTTCATAACCACTTGTTCCATTAATTTGACCTGCTGTATATAAATTTTCAACAATTTTTGTTTCTAAAGATGGTTTTAGCTGTAATGCATCTATCGCATCATATTCAATTGCATAAGCATATTTTAATATCTTAGCATTTTCAAGGCCTGGTAGGCTATGTACCATCAACTCTTGTACATCGTGAGGCATACTTGTAGAAAAACCTTGAAGATAAATATCGTCATAATATAAACTTTCAGGTTCTAGAAATAATTGATGTCTTTCCTTATCTGCAAATCTTACAATTTTATCTTCAATTGATGGACAATATCTTGGACCAACTCCAGTAACATCATTTAATCCACCATACATACTTGCTTTATGTAAATTATCTTTGATTATTTTATGTGTTAATGGTGTAGTATATATTAAGTGACATGGAACTTGATCTTCTATTTTGTATAGTGGATTTGTATCAAAACTGAATGTATGATATGTTGAATCACCGTATTCTGGTTTTGTCTTACTGAAATCTATACTATTTTTATCAATACGTTGTGGTGTTCCTGTTTTTAATCTTATAATTTTAAATCCATATTTTTTTAAATTATCGCTTAAATGTTGACTTGGGCGTTCACCGTGTGGACCTTCTCTTCTTCTTGTATCACCAACCATTATATCAGCCTTTAGATATGTACCTGTTGTTAAAATCACAGCATCACCAAATATTTTCTCACCATTTTCTAAAACTACACCCTTGATTTTATTATTTTCTATAATTAAATCTTCAACAAGTGATTCTTTTATATCAAGATTTTCCTGTTTTTTTAATGTTTCTCTCATTTTTTTTGGATATGTAATTTTATCTGCCTGTGCTCTTAGGGCCTGTACAGCTGGACCTTTAGTATTATTTAACATTTTAATTTGAATATGGGATTTATCTGCATTAATTCCCATTTCTCCGCCTAAGGCATCTATTTCTCTTACTACTATACCTTTAGCAGAACCACCAATCGATGGATTACATGGCATATCTGCAATATTATTAATATTTCCCGTAACCAATAATGTTTTATGTCCTTTTCTAGAACTTGCAAGTGATGCTTCACATCCAGCATGTCCTCCACCTACTACTATTATTTCATATTTCATACATTACACCTTCTTTTTGACTTTTTTATTATACTATCATTTTTTAAATAATACAATAAAAAAAATAAAGACTTATCTAGTTAGTATGCCTTTATTTTCCTAAACAAAATTGACTAAATAGTTGATTAATTAATTCATCTTGATATGTTTCACCTATTATTTCACCTAATAATTCCCATATTCTTTTTATATCAATTTCGACAATATCTATTGGATAGTTATTTTTTATTCCTGCTTTTACACTTATTATTAATTTTTGACATTCTTTTAAAATTGATATACTTCTTGCATTTGTTAAAAAATTCAAATCTCTTGTTTTTAATTTTTCTAGATTAAAAAGTTCTTTAATTTTATTTTTTAAATCATCTATTCCAATATTTTTACTAATACTCATTTTTATTATTTCTTTTGTGCAAATATTATTATAATCTACTTTTTCTTCTAAATCTATTTTATTAATTACTACAATATGATTTTTATCTTTTATTTTATTAAGTATTTCTATATCGCTTTCGTCTATTTCTTCATTACCATTTAACATATAAATAATTAAATCAGCTGTATCTATTAAATCAATACTTTTTTTAACTCCAATGCTTTCTACTACATCATTTGTATGTCTTATTCCAGCTGTATCTATTAAATCTAAAACAACTCCATCTATAATTATTTTTCCTTCTACTATATCTCTTGTTGTACCTGCTATATCGGTAACAATTGCTTTTTCTTCATTAATTAAATTGTTTAATAAACTGCTTTTTCCAACATTTGGCTTACCAATAATTATAGTTTTAATTCCTTCTTTAATTATTCTGCCATCTTCACTTTTTTCTAATATGTCTTTTATTTCTAATTCTATTTTAGAAATATTTTTTAAAACAATATCATTTGTCATAACTTCTATATCTTCATATTCTGGATAATCAATATTTACTTCAATATTAGCTAATATTTCTAAAATTTCCTGTCTCAATTTTTTTATCATATTACTAACATTTCCCATCACTTGATTTATTGCAAGTGATCGTGCTTCTTCTGTTTTAGCATTTATTAAGTCACCAACTGCTTCTGCTTCAAGTAACCCTATTCTTCCATTCAAAAAAGCTCTTTTAGTAAATTCACCAGGTTCTGCTAATCTACATCCATTTGATAAAAGTAATTCTAATATTTTTTTTGTTGTTGCGATTCCACCATGGCAATTTATTTCAACAACATCTTCTGTCGTAAATGTTTTAGGAGCTTTCATAACACTCACTAAAACTTCATCAATAATTTCACCCTCTGCTTCAATATGACCATAATTTATGGTATGACTTTCAACTGATGTTAAATCTTTTCCTTTAAATATTTTACTAGTAATTTCTATAGCCTTTGATCCACTAACTCTAATTATAGAAATTGCTCCTACACCTAATGATGTTGAAATTGCCGCTATTGTATCATTCATATTATCACCTTTTTTTCTTATATATACCAATGTATCTTGGTAAATTTTTTACATCTTTAAATATTTCCATAGAAACATATTTATCAACAATTGATATTAACCACGATTCTTTATATCTTGGAGGTCTAATATTAAGTGGAAACATATGTTTTTTTATTATATCCTCTACTTTTTTATTCATTAAATTTGGAAAATGTTTTTTGGAATTTTCTAAGGCTTCACCAGCATGAGAAAACCCATGTTTTTTAAAAAATGGTCTTGTATCTTTTTCTTCTTGCCAAGGTTTATAATAAAAGTCATGTAATAGGCCACCTATTGCAGCACTTTTATAATCCATTTTTAATTTTTTAGCAATTCTATATGATAATATTGAAATTGCTAAACAATGGTCATATACTGTCCTATCGCCATGATGACGAAATTTTTTTCTTCTCTCAAATTCTGGGTTATTTAAAATACTCTCCACAATATTATAATATTCATGATCTTTTTCTAAATATTTATCTATTTTCACTTGTGTACCCTCTTTCCATATAATTTTATATTATTATTTTTTTTTAGTCAATTAAAAAGAGAAAATTAAATCTAATCTTCTCTATATTTAATAACTATATATCTATTTGGTTCTTCACCAATACTTTCAGTTTTTAAATTTTCGTAATCATTAACATAGTTGTGCACAATCATTCTTTCATACGAATTCATTGGATCAAGTTTTACGTCAACTTTTGTTTCAAGTATTTCACTAATTATTTTTTTGATTTCATTTTCTAAATTTTCTATTTTTTTAGCTTTATAATTAGATGCATCTATATTTATCTTTACTTTATTATTTGTCATCCTTTTTATAATTGTTCTTAAAATAACTTGAATTGCATTCAAATTTTTTCCTGCTTTTCCAATTAATATTGCATTATTATCAGATATAAGTAAAATGTTAAATTCATTTTCTTCATTTTTTATTTCGCAATTAATAGATATATTAAATGATTTTGCCAAAGTTGAAAAGAAACTTTTTATATAATTCTTTACATCATCTTTTTTTATTACTTTAGATATTATTTTTTTTCCTTTAAATAAACTACTCTTTTCTACACTATCAATAATTACTACATCATTTTTTGATAAATTCAATTGTTTAGTTATATTTTCATTTATTTCTTGTTCATTTTTTCCTTCAATTTCAATTACTTCACACATTTAGCTTTACCTCTTTTTACTATCAAATTTTGAATTATTGTAAATGTACTATTAGCAATCCAATATAATTCAATACCTGCTGACATAGAAATAGACGCTATTCCTATAAATATAATAGAGAAATTACTCATCATTTTCATTTGTTTTTCTGCTTCTGGTGTCATTGATGCTGTACTATTTAATTTGAATGAGAAATATGTAGCTAATACTACTAATACCACTAAAATAAGATAATAATAGTGTCCATTTTGAAGTCCGATTAATGGACTTGTTCCTAATTCTAGAACAAGAAAATTTTCTTCAAAAATTGCTGGAAGTCTATTCATAGCTTCAAAGAATGCGAAAAATAATGGAATTTGAATAAGTGAGAATAAACAACCAGTCATAGGATTTATATTATATTTTTTATATATCATCATCATTTCTTGACTTTTTCTCATTAAATCATCTTGCGATGTTTTATTTTCATATTTTTTTTCTAATTTATCAAGTTCTGGTTTAGCATTTTTCATATTCTCTGATTGCATTGCTGTCTTTTTTGTTATTGGATATAATATTAATCTAATTATAATCGTAATTAATAAAATAGATAACCCGTAATTTTTTGTTAACTCACCTACTTTGACAATTATTATTGCTAAAGGTTTTACAAAAACAGTTGTCCAAATACCATCATATTTAGTATTATTTAGGCTTAATTTACTACATTCTGGCAATTCACTTAAATCAAAATCATATTTTTCATATGTAGCAATTGTCTCTTCTGCTTCTGGTTTACATAAAATATTTGAAGCTAAATTTTGTCCTGTCAATTCATTTTTTACTATTTTTTTATCAGAATCTTTCAAATATTTCGTACATCCTGTTAAACTAAATACTAAAAATGTCATTATTATTAATTTTGTAAATTTATTCTTCACTTTTTTCCTCCTTGGTAATTCTAAATTTTTTTACTATTTCAGTTAAAGATTTTTCTATATCTAAATAAGTTGAATCTAAATAACCTTTCCTCACCATTATAATACAATTGAAATTATTTTCATAGATATTTTTATCAAGAATACTTTTAAGTTGCCTTTTTATTTTGTTTCTTGTAACGGCATTACCTATTTTTTTACTTACTGAAAATCCAAATCTATACTTGTCCACTTGTTTTTTTTCAATAAAAACGATTAATTCTCTTGTTTTATATGGTTTAATATTCTTTATTATCCTATTATATTCATCATTACTTTTAATTATATTTATTTTTTTCATATATAACCCTCTTATAGTAAAAAACCACTAATTTTTTAGTGGTTATTGTTAACGTGATAAAACTTTACGTCCTTTTCTTCTTCTACTATTTATAATTTTTGTTTTCATTCTTGCTAAGAAACCTTGTTTCTTACTTCTTCTACGATTATTTGGTTGATAAGTTCTTTTCATCTAATACACCTCCTGATTCAAAAATTTTCCGTTGCTTTTTCAATTATATATATTTATTTACCATTTGTCAAATATATTTTTAAAAATACACAATTTTTGTGCAAAACTTATAAACTATCGTTTTTCTATGTTTATATTTTTTGAACATATATGTTTAAATTTTTATTTGATATTAATTTTACTTAAAAGTTTTTATGTGCAAAAAATGTTGAAATTTATTTTTTTGTGTTCAAAACTATTTA
>ULTQ01023304.1_pt1 | contig 11423 bp, 6 predicted proteins | sample 1957731 | NCBI WGS metagenome assembly ULTQ01 (sample SAMEA4835738, study PRJEB28245) | human gut metagenome | biome: gut microbiome; material: fecal sample | place: Denmark | collected 2008 | reverse complement strand
TATAAAATATTGGATTGAACAATGATAGTAAAAACGACTCTCAATTTAAAATTCAGAAAAGTATCGACCGACACATCCTTATATATGTGTCGCGTTATTCTCTGTCTACTTTTTCTTTTTTCTTTTTCTAAGTTATGCTTGGCTCAAGACGAAAAAGAAATGTTGCAACAACTTGACAATCTAATAGAAGATCAATCTAAAATTATTAGGGCGAAAGAGCAGCACATACAACTTATAAAGGATAGATTCCGTATAAAAAATCTTACAGATAAACAAATATATGACATTAACGAAACTTTGTATCAAGAGTATATGGCGTTTAAATGCGATTCTGCCTACTACTATGCTACCAAGAATATGGAGTTAGCTAAAAGAAGAAAATGGTGGAAAGCCTATAATCATAGTACACTGGAACGTGTACATCTTCTTAGTCTTATGGCACTCTTTGATCTTGCAGAGAGTAGCTTATCTACGATACATAAGGAATCTATTGAAACTCGAGAAGACAGTTTGGCATATTATGTTTGTTATAGTGATCTCCATGTTTTTGGCGCAGAATTTACTGAGGGCACGCCTTTTCATGACATAAACGTTAGAGAGGCTCAAGAAGGGCGGAGGCTGGCGCTTAGTGTATCATCACCAAATGAGGTGACAGGTGCAACAAATATAGCTAACTATCTTTTCAATAACCATCAGGTAAAGCGATCAATAGACATGATGACCCGATTCTTAGCCAAGAGTAAGCTCAAAATGGGGAGTCGTGACTATAGCATCGTCACAAGTGACTTAGCTTTTTTCTATAGTGGACTCAACGACCGACAAAATCGTAAAAAATACCTTATTCTTAGTGCAATGAGTGATTTGAAAGGAGCTGTCATGGAGAACAATTCCCTTAGAGAGTTGGCTACAATGCTGATGGAGGAGGGAGATCTTAATAGAGCTTATAAATATATTAATGTGTCAATTAATGACGCACAATTCTATGGTACGCGATTACGAAACATGCAAATCGTGCGCATCATGCCGAAGATAGTAGCGGCATATCAGAAAAATCAACTTCATAACCAGCGCCGACTGTCCATGATTATCGTTATCATATCGGTCATTTCAATACTTTTCTTTATTGCACTAATATTATTGACGCGTTTCATTCTCCGCTATCATAAATCTACGCAGATGGTAGAGCAGATGAATAGAAGATTGCATGATACCATCATACAGTTAACAGAAGCCAACAAGATAGTAAAGGAGAAGAACAAAATCAAAGAGCAATATATCGGTCGATTTCTGCAATTGGCTTCTGAATTGATAGACTGTCATGAAGAGAGGCGTAGATATTGCAACAGGCTTGCCAGAGAAAGTAAGCTCTCAGAGCTTTTTACCGTGCTGAAGTCAAACAGCACCCTAACACAGGACGTCAAATTGTTCTATAAGAATTTTGACGAGGCTTTCCTCAATATATTCCCACACTTCCCCCAAACGATAAATTCGCTGCTGAATCCAGAAAGCCAGATTAAAATAAAGGATGGTCTTTTGAATACAGAGCTGCGTATCCTGGCGTTACTGCGTTTGGGTATCACAGATAACAATGCTATCGCTGCTATCTTACGCTCCAGCATAACCACAGTGTATACCTATCGCAGCAAGATGAAAGCAAAGGCTCTTGATAAAGATTCATTCGAAAATAGAGTGATGATGCTTTAGTCCAGATTTAGATTTTTAACACGTGAAGTTGATGGTAACTATTTGATAATTAGATAAGTAATATATGTGAATATTTAGATTTTGACTTGATCCTCTTGTAGGCGTGCATTTCATATACTAATTTTGTAGACAAAGAAGTAAACCTTCTTTCCTTTCATCAATTTATCAAAAAGTACAGTTATATGAAATGCCAATCGCAATTTGTGAAGACGATGGCCGCCATGGCCACCTTCACAGCCTTGTCGCTTAACCTTTCAGCGCAGGGATTAAGAGGCACCGTAAAAGATCAAGCGGGAGAGCCTGTTATTGGAGCTACCGTCATTGTGGATGGACAGTCAAAAGGAACAGTCACAGACATTGATGGTAACTTTACAATTAATGTTAGACCTGGCGCAAAGCTTCGAATCTCGTATGTGGGTTTCAACACGGAGGACATCACAGCCCGAGATGGCATGAATGTTGTTCTAAAGGAAAGTAACTCACAATTGGACGAAATCGTCGTAGTGGGCTACGGTTCACTTGCTAAGAAGGAAATATCCAGCAGTATAGTACAGGTCGACAAGTCACAATTCAATCAAGGAGCGGTGACAGACCCTATGGAACTTATCAGCGGCAAGGTGGCAGGTCTTAATGTCAGTGCCACGGCCGATGCCAATCCTAATGCGCTGTCCTCTATTCAGGTGCGTGGCGCCTCGTCTCTTCAAGCGGGCAACGGACCTTTAATCGTCATAGATGGCATCCCCGGGGGTGATCTCCGCAATATTTCCACTCAGGATGTTGAGTCCATCACAGTATTAAAGGATGCCGGCTCTGCTGCTATCTACGGCACGCGTGGAGCAAATGGTGTTATACTCATTACTACTAAGCATGGCAGTGACAATCAAGGGCGAACAAATATAACCTATGATAGTTGGGCCGCTCTCAACTTTGCTAAGCCACACCCAGACGTATTGTCAGCGGATGAGTTCCGTCGCTCCATGCGTGGAAACGATTTCGGGTACGACACGAACTGGTATGATGAGATTACGCGTTCGTCGTCATACAATGTCAATCAATATTTATCTATTGACGGTTCTAACAAAAACGGATATTATGGTGCGAGTCTAAACTATAAGAAGGCCAACGGCCTGGACATCGCTTCCAAACGCGAGGAATATGGAGGGAGATTCCTTCTTGAACAAAGGGCACTGCAGAACAGACTGAAAGTTAATTCCTCCCTGTCTCTCCGTAAAGTCCATGAGGTTTATGGTGATGATGGCATGTTTGATACTGCGTTGACGCTTAATCCTACTCTGCCGATATATAACGCGGACGGAAGTTATTATCAACCGACATCTCCTACAGGAGTGCGCAACCCCGTGAGTGTTCTGCGTGGAAACACAAGCAACGGAGACAGAATATATATCCTTGGGAATGCGACTGCCCAGTGGAATATTTTGATGCTTGACCATCATAACCTCAACACTTCGATCGCCTATTCATTGCAATATAATGATTATAAGTCGAATTGGTATACTCCTACTTGGTCATCACAAAGTTATTGGGACGGCAAACAGGGTGAGGCAAATATTCACTATCAGAAGTGGTGGACCAATCGTGCTGAGTGGCTTGTCAACTATACATGGACCATTCCCCAGCATGAGATAAAGTTTGTGGGAGGTTACTCTTGGGAGCGCTCTTCATGGGAGCAGACCTATGAATATAATGAAAACTTCACATACGACACCACAACCTATCATGGTATTGGCAGTGGAACAGGACTTAAGGACGGTACAGCAAATCTTTATGCCGGTCGGTCGGAGTCAACGCTTATAGGTTTTTTTGGCCGTGTGAACTACAATTGGCGTGATATGCTCTATGCTTCGGTATCGTTAAGACATGAGGGATCTTCAAAATTTGGCACCAACAAAAAATGGGGCAATTTCCCAGCAGTATCATTGGCTTGGGAGGTTACGGAGACCCCTGGACTGGAAACAATGCGTAATACTTTCCAGAGCCTGAAACCGCGTTTTTCTTATGGTATAACAGGTCGAAGTGATTTTGATGCCTATCAGTCTTCTCCAACCTACACATCCAATGGTGCCTATTTTATGGATGGGCAGTGGGTCACGGGCTATGCACCTTCTGCTAATGCCAATCCCTCATTAGGATGGGAGAAGAGTAAGGCTTTCAATATTGGTGTAGACTTTGAGATGTTCAAGAGCCGTTTGCGTGGTAGTATCGAATATTTTGACCGCCGTTCGGAGGATTTGCTCTACAACTATACAGCTCCTCAGCCTCCTTATGTGTGGTCCAGCATTCTTGTTAATGTGGGTACCACCAAAAACACGGGTATAGAGCTTAGCCTGACTTATGATGCTGTAAAAACAAAAGCATGGGAGTGGACGACAGGAATCAACTATTCTTACGGAACGACCAAGTTTGTCAAGTTGTCGAATGATATCTACAAAGCCAGCTATATCGACCTCTATCAGAAACCGGGAGTAGGAACGAGCGAGTATTTCTTCCGCGTTCAGGAAGGAGGCAAGGTAGGACAGTTCTGGGGGTATGAATATGCTGGTCACGATGAACAGGGGAATATGCTTGTTTTCAACAAGAATAATGAGAAGGTGCTCACTACCAATGTAGATGCATCCGACAAGAGGTATATTGGTAATGGTGCCCCAAGCCATTTTCTCTCTTGGAGCAACTACATCCGGTATAAACAGTTTGACCTGAGTATGCTTTTCAGAGGCGCCTTTGGTTTTGATATCTTCAATATGCGCAAATATGGCATGGGGCTTCAGCTTTGTGGCACTGATAATGTGCTCCGTAGTGCATATCTTGACGACAAGGATGTGAAGTCAGGCGGTGGAGTCATCTCTTCCTTCTTCCTTGAGGATGGCAGCTATTTCAAGCTCGACAATGTCACTATAGGTTATAATTTCACACCGAAGAGCCAGAAGTATGTGAAGAGTCTGCGTGTATATCTTGCCGCAAAGAACCTTTTCACGCTCACAGGCTATTCTGGCAACGATCCTTCTATCGTCACACAGACAGGTATTACCCCTGGTGTTGATAGCAACAGCGCCTATCCAACGGCAACACAGGTAAGCCTCGGCGTTACGCTCAAACTATGATTCTGTTATAATGTTGCAACAATCTTAATAGATAAGACTATGAAAAGAAAAAACATATTAATAATGGCTTCAATCTTAGGCCTTTTCCTTGCTTCCACATCATGTACAGATTTGGACGAAAAGGTTTATGACCGTATTGACGCAAAGACTTTCTACCAAAACGAGAGTAGCGTCAAGGGTGCGGTAGCTACTATCTATAATCAGGCTGGCAACTGCTTTGCCGAACGTTTCTATTTCCTTCAGGAACTTCCTGCCGACCAGATAGCATGGCGCGTATGGAATGGAGGCGAATGGGGATATGATGAGGGTGAGAAATATGTGCTTTCCACCCAGACCTGGACCTCAGAATCGAAGATTATCAAGGATGCCTGGACCAATTGCTGGCCGATGGTGGGATTGGCAAACAACATTCTTAGTGATCTCGATAAAATCAATCCAAGTGATATCGGACTGTCAGAGGCGAAGCGGAACATGTATATTTCAGAGATACGCACACTCAGAGCATGGGCCTACTACAATATGTTTGAAATATGGGGCGGTGCCCTGCCTCTGAACGTATCATCAGACAGTAACATACCAGGTACGGCAGATGCAGACTGGGACACCAGTTGCAAGAAGATCTATAACTTTATCTCGTCTGAGTTAGATGAAAGTCTTGACGCTTTACCAAAAGAAAAAGGTGACAATGCCACCCGCTTACGTGTCAACCAGGGCATGAACCGTATGCTTAAAGCCCGTCTGCTTCTCAACGCACCTGTCTTCATCGGTGAGGATCATTATGATGAATGTGAGAAGCTCAGTAAGGAAATCATCAACGGCGATTATGGCACATATCGTTTGGAGAGTGATTATCGTAAGATTTTTGATATCAATAACGAGACGGATCCTGAGATTATTTTTGCATTTGCCTGTAAAGATGGGCAAGGTGCTACCAACGCATGGACCAATATGCGCGACATGCCTATGCTGTGGTACAATTATGACAAGTATTTTCATGTCTCACAGTATGGCGGCATAGGATCATGGAACTGCTGTATCGTGACTCCCTCACATGATAATAGTGGTACCGTTCTGCCTACTGGAGGTACAGATACTGGTGGTAAAAGCTTTATCACTGATTACGGTGACAAGCTTGGAGGTGTATGGGACCGTCTCGATGACAGAGATGTAAGAAAGAAAAACTTTACCTATAAGAATGGTCAGTGGAGCGGCAACTTCCTTAAAGGTGCCATGAAGGAAAATTATGGAACCGGTGCTGTGATGACAGCTGATGCCGACCGTCAGGATCAACCTCTGGTCTTTGTGGATCAGGTAGGTACCTTCCTTAATAAGGGCCGTAACCTCGAAACGGTGATGTCTCCACGTTGGGGAGAGACAAACTCGGGTATCCGTTTGGTGAAATATCCCATTTACGATAATGGAGGAGACAAAGGCTTTAAGGAAATCAATGAAGTTGAGTTCCGTCTCGCTGAGGCCTACTTCAATGTTGCTGAATGCGAGATGCGTAAGGGCAATAGCGGAGAAGCAAAAAAATACGTTGATGAGGTGCGCAAGCGCTATTATAGTGCCAGTGACTGGAATATCGTAAAAGACCAGCCAGGACCAGGCTTCGACAAATTCGATACTGACTGGATGCTCTCAGAATGGGGATTGGAGTTCCTCGGTGAGGGGCGTCGTAGACGCACAGATCTCCGTCGTTTTGATAAATTTACGCAGGGTCAATGGTGGTTCTTTGGCAGAGCCTCTGAGACGGGTGTCGATCTCCCGGCAAAGCGTGACCGCAAGTATGAGTGGTATCCGTTGCCTCAGTCTGCTCTGTCAGTTAACCCAGGTTTAATTCAGAATCCTAACTATAAATAAAACTTGATCATGAAAAAAAATATATTATGTCTGACGACTCTTCTCTTGTGCATTGCTGGTTTGATGAGCAGTTGCAGTGATACGGAGGATATCGTTTTTGACCATGAGAAACCGGCCTTCGAACTGAAAGCTGACAAGATCTTGTTAGAGGTTATCCCTCCCTCAACAACCAATGCCTCTGATGATATATACATTGTCGGTGCTTGTAATGGTCTGACTGATGAGAGTGTGATAGGTGATGCCACTTGGAAGCTTAATCTCAGTGATGACATCACAGGCAAACGAGGTATATACTTAGATCCTACTACATTCGTCTCAGGCAAGACACTTGCTGATGGCTATCATTTTGTCAATTCCAATCAGCGCAACGAGGTGACCTCGCTCGGTGACAATATCACGAGAACGGAGAGTCCTGCCGTAGGTACGCGTACCAATATGTATATCTCCAAATGGGCAGCCTACTTTGATCCTGCTCCCGAAGAACCTGTTCACGACGGTTTCGTGGTATACGTTGATAACCAAACATCGTGGAATAGCCTGTACCTCTATCAATGGGGGGCTGTCAATGACCTCAATGGCGCATGGCCTGGTGCCACGCCTACAGGCACAGAGGTGAAGGATGGCATTACATATACTTATTTTGATATGGGAGATGCAAATAGCGGACTTGCCCAAAACCTTATCTTCAATAATGGAGAAGGTACACAGCTTAAGGATTTCGCATATACGATCGACCATGACCTATACCTGAGGATTACTGATGCTGGTGTAGAAGAAATCAATGCAGCGCCTGTCCACGATGGATTCACCGTTTTTGTAAAGAATGAGACAGGTTGGGATAATCTTTACCTCTATCAGTGGGGTGATGTCAATGACCTCAATGGCGCATGGCCCGGTACTGAGCCAACAGGCACTCAGACCATCAATGGTGTTGAGTATACCTATTTTGATATGGGTGATGCCAACACTGGTTTGAAGCAGAATCTCATTTTCAACAATGGTAATGGGACACAACTTTCTGATTTCAGTTACACCATAGATCATGATGTATACCTGGACATAACAGCGAGTGGTGTTACGGAAATTTCTGCGGATGCTAACGCGAAAAAAATAAGATAAATATTTGCTTTTAAATTAAGATTATTGAATTATCAAAAGGGGTATCCTTTGTGAAAAGGGTACCCTTGTTAAAAAGTTACCATCATGATAAATAAGAGATATATAAGTTATTTACTCTCAGCTATTCTAATCATATTTTGCATACAAAGTACGTTTGCAGATGATTATATTGATAAAATCAATATACAGACTTATGGATCAGGCCAACAGGTGATATACGAGCTTAACGTAGGATCTTATACCAAGGAGGGTACCTTCAAGGCGGCACAAGAAAAACTGTTGGAACTGAAGAAAACGGGAGTTGATATTGTATGGCTCATGCCCATCTACCCAAGAGGCGGAGGTATCAACAGCCCTTATGCGGCTGTTGACTTTACAGCTGTCAATCCTTCTTACGGTACCATCAATGACCTTAAAAACTATGTGGCTGCTGCTCATAAATTGGGAATGAAGGTTTGGCTTGACTGGGTGCCTAACCACATGGCTACAAATGCGACATGGGTAACTACCCATCCTGAATATTTCACTCAGGTAAATGGTAGAATGGTGCATCCTAACAATTATGGTGACGTGTACCAACTCAATTATTACAATAGTGATCTCGTAAATGCCATGAACGATTGTTTAAAGTTCTGGATTGATCAGACAGACGTAGATGGTTTCCGTTGTGATTATATCTCTAGTCCTACCATTCCTGTAAGTTATTGGCAGAACACGATTCCGATGCTGAAGAACTATAAAAACGGTAAGAGTATCACCATGCTTGGAGAAGCCGACATGTCTGACAAGGCCACTCTGCTTCAGGCGGGCTTTGATTATGATTATGCATGGGGTTTTCAGGAAACGAATCTGCAGAATAACTTCGGTGCAAAAGGTGTATATGCTACGGCGCTAAAGACCTATGCTTCTAATTTCCTCAACAAGTCTTACACAATGGGCGTAGGAAGAATGGTATATCTCACGAATCATGATCAAAACTATAACTACAACAAGAAGACCTTAACCCAGAAATATGGTCAGAACAAATATCTTCTTACGGTTCTCACCTATACCCTCTATGGTATGCCGATGATATATAATGGTGAGGAAACGGGAGGAGATCAGTCGTTAAACTACTTTCTTGATACCAAGATAGACTGGACGGTGTCTGATCCAAAGATGCTCAACACTTTGCGCACTCTTGCTGCTATCAAACACACTCAAGTTGCTTTGCATGATGGGAAAACAGAGGCTGACAATCCGAAAGTTGATTTTCTTACAACATCAGATGGTAATAAGTATATTCTTGCTTACAAGCGTTCATCGGGGAGCAGCGAAGTTGTCGTTGTATTAAACACCAGTACATCAGAGCAGACTGTTAATATTCCTGGGATTAATGGGGACTATAGCTTATGGCTTAATAGCAACACCATTGCCAATGGAGTAAGTCGAAAAGGCTACAGTTTTGGAGGTAGCTTGAATATTAATGTTCCCGCGAAAGGATACTTGGTCTTTGTCAAGGGGGCCTACACTGACGAAACGATTAACACGCGAATAGACCCAATAATTGCCGATCAGGAAAGTATCTCGGCTAATGATTGCTATTACAACCTCCAGGGAATGGTTATAAGCAAACCTCAAGAAGGTATCTTTATATATAAAGGCAGGAAATATATCATGCATTAAATACTTAATGTCCCCTGCTGCTATAGCGGGGTTAGGAGATAGGAGTTAGGAGTTACCGCGCGAGCCTGTTTTTAAGGTTTTCCTTTGTGTCAGCGCCAAGATCCGACGGAGGAGGATCTGCCCTTTGTGGGGTGAGGGGTGGGGAGAGGCTTTGCCTCTCACAAGCCCTCACCCCACAAAGGGCAAAGGGCCTAAGCCCTTGGTGCCGGCACAAAGGTTTTTATTGGTTTTGGTCTCAAGGGAAAGTCGCCGAGATGCGTCACCCTGAATCCCCTAATTTTTCTTGCAAGTGCTTGATTATCAAGAAAGGTATTTGCTCTCAATAATAAAGTGACGAAGTCAGGAGCTAACGACATTTACAAAAAACTGACTATTATTTGCAAATATCGAAACAAATGGCTAATTTTGCCAATAAGTCAAGATAATATTTATTGTATGGGGAACCTGAGCCTGCCGGAGCTTGCCGCACGTTATGGCATCAAGGATATTTATGGGGCCAGCGTCGCTTATTTCTCGTCCCGGGAGGGTGGCGCCAGCGATTTACGTGTCGTGAACGACCGTATCTGTTGTTATGAGATGCAGCTTATCCTCAGCGGCTATGCTGATGTTGACATTGCCGGGCGCAAGCATCATTTGGATCACGGCTCTCTCCTTGTCCTCACGCCTTACCAGCCCGCCCAGTGTCATTTCTCTCCCAATGCGGTCACCGAGGGGCTGCTCATCGACCGGGTGTTCTACGACGGCATATCCTCCACCGACCTCACTGGAGATGTGCAGATCCCGGGCATCCCCTCGCAGTTCAACACCGTCTACCAGCTCACGGAGAGCCAGACACAGGAGCTCAGCGGCATCTTCCGGCAGATACAGAAAGCCATCCACTATATGCATCTCTACAAAGCGGAGATGATACAGTCGCTGGTACATATCTTTAAGCTTTTTATCAGTGAACTGCCTTTCAAGGATAATGTGCTCACCCCCGACTTCCGGAACAAGGAGAATATCTATAAGATCTTCCTGCATCTGTCAGAAAGAAATTTCAGACGGGAGCGGCAGATACAGTTCTATGCGGATAAGATCGGCATCACTACGACTTATCTCAGCAGGGTGGTGAAGGAAATATCGGGCACCACGGTCAACGACCACCTCACGCGCCGGGTGTATCATGAGGCGTGCAACCTCTTAAAGACGACCACTAAGACCATGGGTGAGATTGCTTATGAACTCGGCTTCAAGGATCAGAGTGCCTTCACCAACTTCTTCAAGCTCCATGCCCATTGCTCGCCCAAATGTTTCCGGAAAGACCAGCAAACGACTGAACATCCACATCTCTGATTCCCGCATCTCTGATCCCCACATCTCTGATTCCCGCGTCGATGGTGGCGAACCTGTCGGCATAGCGCCGGGCGATGTCGAGGTCGTGGGTGGAGACGAGCACGAGCTTGCCCAGGTCGTGGGCGATGGTGCGGAGCAGTGCCATCGTGGTGTGCTTGCTCTCGTAGTCGAGGAAGGCGGTGGGCTCGTCGAGGAGCAGGATGGGTGTCTGCTGGGCGATGGCACGTGCAATCATCACCTTCTGCCGCTCACCGTCGCTGAGCGTGGAGAGGTCGCGGTCGGCAAAGGCTTGCGTGTTTGTGCATGCCATCGCTTGCGCTACGAGGGCTTCGTCTGTCTCCTTGAGTTTCCCGAAGAACCCGGTGTAGGGCATGCGTCCCATGGCGACGACCTCGCGCGCCGTGAGGTTCAGCAGGTCTGGCTTCTCGGTCAGTACAATGGAAAAAAGGCGCGCACGCGCCGCTGCCGAGAGCGCGGTGCAGTCGTGCACCGCTCCCTCGGTATGATAAACGACACGCCCCGCAAGCGGTGGTTGCAGGCCTGCGAGGGTGCGGAGAAGGGTCGATTTGCCAACGCCGTTGCTGCCTATGAGACACACGAGGCGCCTGGCTTCTAAGGTGCCGT
>ULTQ01040878.1_pt1 | contig 11442 bp, 8 predicted proteins | sample 1957731 | NCBI WGS metagenome assembly ULTQ01 (sample SAMEA4835738, study PRJEB28245) | human gut metagenome | biome: gut microbiome; material: fecal sample | place: Denmark | collected 2008 | reverse complement strand
CCCGGTGGATACGGCCAGCGCGGCCGCCCCTCCTTCCAGGGAGGCGATGCGTTGTTCAAAAACATCTGCGGTTGGGTTCATCAGGCGGTTATAAATATTGCCCGGCTCCGCCAGGGCAAAACGGGCCGCCGCCTGTTCCGAGTCTTTGAAGACATAGGAAGTGGTGGCGTAAATAGGTACGGCGCGCGCATCGGTGGCCGGGTCCGGACTTTCCTGACCCACGTGGATCTGGCGTGTTTCAAATCGATGGTTCTTGCTCATGTTTTTATATTCCTATCGGAAAACTAGGAAATGGATAACGAAAAGAAAAGACCATGTCAAGCTCCGGGTAAAAAAAACGGGACATGGGCCGGAATGGGAAAAGGTGGAGAAATGTTCAGGCCCGCGGCCGCTGCTTAAATGCCGGCTCCGTAGTCGCAGCCGATTTCCTTCTGCTGCTCGGCCAGATCTTCCAGCGTTACGCGGCGCAAATAATTCTCAATGACTTGCTGGAGCCCGCGCCAGAAAGGCAGCGTGGCGCATCCTGCCGCCCGTGGGCACGGATTTTCGTGGGGAGCCGTGCAGGAAATAGGCAGAAGGGAGCCTTCCGTCAGTTTCAGGATTTCTTCCGTGGTGTATTCGCGCGGATGTCTGGAAAGGCGGTATCCTCCCGCCTTTCCCCGGAAGCTCTGGACAAATCCCGCTTTCAGGAGGATGGCGATAATCTGTTCCAGATAACGTACGGTAATGTCCTGCCTGGCGGAAATCTCCTTCAGGGAAACGTAGCCTTCGTTGCGGTGGTGGGCGAGATCAATCATCAGGCGCAATGCGTAACGTCCTCTGGTGGAAACCTTCATCATATCGGTTAAATAAACGATATTTCCGGATGCCCGTCAATAGGGAATGAAGGTTCCACGCGGAATGGCGGGCTTCTTCCCCGGTTGAAAGTTTAATAATTGTAATGGCGGGGAACCCGGGGGCCTATTCCGGTAAAAATTTCCCAGGAAATGGTGCCGGCCTTTTCAGCCAGTTCCGTCACGGGGATATGCGGCCCCATGATTTCTGCGGTCATGCCCGGTTCCGCGTGCGGCGCCCGGCTGACGTCCACGATGATTTGATCCATCGTCACGCGCCCGAGAAGGGGGCAGGAAACCCCGTCCACCATGACGCGGGCGCCCTTATGGGCCAGGGAACGCAGATAGCCGTCCGCGTAGCCTATGCCCACGGTCGCCACCCTGGTGGGATGGTCCGTCACATAAGTGCCCCCGTAGGAAATGCCGTGGCCTTCCGGCAGCGTGCGCACCACCGTCAGGCGGGAAAAAAGAGCCATGGCCGGCCTTAATTGAGAGGCCCATGGGGAGTCAATGGGGGAAAACCCGTACAGCACCAGCCCGGGGCGGCACATGTTGTTGGAGGGAATTTCATAATCCAGGGAGGCGGCGCTGTTGGCCAGGTGGCAATACTTCAAGGGCAGTTTCTCCCGGATGCGGGCGGCCATCCGTTCAAAGAGGGCGATTTGCCTGAGCGTGATTTCCCGGTCCTCGTCCGCGCAGGGCAGGTGTGCTCCCAGGCCTTCCGGATGCAGGCTGTCCAGTTCTCCCAGGCGGGAAAGCAGTTCTTCAAGCTGGTCCGGCAGGAATCCGCCGCGGCCCATTCCCGTATCCACGGAAAGGTGGATGGGCAGCGTCTTTCCGTACAGCCGCGCCAGGGAATTGTAATGCTCTGCCTCCTCCATGGTGGAAATGAAGGAGCGCCAGCCGTTCAGCACGATTTCCTCCCGTTCCTCCGGGAACGCGGGGCCCAGGATGTAAGGGCGGGTGCGGCAGCCCGCCTGGCTGATGCGCCGGGCTTCCCCCACATTGGCCACCCCGAAGAAAGCGATGCCTTCCGAATCCAGCGTGCGGCAAACCTGTTCCAGCCCGTGGCCGTAGGCGCCTGCCTTCACGACGGGCATGTAATATTCCCCTTTGGCCGCCTGCTTGACGACATTCAGGTTATGGCGGATGGCCCCGAGGTCGATTTCGGCCCAGGCGCGGGGAGGGCTGGTTGCTGGCATGGTTGGAAAATGGCGGAAAGGTTGGAAAAAGAGGGGCGCCGGATGCTCCCGGCGCAGGGGATTGTCCGTCTTTGGCCGCGCAATTCCAGACGGATTTTTGTCAGTCTTTCGAACTTTCAGAAGGTATAAAAACTGCCATGTGCTGAAACACATGGCAGTTTGATAAAAATGCTTTTGTTACCGGTGTGACTGGCTGGCAGTCAGGAAAATCGGTTTGCATTTCAAATTTTGTCTTGAATCCGTTGGGAATTAAAGTGATGTTCAGATGTTTTGTCAACTGTTTTTTTCTGAATGGAATAATTTTTAAAATACTTGATGGAATGCAATATTGGCATATAATATGAATTAAAGCAGTTTTTTTGTGATGTCGCGTTCTCTCACTTTTTCGTTTGATATTGGTTATGCATCCATTGGATGGGCTGTCATTGCTTCCGCATCCCATGATGATGCGGATCCCTCGGTTTGCGGTTGCGGTACGGTTCTGTTTCCGAAAGATGATTGTCAGGCATTTAAAAGGCGTGAATACAGACGTTTGAGACGCAATATCCGCTCCCGGCGCGTTCGCATCGATCGTATCGGCAGATTGCTGGTTCAGGCGCAAATCATCACGCCGGAAATGAAAGAAACTTCCGGGCACCCCGCTCCCTTTTATTTGGCGTCAGAAGCGTTAAAAGGGCATCGAACTCTCGCCCCGATTGAGCTTTGGCATGTTCTCCGCTGGTATGCTCATAACAGAGGGTACGACAATAATGCCTCATGGTCTAACAGCCTTTCAGAAGATGGCGGGAACGGGGAGGATACCGAGAGAGTGAAGCATGCTCAAGATTTGATGGATAAACATGGGACGGCGACCATGGCGGAAACCATTTGCCGGGAATTGAAACTGGAAGAGGGCAAAGCGGATGCTCCGATGAATGTTTCAACGCCGGCTTATAAAAATCTCAATACCGCTTTTCCCCGTTTAATCGTGGAAAAGGAAGTACGACGTATATTGGAGCTTTCCGCGCCTCTGATTCCGGGGCTGACTTCGGAAATCATGGAGTTGATTGCCCAGCATCATCCCCTGACAACGAAACAACGCGGCGTGTTGATTCATTACGGGATAAAATTGGCCCGGTGTTATCGTGGGAGTCTTTTGTTCGGTCAGTTAATCCCCCGTTTTGATAACCGTATCATCAGCCGTTGCCCTGTCTCGTGGGCTCAGGTGTACGAAGCTGAGCTAAAGAAAGGAAATTCTGAGCAAAATGCCCGTGAACGGGCAGAAAAACTATCCAAGGTTCCGACGGCGAATTGCCCGGAATTTTATGAATACCGCATGGCCCGGATTTTATGTAACATCCGTGCGGACGGAGAGCCTCTTTCTGCAGAGATACGCAGAGAATTGATGAATCAGGCCCGACAGGAAGGAAAGTTGACCAAAGCGTCTCTGGAGAAGGCCATCTCTTCTCGTCTGGGAGAGACAGAGACTAATGTAGCCAACTATTTTACTTTGCATCCTGACAGCGAAGAGGCTCTTTACCTGGATCCTGCCGTGGAAGTTCTGAAAAGAAGCGGCATCGGGGAAACTCTTTCTCCATCTGTTTACCGGCTTGCCGCCAATCGTCTGCGTCGCGGGAAGTCCGTTACCCCGAATTATTTGTTGAATTTGCTTAAGTCCCGTGGGGAATCTGTCGAGGCGTTGGAAAAGAAGATAGAGAAAGAACGCCATCAACAGGCCAATCGAAAGAAAGCCAAGAAGACAGATCCGGATTATGCCGCCACGCCGTTAAAACCCAGGTATGCGACGGGACGAGCGCCGTATGCCCGCCCCGTCTTGAAAAAAGTTGTGGAAGAAACCCTTGACGGGGAAGACCCGACGCGTCCTGCCCGGGGAGAAGCGCATCCGGATGGGGAACTGAAAGCGCATGACGGTTGTCTGTATTGCCTCCTTGACGCGGATTCTTCCGTGAATCAATACCAGAAAGAACGCCGTCTTGATACGATGACCAACAACCACCTTGTCCGTCACCGTATGTTGATTCTGGATCGCTTGCTGAAAGATTTGATTCAGGATTTCGCCGACGGGCAAAAAGACAGAATTTCCCGCATTTGTGTGGAAGTTGGCAAGGAGCTGACAACGTTTTCCGGCATGGGCAGCAAAAAGATTCAGACAGAACTGAATCTGCGTCAGAAAAGCCATACGGAAGCCGTCAATAAATTAAAACGGGATTTACCGGGGAAAGCGCTTTCTGCCAATCTGATACGCAAGTGCCGCATCGCCATGGACATGAACTGGACATGCCCGTTTACCGGTGAGCGGTATGGCACTCATGAGCTGGAAAATATGGAGATGGAACATATCGTCCCCTATTCTTTCCGGCAGTCTAACGCGCTTTCTTCTCTGGTTCTCACGAGGAAAGAGGTTAACAAGATGAAAGGTCAGCGTACCGGGTACGATTTTGTGGAGCAGGAGCAGGGTAAGCCGGTTACGGGACGAACGAACCTGCATATTTGTTCCTTTAATAATTATAGGGAATTTGTTGAGAAGTTGGACGACAAGAAGTGGCATGAAGATGACCGCAAGCGCAAAAAGAAGCGCAAGGCCTTACTGATGGTGAGGGGATTGTCCCATAGGCATCAATTACAAAATCACGATGCCATGAAGGAAATAGGCATGACGGAAGGCATGATGACGCAGAGTTCCCACCTGATGAAACTGGCATGCAAGTCTATTAAAACCTCTCTGCCGGATGCGCACATCGACATGATTCCCGGCGCTGTTACTGCTGAAGTTCGCAAGGCGTGGGATGTTTTTGGGGTCTTTAAGGAATTATGCCCGGAAGCTGCCGACCCGGACTCCGGCAAGATTCTTAAGGAAAACCTGCGTTCTCTCACTCATTTGCATCATGCCTTGGATGCCTGTGTGCTGGGGCTTATTCCCTATATCATACCCGCTCATCATAATGGTTTGCTGAGACGTGTTCTTGCCATGCGCCGAATTCCGGAAAAACTGATACCTCAAGTCAGGCCTGTTGCGAATCAGCGTCATTATGTCCTGAATGATGATGGACGCATGATGTTGCGTGATCTTTCCGCCTCTCTTAAAGAAAATATTCGTGAACAATTGATGGAGCAGAGGGTCATTCAGCATGTCCCTGCAGACATGGGCGGCGCTTTACTCAAGGAAACCATGCAGAGAGTGCTTTCTGTTGATGGAAGCGGGGAGGATGCCATGGTTTCTCTTTCCAAAAAGAAAGATGGGAAGAAGAAAAAAAATCAGGTAAAAGCAAGCAAATTGGTCGGAGTGTTTCCGGAAGGCCCGTCAAAATTGAAGGCTCTTAAGGCAGCCATAGAAATTGATGGCAATTATGGAGTGGCGTTAGATCCCAAGCCGGTGGTGATCAGACATATTAAGGTGTTTAAGCGAATCATGGCCCTGAAAGAACAGAACGGCGGCAAGCCGGTGCGCATTTTGAAAAAAGGCATGTTGATTCATTTAACCTCGTCTAAAGATCCCAAGCATGCAGGTGTATGGAGAATTGAATCCATACAGGATTCAAAAGGTGGCGTAAAATTAGATCTTCAGAGAGCGCATTGCGCTGTACCTAAAAATAAGACGCATGAATGTAATTGGCGTGAAGTAGATCTCATTTCTTTATTAAAAAAATACCAGATGAAAAGATACCCTACTTCTTATACGGGAACTCCACGATAAGGCATTTTACATGTCATACCATATTCTAAGCATAGATGCCTATACATGCCATCTGAGCTGCGACAAGGGCCAACTCAGATGCGCGGATGGAGAGAATTCTCCCCGGACGATTCCGCTGGAGGATGTGGGGGCTGTTGTGCTCAGTTCTTTTAAGGCGACGCTCACGAGCAATTTGCTGATAGAACTGGCCAGGAAGAGAATAGGATTTGTGCTGTGTGAAAGCTACAGGCCTGCCGTGCTGCTCCTGCCAGCGGATCGGTCTACGGATACCGGTCTGCTAAGACATCTGGCGGATATGCCGGCCCGTTTGCGGAACCGCCTTTGGCAAAAGACTTTGGATGCCAAGTGTGGGAATCAGACGGCTCTGGCCCAAGCATGGAATCCGCATCATCCCGCCATTGCGGAGCTGAAGAGAATGGCCGTGACGGAAAAGACGGCGAGGGAAGCAGAGTGCGCCCGCCTGTTCTGGAGCGTATTTGCGGATACATGGGCAAACTCCGATTTTCGCAGGGGACGTCATGAGGAGGGGTTTAATAACCTCTTCAACTATGCGTACGCTATTCTGTTGTCTTGCATATTGCAATATCTCTTTGCTCTGGGGCTGGATCCCTGCTTCGGCATTTTTCATCAATCCCGGGAACATGCAGCGCCTTTGGCTTATGATCTGATGGAACCCTTCAGGCCTGCCTTTGACGCCAATGTGGCCCGTTGGATTCATTTGTGCCTGCGGGAAGGAAAAACAGAAGAGAGAGCAGGAGAAATCACCCGTGAGTTCAGGCAACATATTACAGCCACCTTGCAGGCTTCTGTCATGTACCGGGATAAACAGCTGCCGTTGAAAGCGGCGGTAGAGGCCGTTTGCCGCAGTTTCCGCAAAGCAGTTCTTGCCGGACAATCCGGACCGTATGAACCATGGCTTATGACAACTATAAAATGGGCTGGCTAGTTGTGTTCTTTGATCTTCCCACAACCACGCCGGAAGATAAAAAAAACTATCAATATTTCCGTAAGGCTCTTTTAGAAGACGGCTATACGATGATTCAGTATAGCGTCTATGCCCGCGCGTGCGTTACTCAGGAAAGAATGGCTACCCACTCCCGCAGAATCCAGAAAATGATACCGCCTGATGGTTCTGTCCGCTGTCTTTTCGTTACGAATATCCAGTGGGATAAGATGTTCGTTTTTCATGGCAGGTCTTGTCCCCGACAGGAGGTTTCCCTGCCTCAGCAGATGCTCCTCTGGTAAAAATATCGGACGCCGTATTTTTTTATAAGTCGCTGAACATAAAAATAAGGCACAGTATCTATTGTACTGTGCCTTATTTTGGATTCAAGGCAAAACCCGTTCCACGCCATCCTGGGCGGGCATATATTGTACTGTGCCTTATTTTGGATTCAAGGCAAAACCTGACGAAGAAAGACCTTTACCTGTAACGTATTGTACTGTGCCTTATTTTGGATTCAAGGCAAAACAACTTCTCCGGTGCAAGTCACCTGCGTATAAATTGTACTGTGCCTTATTTTGGATTCAAGGCAAAACAGAAGATGTTGAGGTCACTAGAGGATAACGATTGTACTGTGCCTTATTTTGGATTCAAGGCAAAACTAAAGCTCCGCGAGTTCCGGCACGCCAAGCAATTGTACTGTGCCTTATTTTGGATTCAAGGCAAAACGGGAAACTTCGCCGCAATAACTTCCTATGCATTGTACTGTGCCTTATTTTGGATTCAAGGCAAAACTACGTCGGCAATACAGTCATCAGTGCTCGCATTGTACTGTGCCTTATTTTGGATTCAAGGCAAAACAAGAGAATGAAGAAACCGAATCCCCGGTAAATTGTACTGTGCCTTATTTTGGATTCAAGGCAAAACTAAATGAATTGCGGGATTTGAGCAATGTTTATTGTACTGTGCCTTATTTTGGATTCAAGGCAAAACAGAGTTGTCACGCTTGAGACAGGCAACGGAATTGTACTGTGCCTTATTTTGGATTCAAGGCAAAACCTCAACCTGCCGCAACGATCGCCAAGTGCGATTGTACTGTGCCTTATTTTGGATTCAAGGCAAAACGGCTGACGGATACGCATTACGCCTATACGGATTGTACTGTGCCTTATTTTGGATTCAAGGCAAAACCTTTCTTTCGGTTGTGTTCCCCGCCCTACTATTGTACTGTGCCTTATTTTGGATTCAAGGCAAAACCTGACCCGGTTCCTTCCCTCCACCATCGAATTGTACTGTGCCTTATTTTGGATTCAAGGCAAAACTGGGGGTTTTGCTGAACGTCATAACCCCGATTGTACTGTGCCTTATTTTGGATTCAAGGCAAAACTAAGGTGCGTTTCGGGGGTGTACTTAATTGATTGTACTGTGCCTTATTTTGGATTCAAGGCAAAACACAGTTGGAATAGATAGGGGCGTGTTTCCCATTGTACTGTGCCTTATTTTGGATTCAAGGCAAAACTGTAGTTTGCGAGTTCAAGAGTGGGGAATGATTGTACTGTGCCTTATTTTGGATTCAAGGCAAAACAACATTGTCGAAGGCATCTGGAAACAATTTATTGTACTGTGCCTTATTTTGGATTCAAGGCAAAACGGGAAGGCCCGCGAGGAGTATCGCGAGGGCATTGTACTGTGCCTTATTTTGGATTCAAGGCAAAACCTCGTATCTCCGCGACGGGGAATGCCAATCTATTGTACTGTGCCTTATTTTGGATTCAAGGCAAAACATTGTTGTTTGGTTTATTGTTGCGGGTTGCATTGTACTGTGCCTTATTTTGGATTCAAGGCAAAACTTTTAGCAATAGAAAGCAAGTTGTCAAATATTGTACTGTGCCTTATTTTGGATTCAAGGCAAAACATACTTTCGTAGGGCGGCGTGATTATTCTGATTGTACTGTGCCTTATTTTGGATTCAAGGCAAAACAAATGCGCCTCCGGTCTGATGGAGCAGGGGATTGCTCCGCCTTTGGCCGCGCAATTCCAGACGGATTTTTGTCAGTCTTCCTTTAACGGAGCGGGAGAAACAAAGCTGTGCGTCCAGAACATGGCGCCGGTTGCGGAGGTGATTCCGTCCATGTTAAGATAGCGAGCCAAAAGCAGGGAGGGGGAGGAGTGCCCCATCTCCTTCTGAAGAAGGTTTTGATTGCAGAAATGGGCCAGGTGGTAGGAGGCGTAGGTATGCCTCAGCACGTCCTGCACCCATCCGCTTTTTTTCAGGATGCCGGACCGGCGCCTTACTTCCCTCCATTTCTTTTCCCAGTTGGGCGGGCAAACGGGACGGGAGGGGGAGCAGGCGGAAGACGTCCGGCTGAGGATGGAGCCCAGCACGGGAAGGATGGAAACATGGCGGCTCCCTCCTGTTTTGGTATGGGTGGGCGCCAGTGAAACCAGGCCGGATTTCAGGTTGATGTGCTTCCAGGTCAGCCTTTTGACTTCGTGGGGGCGTATGCCCGCGTACAGCATCAGGGCGCAGGCCGGCAGGCATGCCCCGTGGAACAACTGTTCCGCGGTGTGGAGAAGCCGTTTTGCCTCGTACAGGGAAAGGGCCCTGATGCGTTTTTCCCTGAGGATGGGGGGAGGAACCAGAAAGGCCGCGTTTTTACGGCACCACCCGCGCTTCAGGGAAAAATTCAGGATGCCGCTCAGGATCAGCCGCCCCTTGTGCCGCTGGCGGGGAGTGGAAAAGCTTTTGCGGAGATAACGCTCGCAATCTTCCGGCGTGATGGAACGGACCTGTTTTCTTGCCAGTTCCGGGCATTTTTTCATCATCCGGGCAGCCATATAGCGGATTTCCTGCAGCGTGCGGGGCCGGCGATGTTTCCTTGCTTCCAGGCTGGCGCGGACAGCCTGGGAAAACGGCACGCTTGTTTCCCTGTCGGCAAGGGCCTCTCCTCCCAGCCGTATGCATCGTTTGGCCCGGGTTATTCTGTCGCCTCTTCCGCGGCTGGTGTCCAGGAGGTCCTTTAGAAGAAGGAAAGCGTCCATGGGAGGAATGCCCAGGGAACGGATGAGGAGGATTCCTGTCTGATCCGTGTCGGTGGGGAAAGAGGAAGTCGGTATGTTCATGAAGAACGTTGTAGCAGAGGATTCCCAATCCGTACACAAGTCTAAAATGTGATGATAACAGCTATAAAGATCAAACAGGAACGGAAAAGGAAATGAAAGATGATAAACAATGATTCATAAAAATATGTTAGATTTTTTTCTACATTATTCGATATAAATGTACGGATTGGGAATCCGTTAGAACAGGCAAAAAATGAATGTTTCTATTTCCTTATTAATCATATTTGGAACAGTCTTTCTGGTGGGAGAACATGTTTTGGCTCGAACTTTGGAAACGGGAAGAGCGGGTGGCTATTACACTCATTCCGGGAAAGGGGACAGAAGCGCCAGAGCTAGGTTTGAACGGTTCAAAAGCAGAAAAACGCCTACAACTAGAACCAGCATAACCCCGATTTCCGTTTCAGACCAATATGGGAACAGGTATCGTGGGGATTTAATTACCAGCACTTATGACCCTTCAGCCAAAGCCAGGGCGGGAGCTGCCGCCTGGGATAAACGTCAAAGCGCCAAAGCCAAGACAATCATCAACCAGGCGGAACATGAAGCCCAGTCAAAAATTGCCAGGGAAGAAGAAGCTCAGGTCTTTCGCGCATCTCTGTCACGCCTTCAGGAAGCCGTAAAACAGGGAAAGGTGGACAAGGTTCTTGCAGACAAGATGGTAAAGGTTTTGTCCCTGCGCGTCAAACAGGGAATAATGGATAGAAGGGAGGCCGCTGGCGCTATTGATTATTTGATTCTCAATAATAAAATTAATATTAAATAACGGAATCATCAGGATAAATGGGTGAAAGCTGGTATAAATATTGATTGTTAATGAGTATGCTTCATGCAATATTAAGTATTTTGGTTGGAGCGCTGGGAGGGTTGAGCGCCAGGGTGATTTTTTCTTTTGCGGCTTCCGTCGTCCTGCTGCCCCTGTCTTTATTCTCTTCAAGAAGGGAAACTCAAGTTTCTACAGTACAAGCCGCTTTGGCTTTGTGCTTACTGGTTATTGCTGTTTCCCTGTATGATTTTGCAGTAATAAAAAGCTGGAAAGGAATAGTGGAACATTTGACGTGGGGAGACTATATAGGAATTGTTGTTTTCTGTGTATCTTCTGCCTGTATTCCTGACAGCCGTGCAGCGGACATGGCAGGAGACTGCAAGTATAACAGTATGATATTAAATGCGGGCGTTTATTTTTCCTTATTTATTCCTGTAGGTTTTTTATTGATGGACTGTTCTGAAAATATGTGGTCTTACTTATCTTTCATCATCGTCTTTCTGCTGTTCTCGTTTTTCCTGATAGATTTTCATTGTTCTAAAAAAAGCATGAAACAAATATTTGCGGATGGAAATAATTATCCGGAAATAGAGATAGAGAAAAAACGGTGGGCAGGAAGAAAATGGCGGATGATTGCAATCATCATTTCCGTATGTTTTTTAACGGCTTTTAGTGTTGTACAGCTATTTAATGGAAAAAAATACGCCCATGAGAACGAGACAGTAGAACTGGATCATACCCGCCTGATGGATTTGGGGGAGCAGTATTTGAATAAAGGAGATGTGGAGAGAGCTGTCTCATGTTTCAAAAAATCGGCGGAGTTTGGAAACGCGAAAGCCCAGAGGAGGCTGGGATACTTTTATTTTTGGGGAAAAGGAATCAGG
>ULTQ01065419.1_pt1 | contig 11480 bp, 8 predicted proteins | sample 1957731 | NCBI WGS metagenome assembly ULTQ01 (sample SAMEA4835738, study PRJEB28245) | human gut metagenome | biome: gut microbiome; material: fecal sample | place: Denmark | collected 2008 | reverse complement strand
GCAATACCATCGAGGAAAATTTTTATAGGAGATGTAAAGTAATGTTATAAAAAAAAATTAGTGCCTAGAAACTTGACCACGATACTTCTAGGCACTTATTTTAAGATGATACAAGATTATATCCGACCATACTAAATAAATCTACAAGATGAAGAAAAACAATGCGCGTCCTAAAAACTTTTTATAATGGAGGAATCGTAAGCAAACTTTCAAAACTACATCATATAAGAAGTGGGAATCCGTACTAACCGTTTATCTTAATAGATTTATGAATAATCTTAATATCATCAATTATTATGTTAATTAAAAATCTCTCGAATTTTCTCAGGATCCATTTGAACCATTTTAGCAGTATTCAAGCATTCCAAGAAAGTATACATGACTTTACAAGATTCTACAATCTTATCCATATTCAAATGACCAGATTCATTAGTATATATCTTACGAAGTTCTGGATCTTTAGAAATGTTTTTAGTGTTATTGTACACCATTTCACCGAAAACATTTCTAGAATGTTGCTGGATAATATTGATCTTGCGTTTAGCATTAATATTATAAGATTCTTTAAGTTCCTCAGTTTGAGCTTTATTAATATTATCTTGAGTCTGTTGAAGAATCTCTTTAATCTTAATACGATCATTAGTATTTTGAGTTACGAAATCTTCGACAGCATCATTAACACGCTCACGAATCTTTGTAGTAATAGATTCGAAGTTTTGATTATTCAAAGTATCGAAGAAATCACTCTTAAGATTGTTATCGATATTAAATTCTGCATCTTTGTAGTTTACTTTTTCAGTAATTTTCTTATGGGTAGACTCAATCAACAAAGCACATTCTGCAAGAGTAACAGATGTATATTTAAATCGTCTAACCAGATTCTCTGCACCCTCTTCTTTTACGAAGTTTTTAACTAAAGATTCTTTAAGTGCAGAGAACTTTTCATCTTCAGAATAATAGCGTCTATCAAAGCATTCATTAAAGATATGCATAATTACATCATAAGTCATAGCCTCAAGAACTTCTTTAGACCATTTATTATATTTTTGAGTTTGACGCATATTACGTGTAGTAGATTCAATAATAAATTGAGTATCATCAATCTGTTTACGAATTGCAGATTGCTCTAATAATCCTTCAGGGATTACATCTTTATTACGATCTTCATATTCTTTAATACATGCAAGGGTAGTCTTTTTAATAATATTACTCATTATCTAAACCCCTCCTATTAAAATAATACAGAGCCAGATGCTGCTGCACTATCAGGAATTTCATCAGTTACATCATTTACTTTATATTTCTTTTGAGTGTTAATTACTTCCTTAGCAGTTTGAACCTCAGCAGTCTTAGCATCTACTTCAATAGCACTAGAAATTTTTCTAAACAGATCTACAAGTTTCATTTGACGCTCAATAACTTTATCTCTATCTTTACCAGCTACTTCTTTTTTAGCTACTTTAATATTATGAGCATTCATCTGAAGCATATCTGCTTGCATATCGAAATATTCAGCTACACGAGTACGAGAATAATAGAAGAAATAAATCAATTCTCTCATAATCGGAATAATGCCTAATACTAATACTACCAGAGCAACACCGCTACCAAAGAATCCCAAACCTAATTCAAGACCAGTGAATTTCTTAACTTTGGTTTTTACAATACCATCTAATGCAGTATCAATTTGGCCTTTAGCACAAGCTAAATTGAATTTTTCAAGATTGCTAAATAAAATACTATCTTTAGCTTTAGTATATGCTACAGAGTCTAATACTACAGCAAAGCTTTCTTTCCCAGGACGTTTAATAAACTCAATGCATGTAGCAATCAAATAAGAAATGCTAGAGATAATACTTAAAGTAATTGTGTTATATACAAGCATAGGCATTTCTGCATTTATATGATAACCACGTTCAAAAAGATTCTTTCTGCGACGTACATTATCAACTGCTGCTTTTACAATCAATACTGCATCTGGTTTTTGATGGTACTCTTTTAAGAGTTTCTCCATAATATCAATACAGCTAACAATCTTTTCATAATTCTTTAATTTAGTAATATCACCTTTACTGTTAGGGATATCACCGAAATCAACTTCATCTACTCTACCAATAATTTCTTCATATAATTTAGAAGTCAGAGAAGCCAAGAGTTTACTTTGATCTTCTTCATTTACTGCACAGAGTACTTCACGAGTATAACGGTCATTAATATCAAAATAGTTTCCACAAGCTTCTTGGAAATCTTTATTCTGATAATAGCCATTATTAGTAAAGATTTTTTCATTGCTTAAAAGAGTATTAAATTTTGCACCATCTTTATCTTTAGAGCGTTTTTCAAATTTCTTTGTAGGAGATACAAGATCACTAGGAATCATTCTTTTTTCGAAATATTTATTAAGTTCGAGATCTCTATCTTTTTTAATAATTACCGTAGTATCAGCAGTCTCCCAATGCTCACCTTCAAACAATGCTTGAAGGTCACAGAATTCAGTAAAAATATTTTCCATTTACTACCCCTCCTAGCGAGACATCTTGGTCATTAAGTTTACAATTTTCTTATAGCTATTATCTTGAGCATCTCTCTCTAAATGGCTAAAGGAAAGTGTTTCATACTCATCATGACCAGTATCAAAAATGAATTTTGCAGATTCTACACCCTCATCAATAATTACACAGCACATAAGGCTATAAGATTCCATGATAGGACGAATAACCGCAGCCTTTTCAATATTGATATTATATTCCTTCTTCAAAGTCTCTACGTCTTCTTTAGAAACGACTAAAGAGCTAATAGCTGCAGACTCATTACCTGCACCAATCATACGTTTATATTTTCCAAATAATGCTCTACGCTCAAGAACTTTCCAGATCTTACTCGTAGAACCACGACGAACACCAAGAGCATCAATTTTAGCTTTATCTACAGCAAATACAAAATCTTTCCAGAAAGAAATCTCTCTTGTAGTTGCTCTAATAAAATTGTGGAAACCTTGGTTGTCTTTATTCTTGAGCATTAAACGATTTACAATATCCATAGAATCTAACGGATAAAGTTTAGCTTTAATACCAATTACAGCACTAGTGTAAAGACCAGTTTGAGCATTATAGAAATTAACCACCATCATGGTTGGAACTAATTCATTAGCCTTTTTGATATCGGTAGTGAATACACGTTCACGTTCCATATTATTCATTGCTTGCATTTGCCTATAGTCTAATCTATCATAACGATAGGCATTTCTTAAGTTATTAGTTAATTTATTAAATTTTTTATTAGTTTTTGCCACACGTTTAGCTAATTTTCGTTGATTTTCAATTTCTTTCTTTAAATCAGACACTGCATCTTCTTTAATAATCGAAATATTAATAGAGTTGCCCATATGGTCAACTCTGTAATTATTAAGAGAATTTTCATTAATATCTTCAGGAAGAGTGTAGTTAAAGTTTTTAACAGATTCAGATAATTGTTGCCAAGCTTTAGCGTCATTAAATACCGCATGTTCTTGAGTAGATGCATACTTATTGATCATATCTACATAATCGTCTACAGTAAGACTAGCTACGTCATCAAGACTAGCATCGAGATTGCCATGGAATTTAGAGATGTAATCAATAGCATTTTTAGCATCACTAATTTGCATTGCAGAGAATAACATTTGCATCATAGTAACACACTTACGTTCAATGGCTTTAGAAACCATGACGGAATTTTCGATACTAATGTTATTACTGCAAAAAACTGGGAAAATCAAAGTCAACTTATCGGTTGCAGCAGCTACAGATTTATAGACCTTGTTGCTGAACGGATTCATAGTCATATCATCACCGTCAGCAATATTAGCAAGATCGATAATATCTCGTATGATACTTTCATGAATTGTTTTAGTATCAGACATATCTAAAACCTCCTATTTGGGTATAATTTATTACTATGTTGACAAAAAATAAAAGGTCATAAAATCACAAATAGTATAATACTAATCTATTTAATATGTAGAATTTTCTTCAAATTCGCCTTATCATTAGATGTGATTGTGTCGGATTGGTCAATATATCTACCAGCTTCTTTTATCCTTCTTCTTTGTTTCTTATATTTCTTACAAAGCTTTAAAGATAGATCACAGATTCTTTCATAAGATGCTTGTTGTTCATTATACAACTCATCTAACTCAGATTCTGCTTCTTCAAGTTCATCAAGCTTTGGGACTCCATAAGTTAAACTCAAAAAATTCGGATAACCATTCTCCATTAAATATAATGCTCCTGCATCTCCAACTGCCATAATAAGATCACACTCCTAAATACTTTAATAAAAATTTTGTTTGAAAAACTAATATGTGTAAGTATAGGAAATATAATCTTCTTATGACCTTTTATTCATTTCTATAATATATAATTATCTTATCATTTAGACCATATAATGCTAATATGAAAACATTAGAATAAATAAAAATAATACTATAGAAAGGAGAGCTATAATGGCAATAACTTTTTCGGATAATCATGATTCTTCAGGAAATGCTAAGAATGATGAAAATTATAAGTATACCACAAGAGAAGGATTCAGAAACCTAAACTCTGCAGTTTCTGATATGCTTCGTACTGTACAAGCTAATGGTATTAGAGAAACATCACAAGAAGAATTATATTATAAGTTTCAACGTATACCAGCTTTAGATGCACGAAAACGTTTAAATTATACTAAAGAATTTTTATTCTTTACAAAGCCAGACCTCCAGATATTACAGAATACTTCAAATATATTAAGACCTTCATTAGAAGACGTTCCAATATTTAACTGGGCACAAACCTATTATCCTGACGTATTAAGACAGCTTCAATATTCTGCTTCTTCTAGTAGATATCCATTTATGAATATCTTATCTAATACTAAAAAATCTAACTTAGAATTACCATCTATAACTGCTAATAATGATATTGAAACTGCAACAAATATATTTGGTACTAAGATGACATATAGAGGCTCATCTTATGCTTCAGATGATGGATTTGAATTTAGTATAGAATTTGAAGATACTCGTTATCTTGAATTATATATGCTTTTTAGAATATATGATGAATATGAAAGCCGTAAACAATATGGCATTATAGATATTCCACAATACTATGCTGATCAAAAGATACTTCATGATCAATTCTCTATATATAAATTTATAGTAGATGAGGATTTTGAAACTCTTGTATATTGGGCTAAACTTACTGGTGTATATCCTAAGAACGTTCCTAGAGAAACATTTTCTGACTTACCAGAAAATGGTGGCTTAAGCTATAGTATTCAGTTTCATGCAGCTTTTGTTGAAGATATGAAGCCTGAGATATTATATGACTTTAATACTGTGACTAATGGAACTGCATCTGGTGCTGCAAAATCTTGGTATGATGATGATATTCAAATGACAAACCCGGATTGGTGCCAGTCTGCATATATAGATAATAGTAGTACAGTTAGTAGACACCCAATTATAAGACCAAAATTAAAATGGAGGTAAGTATACAAATGTCTAATTTTTTAAGTTCAGATGTATACGAGATTACTCAATTAATTGAGGATATTAAAACTCGTAATATGGGAGGAGTTAGTTCATTAACTCTTGCCATGAGTATATTTGGTTACTTCTCAGAAATTTCTAGTGCCATGATGCAGAGTGCTGTAGTTATGGCATCTGAGTATTCTAACGAAGCAATTCCAGTAAAGGCTAAGTTTGAGAAAAATATTATTACTCATGCTCTTGCTCTTGGTATCGAAAAATTAAATGCTCAACCAGCGGTGGTTGAGCTTATGTTGTCTTTCCCTGAAGATATTATTATTGCTAATATGGTAAATAATAGAATTACTCTTGATAAAGATATGCAGTTATTTATCAATGGCTATGAATATCATTTAGACTATGATGTAGTTATCACTCGTACTAAGCTATTAAATGGTGAGTATGTATATACTGCACAATATGATATTAAAAGAAAGAATCCGATATCTAATATTACCAATCCATATCTCCCGCCAATTGGTAGAATTATGATTACTAATACTCCAATGATAAGTGTCGAAGTACAAATGCATCAAGTAGAATATACTAAAGTATATAAAAAGATATTGACTTCGAATCCATTAGAGAATAAGATTATTAACTTTGAATTCGAAAATCAACTTGCAGCATTTGATCTTGAAGTAGTTGAGAATAGTAATAACTATTATCTCACTCCAGTATATGATGGACTTGTAGATTATGATAGTGAGTATTATTGTAACTACAATTATATGAATACTAGTGCTATTAGAATCAAATTTGATCCAGCTTCATATATGCCTAAAGTTAATGCTGATGTGACAATAAATCTATATACATCACATGGCTCTGAAGCTAACTTTACATATGCCGGTGGTTCTTTTACTTGGCAGTTTAATTCTGATAGAATTAAATACAATAAGCTATATGCTAGTATATTGGTAATGAGTCCATCTAATTCTGGTATTGATAGAAAATCAGTTAAAGAATTAAAACGCTTAATCCCCAAGGAAGCATTAGCTCGTGGTAGTGTAACCAGCTCTACGGACTTGAATAATTATTTTAACTCTATCAATACTGATGACATTAAATTATTATTCTTTAAGAAAATTGACAATGCTCTAGAGAGATTATACTATTCATTTTTATTAATGAGAGTAAATAATATCATAGTTCCGACTAATACCATTTCAGTAGATTTGATAAGATCTAACTTTGATAATATCAATAATAAGAACTATGTATTCAATAACGGAAATATGATATACTACACAGGTAATAAGAATGCCACAATAGAAAATCATCCATCTGATGAAAAGCTTAAAGAATATGAAGATACTGGATTTGTATATATGAATCCATTTGTATGTGTAATCAATAAATCTCCATTCTATATATCTTATTATCTTACCAGAATGAATATAGATAAATTCTTAAATTTTGATTACATTAACCAAGCATCTCAAAATCAATTCGTAGCATCTACTATTAATTGGAAGAGAGAATTTTTCACAGATAAAGATAAATATAAACTGAATATCAAAATGTCTCAGAATATATTGTCTGATATGAATTTGGTTAATTACGATGATAAAGGTAAAATTATTGGAGTAAATGTTAAAGTTGCACTAGTATTATATAATTCTGATGATGAACCATATCGTTATAAATTTGCAGAATTCAAAAAATATTATGAGTCTAATTATATCTTTGAATTTGAAGTTTCTTTACAGACCGATGATGTAATAGATGATCTTACCTCAAGAATTAGAATTAATGATATGAAAGATATTGGTACTGTAACAACATCTTATGGATATTTTAATAAGAAGACTAAAGCTAAGTTGTTCATCTATGTAGTAAATCAGGATGGTGAAGAGGCTGGTAGAAGAGATGCAGATAAAATAATTCCTAGTATGGAAGTTAATGGATATGCATTATCTAATATCTATGAAGTATATGATGGCATAGACTTCTTCTATAACTATTCTCATATAATGAATTCTACGATTAAAGTTGCTAAACAAAGTGATACTAGCTTATTGTATACTGTCAATAAAATGCCAGTAATTAGATATAGCTATATGAATACTGAAGAGAAATTCCAAGAATTTATTAGACAATTAGAAATTAGACGTCACTATATTGAATCTTGTCTTGACGTTCTTGAAGATTCATTTGGTATTGATTTTAAATTCTTTAATACTTATGGACCATCTAAACTCTTTAGTGTAACTGGTGATCCGACTAGACTTGACAGAGTTAATCTTACACTTAAATTCCGTTGTAGTCTTACAACACAGACTAATAAATATATTAAGCAAGATATTATTAGTCTTATAAAGGAATATGTAGAAGATATTAATAATGGTATTGCTAATTTACATATGCCAAATTTAGTTACTGAGATTACTAATAAATATCGAGAGCAAATTCTATTTTTTGAATTTAGAGAAATTAATGATTATGGTACTGCATATAAACATATATACAGACCAGATGAATCTCTTATCAATAAAATTCCAGAATTTCTATGTATTAATACTTTAGAAGATGGAACTCCCGATATTAATATCGAATTTGTGTAAATTATAAAGCTATTGTAAGTTGACTATTTAAACATAATAGTAAAATCTTAGAATAAGATTTTTAAGATGCTAACTATTTTAAAAATATATATTTTTAAGGAGGCTAATACATATGTTTTACGATGCTAATAGAATTAGCGGTTTGGGTTCTATCAATGTAGAACCTGATGCTCGTTTCTGCCATGAACATGCTGCTATGCAAGCAGTTATTGAATCTCAACAAAATGAACTGATCATGTTTGAAAATAACCTGGCTGTAGATTTCCAGGAAGCTGCAATGATTCACGAAGGTGCTAATGTTGAAGATATTGAAGCACTTCATGAAAATGTAATTACTGATGTTTTTAAACGTATCAAAGATCTTTTCATGAAACTTTGGGCTAAAATCAAATCTATCTTTAAAGTATTTATTGCTAAATTCGATTCTATTTTCATGAAATCTAACAAAGAATTTATCAAAAAGTACAAAAAAGATGTACTGAATAAAGATCTCAAAGATATTACTATTAACTATAGTACACCAAATAGAGTAGATTTTGTTATTAATACTGCTTTAAATGTATCTCTTACTAATAGTGAATTTAGATCTGATTATGAAAGTGATGAACTGCGGAGAGTATTAGAAGATTACGATAGTGAACAACAAGAAGAGGAATATATTAATCACCTTACTGGTCTTAGAAACGTTAATTTAGCTGATTTTGATAAAGAATATCATGAACATTGCTATGAAGATGAATCTAAGGAAGATCTTACTCCTTCTTTAGTATCTGATGCTATTGCTACCCTCGAAGGCTCTGATGATATTTTGAAGAGAGTTAAAAAAGCTAATGATATTCTTAACAGAGCAGTTGGTAATATTATTAAAGAAATTGATAATAATTATTCCAATATCGTTAAAACTAGATCTGGTGAAGGATCTAATATTAGTACAAGTTTTTCTACAGCAGCTGGAGAAAAAAATGTAACCATGAGTAATCGATCAGATGCTGGGGTTGTTGTTAGTGGTAGTCGTAGAAATAGAACAAACGAATGGAATCAAGTGGCAATGTCATTGCTGAGTAAGAGAGCTTCTTGCTTACAATCTTGTATTACTAAAGTAACTGCGGGTACTGTTCGTGAAGCTAAGTTTGGTGCTTCTCAAGCTCGTCGTGTTATTGTTAAAGCTCTTGGTGCTAAGAGTGTTAATGGTGAATCTGCATTGCTGGATGCTATTGAAGAATCTGCAGCATATGAAGCAGAAATCGAATTACGTTAATATATAAAATAAGGAGGATACTAGAATATGTTCTACGATTCTTTTAAACATACTACTGATAGTGGCATTTGCGTAAAAGAAGCCGCTACTGTTATGGAAGATGATTCTGTAAAACCTAGCATGTATGAAGATTTTACTGAAGGTGCTATGGTTGCTGTAGCAGAATCCGAAACTAACTATACTCGTTTGATGATGGGTATTGGTATTACTGAAGCAGTTGCTTATAGTGAAACTGGTGAAGCTATGGTATATACCGAAGGCTTTATTAGTGACGTTGTTGATAAGATCAAAACATTTTTCAAGAAACTGTGGGATAAGATCAAAGCTTTGTTCAAACGTTTTGTTCTCATGTTTGACCAGTACTTTAAAAATGATAAAGATTTCTTGAAGAAATACAAAAGTCGTATGTTAAAATCTAGTAATAAAGATATGACTTATAATGGTTATCCGTTCTCCAAAGCTGAGGGTCTCACTAATGGTTCTTATGCTACTACTAGATTTAATAATGCTGAAAACCTTTTAAATGATATTAATAGTAGAATTACTAGTGCTGGATTTAACGATGTAAATAATAGTACTCGTGGTAGACAAGATGATACTACTATATCTGAACAACGTGAAGAAATTGTAGATAGAGTTAGAGGCGCTTTACTTGGAAAATCGGGAAATGCCGGAGTAGATTCAAGTGATTTCCATGAAGAAGTTTTTGAATATTTCCACGGAAGCACTTCTAAAGAAACATTAGATGATTCCGATCCAGAATTAAATATTAGCAATTGTATTACAACTATTGAAAGATCTAAAGAAGCAATTAACACTGCACAGAAAGCTTTAGACTCTATTGGTAAATTTATTGATAAAGCAATCAAGTCTGTTGAAAATGAAATGAAAACTCACAATGCAGCATTTACAGATGATGCCGCTGGTACTACTAATAGATTAACTAAAGCTGAAAAAGAATCTAATAATACTAGATTTGTAAATACTAAAATTGCTATTATACGCGATGCTTCTGGTGCTATGACTCAACTTTATGGTGGTTATTTAACTGCATTGAAAGATATGAATCGCCAAGCTCGTGCAATCTGTGCTAAGGCTATTGTTAAATCTGGTAAGATTAACGAAGAGAGCGCTGGTTCTGAATATTTCGGTGGTGGCTCTTTCCTGAGCAGTGTAGTATTTAAATAATATAACTTGTGATTTAATTAAAAATATTAGAGCTAGTCTTTGAAGACTAGCTCTATTTTTTAAAATTTAAAATACTGAAAGGAGCAAGATTATTAATGTCTAGTTTAGCTTCTGTTTTTAATAAAAACATTTTGTTGAATGAACAAACTGTAGATAATACATTAGTATCTAGCGAATTCAATTCTATTAATAATAATACTGATGGTAAGAGTTTCTTTAGTGAATCTTTAGATTTTGCTAGAGAAATGAATACTGAATATATAAATAATACTTGTAGCTTATATAAATCTATTTTAGAATCTGGAGATAATCCGTATGTAATTCATGAGTCCTTCTCTGAATTCTTTGAGTTTATTAAAAAGATTATTAAAAAAGCTATTGATTTTATTAAGAAACTTTGTGATAAATTTATTGTACTCTTAATGAGACTTATTCGTTCTGACAGCTATCTTAAAAAGCATAAAGATGAATTCTCTAAATTCACATCTGATAATGAATTTGAGCATAAGGGTTATACTTTCACTATAAAAGAAGACGTTCCGAAAAATACTGTATTATCTGATTTTGCAAAAACTATTGGACAAATCGAGAACTTAGGAAGTGCTACAGTAACTACTGATGTAGTTAAAAATGCATATAATAATCTTACTAATGAATTAGATAATGATTATTATGATAGAGTAAGAGCTGAAGTTCTTGGTAGATCTGGCGAATCTATTAGTGATACTGATTATGCTGATGAACTCTTTGAAGAGTTTAGAGATGGTGAAGATACTAAAGAAGATTTTACTGTAACCTCTACTGTTGTATTAGATGCTTATCATAGATTTGATAACTATGAGAAACTGAAAAAGAATATTAAAAAGCAGTCTAAAGATATTGAAAGTAAATATCAAGAGATCTCTAAATCTTT
>ULTQ01079736.1_pt1 | contig 11507 bp, 10 predicted proteins | sample 1957731 | NCBI WGS metagenome assembly ULTQ01 (sample SAMEA4835738, study PRJEB28245) | human gut metagenome | biome: gut microbiome; material: fecal sample | place: Denmark | collected 2008 | reverse complement strand
GGCTCAGGTCAAACGGCATATCGATGAAGTGGTCGTTGAAGGCAGCGTTCTGCTCCGGGTCCAGCGCTTCCAGCAGAGCGGCAGCCGGGTCGCCCCGGAAATCGCCCGCCAGCTTATCGATCTCGTCCAGCAGCATCAGCGGGTTCGAGCTCTTGGCCGTGATCATCGCGCTGATGATCTTGCCCGGCATGGCACCGATATAGGTGCGGCGGTGGCCGCGGATCTCGGCTTCATCCCGCACGCCGCCAAGGCTCAGGCGGACATACTTGCGGCCCAAGCTTTCGGCGATGGAGCGTGCAATGCTGGTCTTGCCGACGCCCGGAGGGCCCACGAGGCAGATGATCTGGCCCTTGACATCCGGGGCAAGTTTCCGGACGGCCAGCACCTCAAGGATGCGGTCTTTGACCTTTTTCAGGCCGTAGTGGTCGCGGTCAAGGATGCGCTGGGCCTTGGCGATATCGAGGTCGTCCTCGGTGAAGGTGTTCCACGGCAGCTCCAGACAGGTATCCAGATAGGTGCGGATGACCGTGCCCTCCTGATTGCTGCTCTGCATCTTGGAAAGGCGGTCCACTTCCTTGAGCAGCTTCTTCTCACGGTCGGCATCCAGATGCAGATCGGTGATCCTGCGGCGGTACTCCTCGGCTTCGGCGGTGGTGTCGTCGTCCTCGCCCAGCTCCTCGCTGATCATGTGCAGCTGCTCGTGCAGATAGTAGTCGCGCTGGTTTTTGTCCATGGCTTCATCGACCTTCTGGGCGATCTCCTTGTCGATCTCCAGCATCCGGCGCTCCCGGTGCATCCGCTCCACCAGAAGGCGCAGACGGCCGATCAGAGTCCCCTCTTCCAGCACGGCTTGTTTGTCCTCAAAGCGGAACAGAAGGTTTGCCGGGATGTACTCGCAGAGGAAGGCGGGGTCGTTATTGGAATTGACCGCGAACACCACATCCTTGCCGATGCGGGGGTTCAGGTTGAGCAGCTCGTCGAAGCTCTTTTTCACGTTGCGGAGCAGCGCATCCGCCTCAGCCTCTTCTTCGGGCTTCACGGGGCGCACCGGCGTGGGGCGCACCGAGGCCAGCAGGAAGCTGCCGTCGGTATCGATCTGGGTGAGCTTGGCGCGGTATTTGCCCTCCACAAGAATGCGGACGAGGTCATCCGACACCCGCATGACCTGCTTGATCTCGGCTACGACACCGTAATGATACAGGCCGTCGGCGGCGGGGTCGTCGGCCTTCATGTCCTTCTGGGCAATGAGGAAGACGTTGGAATGATTGCTGACCGCCCACTCCACCGCGGCAATGCTCTTTTCGCGGCCCACTTCAAAGTGAAGCAGGTTGTTGGGGAAAACCACAAGCCCCCGCAGGGCAATGGCGGGCAGATGGAGAATGTTCCGCTCCACCCGGACCGTAACTTTTTCAGACATATGCAAAACCTCTTATTCTCCACGATGTTCGTGGGTGTTGTAACCGAGACGACCCAGTGCGGGCAGGATGGCGCGGAGGGTAACGGACGTCAGTGCGCCCATCACAAGCCCCAGCACCAGCATGACCGGAGCGTAGTAAAGGGAGACGGCGGTGGAAAGGATCACGCCGGCTCCCAGAAGCTGACCGATGTTGTGGGCCAGTGCACCGCAGACCGACAGGATATACCATGTCGGCCGCACCGGGAAATGATAATACAGCAGCCACATCACCAAAAGCGAGAGCAGACCGCCGCACAGCGAGAGGAACCCCGCCGTCCAGCCGGACACCAAAAAAACGAAGAGCGCCTTGAGGATATCCAGCACCAGCGCCTGTTTCGGCCCCATAAAAAACAGGGCGTACATCACCACAATATTCGCCAACCCCAGCTTCATGCCCGGCAAAAGGCCGGGGATGACGAGGGTGCCCTCGATGAATGAGAGCGCCATCGCCAGCGCGAACAGCAGCCCGGAAAGGGCGATGCTGTGGGTCTTGGAGTCATTGCGGCGGTTCTTTGGCATGTTGACTGCTCCTTTGGTCGTTATTCTTCTGCGGCTCCCTGTTCGTACTGCTCCTGTTCTTCCATGGCCTTTTCCCATGCGGCGAACAGTTCTTCCTGATGGAAGCGCAGGTCGGCAAGTTCATCGCTCTTTTCCCGCAGAAGCTGCGGGTCGTTGTACACTTCCGGCGAGTTGATCTCGTTGTCCAGTTCCACCTCGCGGGCACCGCACGCCTCCATCTCGTCCTCACAGGCTTTGATCTTGGCACGCAGCTCGGCGCGGCGGCGGCGCTGCTCCTTGCCGTAACCGGCCTTGGCAGACTCGGATGATTTTTCAGGCTGGGCGGCGGCAGGAGCACTGCGGCCCATCAGAGCGTCGTAGCTGGGATAGAGCGTCGCCTTGCCGTCCTCCAAATAGAGGATCGGGCAGCCGAGGCTGTTCATCAGGTGGCGGTCATGGGTGACCATCAGCAGGGTGCCGGTGTAGGCCATCAGCGCCTCGGTCAGGTTCTCGCGGGTATAGATATCCAAGTGGTTGGTGGGCTCGTCGAGGAAGAGCAGGTTCGGCCGCTCCAACACGATCTCAGCAAAGCGCAGCCGGGCCAGCTCGCCGCCGGACAGGGCTTCGCAGGGCTTGAAGACCGTTTCGCCCCGGAAACCCAGCTTCGCCAGATGGCTGCGGACTTCCAGCTCGGTCATCCGGGGATATTTGTTCCAGATGACGTCAATGACCCGGCCTTGACCCAAACGGTTCTGCTGCTGGGCAAAGATGCTGGGCCGGGCGCCGGTGCCAAGCCGCACCATACCGCCGGAGGGGCGGCGCTTGCCGTCCAGCACCTGCATCAGGGTGGATTTGCCCGCGCCGTTGGGGCCCGCAATGACCAGCCGCTGCCCGCGGCAGACTGTATAGGTGAAGGGCTCCAGCAGGGTGCGCTCCCCGATGCGGATGGTCAGATTCTTCATCAGCACCAGCTCGTTCCACGGCTCCACGTCGTATTCGAAGCGGAACTTGAGCTGATTCGTCTCATCTTTGGGCGCTTCGGTGATCTCCAGCTTTTCCAACTGTTTGCGGCGGCTCTGGGCCATTTTGGTGGTGGAAGCGCGCACAAGGTTGCGGTCCACGTAATCCTGCAATTTCTCTGCCAGCGCCACATCGGCGTCGTGCTGCTTCTGGCGCAGCGCATCGGCCGCTTCCTTCTGGGGCAGATAGGCCGAAAAGTTGCCCTTGTAAGTCGTCATGGTCTGGAACGAGACTTCCCAGATCTTCGTACAGACGTTATCGAGGAAGTACCGGTCATGGCTGACGACGAGGACCGCGCCGGAATACCCCTTGAGGTAATTTTCCAGCCACTCCATTGTTGCAAAGTCGAGGTGGTTGGTAGGCTCGTCCAGAATCAGGACGTCCGGCTTCTGGAGCAGCCGCTTTGCCAGCCGCAGCCGGGTCAGCTCGCCGCCGGAGAGGACCGCGATGTTCTTGGTCCATGTGTCCTGCGCAAAGCCCATGCCGGACAGCACCTTTTTGATGTTGACGTCCATATTGTACCCATCGGCTGCGTCGATGATGTTCTGGAGCGCATCGTGCTGTTCCAGCAGCGAAGCATCCTCCGGAGAGGCCGCCATCCGGCGTTCCAGAATCTGCATCTGCGCCATGGCGTCCAGCACATGCGCAAAGCAGGAGCGCATCTCGCCGTAGATATCCAGCGTAGGGTCGAGTTTTGCGTTCTGTTCCAGATAACCGAGGGTAACGCCGTGGATCACGCTGAACTCGCCCTCGTAATCTGTATATTCGCCGGTCAGGATCTTCAGCAGGGTCGTTTTGCCCGCGCCGTTCTGGCCGACGATGCCGATGCGGTCTTCCCGCTCGACACTGGCGGTGACGTCGTGCAGGACGATCTTTTCACCGAAGCTCTTGCCCAGTTTTTCCAAATGTATCAGCATTGTTGTTCATCCAATCTTTTGTTGCCACTTGCCGCACAGCGCCGGAACTTACAGCTGATGGCGGCGGTTCTTCACCCCGACGTTGGCCAGTTCCTCCGGCTCCATGACCAGAGGGTACAGCTCTTCAAGGTTCGAGATCTCATACGTCGGGCAGACCTTGCCCGGATTTTCGGCGTGGTTCGGGTTGTACCAGCAGGTGTCCAACCCGGCGTTGATGCCGCCCTGAATGTCGCTGGTCAGGCTGTCGCCCACCATCAGCACATGCTCCCGGTTCTCCACGCCCAGCGAGCGGAGGGCCGCATCGAAGATCTTGCGGTTCGGCTTTTCACTGTCCAGCTTTTCGGAGACAAAGACCTCCTCGATGAAGTCCTTCATGCCGGATTCCGCCACCCGGCGGGACTGCACCCGGTCAAAGCCATTGGTCACGACGGCCAGCGTCGCCACCTCGGAGAGTTCCTTCAGCACGTCCAGTACATTGGGGGCGGCGAGGTCGGGGTGGGTGGAGAGCTGGTCGAGATAGAACTTATTCATCTCCGCCCCATTGCCCGCAGCATCGACCGCTTTCAAAAAGCGGGTGAAGCGCTCGGCCATCAGTTTGTCGCGGCGGAGCTGGCCTTTTTCCAACTGACGCCACAGTTCTTCGTTGATGGTGCGGTAGGTCTGGACAGTTTCGGCGTCCGGCTCAATGCCGTAATTGCGGAGCGTGTCCGCCAGCGCCTTGCTCTCCGCGGCGTCGAAATCAAGCAGGGTATTGTCTGCATCGAACAGGATGCAATAGTATTTTGCCATAGATCGTTTTCCCCTCTTATCGATTGTTTTTCGGGGGACCTTGTCCCCCTCACCGGGGCCATTTTTTCAAAGCTTCAGGAACAGCGAGAAGCCAGCCCCGCCCCGGCAGAACTGGCTTCGCCTTATTCCTCGACTACTTCATACGTTTCATCGTCGGTTTGTTCCGGACGGTTGTCCTCACAGCGGGAAGTATCGGGATCGGAGCAGGGATTTTCCGGGCACTTCGACATTTCGGATTCCAAAACGCCGTTGTCCACATTTTCCCAGTCCATCTCGTACCAGTCCACGCTGCCGTCGGTCACATTCTCTTCTCCGGGAAGGCCCGGAACACGGATCTCTTCACAAAACATCCGCTCACGCTCCCTTCTGCCCAGCTTATGCAACGGAGCGCAAAAAGGTCAGCGGCTGGCAGATCCTTCGGTTTCCGTGTTTTCGGCAGTGCTTGAAGCGGGCAGGTCGTTCTCGGCCTTGCTCTCGCTTTCCGCCTTGGACTCGCTGTGGGAAGAAGCGGTTTCCTCGCTCTTGGATTCACTGGCCGACTCGGCCTTGGATTCGCTCTTGGACTCCGATGCGCTGGACGCCGAGCTGGAAGAATGCTCCGAGCTGCTGGAAGCGCTTTCGGCGGTGCTGTGGGAAGAGCTGGACGAGGACGCGGGCTTTTCCTCCGAATTGCCGGAGCTGCTGGATGTACTGCCGGAGCTTGCTCCGGAAGAAGAGCTGCTCGACGCGCTCGAATGGGACGAACTGCTGGAGGCGGCCTCGCCGCTGACGGTCAGCGTCAGGGTGTTGCTGCTCACTTTGCAGTCGTTGTAAGTGACCACAGCGTAGATCTTATAACTGCCGTTGGCAACAGAGGATGCCGGGACGGAGACGGTCGTCTGGCCGGCAGCGGCCTTAACTTCCTCGCCGTTGGCGTACCAGCGGATCGTATCGCTGCTGGCGTACTTGCCGCTGATTTTTGCGTGGAAGATATAGGAGCCGCCGAACAGGCCCTTGCCCTCGTTGCTGACCTCCACCGACACGGCGGCGAAGACGGCGGTCACATCGAGGTTCTGCTTGAACTTCGTGTCCGTGCGGGTCTTGCTGGTCACGCCGTCGCTCCACTTGACGAAGACATGCCCTTCGGCGGGCACAGCCGTCACACTGACGGTCTGGCTTGCATCGGTGATGCTATAGCTCAACGAAGTCTTGCCGGATTCGTTCCCGGAAGCCAGCGTGCCGCCGCCGTTCTTATCGACCTGATAGCGGGCTTCATAGTGGACCGCCTCCACCGAGCTGCTGGTGCTCTCGCTGGCGGCTTCCGAGCTGGGGGCCTGAACTGCAGAGCTGGGGTTCGAGACATATTCCAGCGTGCGGACCGGAATGTTGTTGGTATCCGGGCGGTTGTCGGTGGTCTCGCAGGCGTGGGTGCGCAGATAGTTCAGCGCAGCCTTGAGCCCGGCGCTCTTCAGATGGATGTCACCACTGGTGTAATAATCTGCTTTGCCATAGCCGTCGTCCCCCTTGAGGGTCTCGGCGGTGTTCAGGAACTTGAGGCCCAGCTGCTCACACATGCTGAGCAGAGCCATGTTCATATCGTCGATCTTGGCCTGATCCATGTGGGGATAGGTCGAGTGATCCGCCGGGATGGGCGGGATGGTGTTGACGATGATGTCGGTGTACGGGTAGCTTTCCCGGATAGCCTGTACCAGCGCGGTGTAGTTGCTGATGAAGTCAGCCACTTCCATGCCGGTATCGTTGGTGCCGAGGGTGATGACCACGCGGCGGGGCTTCATCATGGCGACAGCCTGTGCGATGGTGTAGGAATTGCTGTCCTTCTTAAAGGTGACGATCCCTTCGTGCAGCGCCACCTGCGTGCCGATGCCCTCCTTGGCGCAAAACTGCTGCAGAGAGATCAAGCCGTTGTTGTAGAGGCGGACGGTGTTGGAATCGCCGAGAAAAAGAGTTTCGTCCTGATAGGACTGGCCCGCGTCGGCCGTCTCGGTCAGCAGGGCGGAGGAGGTGTTGTCGATCTGGTAATGGTCGGCCAGATCATTGCTCCCCGCCGGAGCGTCTGTCGTCACGGAGTCCCCATCGGGGACAGCCGGGGTCTCCCCTTTGCCCCGCTTGAGCAGGGTCAGGGTGATGCCGATGGTCAGCAGAGCCGCCAGCGCGCATACGACGCAGACCAGAACCGCCTGCCGCTGCAAAGGAGTCATGGATTGCTTGTCCGATTGTGTCCTAGGATTCATATGATTCACCTTATCGTTGATTCGTTGTCAGGTCAGATGTTCAGAAGCGCGTCCGCAAGGGCGGCGCAGCTTTCGGCGTAGAAGACCGGGTGGAAGGGTTCCAGCTCTTCCCGGCTGCCGTAGCCGTACAGCGCTGCGGCAGCATCCAGATGGCAGTCCGCCGCACCGCGCATATCGTCATTGCGGTCACCGACCATCAGCACCCGCTTGCCCTTGGCACAGGGCTGCTCCAGCACATAGCGGACGACCTCCGTCTTGGTATCGCGGCTCTCGTCCATGGACGCGCCGCCAATGAAGTCAAAATAGGGAGCCAGCCCCTGCTCTTCGAGGATGGGGGTCACGACCTTGGTGGGCTTGGAGGTGGCGGTACAGAGCACATAGCCCGCTTCCTTCAGGCGGCGGAGCATTTCAGCGGCTCCGGGGTAGGCATTGCCTTCATGGCTGCCCTTGGCCGCGTAGCTCGCACGGTAAAGCTCGGTGGCCTTCTCGATCTTCTCCGGGTCAGAAAAGTGTTCGCCGAAGCTTTTGCGGAGCGGCGGGCCGAGGTAGCGGCGAAGATCGACACCGGTGATGTCCACATTCATTTTATGGAAGACCTCTTCCAATGTATTCAGGATGCCGGGGGCGGAATCAATCAGGGTCCCGTCCACGTCGAATAAGATTACGTTATAGTGCTGCAAGGCTTTTTCCTCTCTTTCACACATATACATGGGATAGTATAGCACAGTTTTCCGTTTTCATCAATTCCGACAAATCATTTTTCCCTCTTTTGTCGAGATTGTTCATGAAATCGCCACAAATAAAAAAGCCTGCCCGGCAAACGATGCGGACAGGCAGGGGCAACCGCCGTTATTGCGCGGTGGAGGTGCCGGAGCAGTTCTCGGCAGAGGGGTAATAGAGGTTGTTGGAAACAAACTCCAGCTTCTCCTTGAGCACAAGCTCCAGATTGGCAACGGCATGGACCATGTTGGTGGCGGAGTCGTTGATCTCCAGCAGCTTGCACAGATCCACTTCCTCCATCGCCATGGCCGTTTTCATCTTCTGGCTCTCGGCGCAGAGGATGTGGCTCAGGGCAGATTCCTGCAGCGCGATGCTCTCCAGCAGATCAATGACCGCCTGATCGAGGGTGACGCGGGGCAGTGCGGGGCATTCCAGAGGGGTGCAGTTGGTATCAGCCATAAATGGGATCATCCTTTCTATATAAGGTGTAGCCCATTGTATGCCTGTTTCCCCGCCGTTGTCACTTCTCCGGCTCGGTGTCCTTCTGGGCCGAAAGCTTCTCGATGACATCGCGATAACCGCCGGCGCCGTACTGGATGCAGCGGTTGATGCGGCTGATGGTGGCTGTGCTGATCTCCACCTTCTTCACGATCTGGTCGTAGGTGCTGCCGCCCAGCAGAAGCTTCGCTGCTTCCAGCCGCTGCGCCATGTCGGAGATCTCTTTCACGGTGCACAGATCCTCGAAAAAGTTGTAACACTCCTCCCGCGTTTCAAGGCTCAGGAACGCATCGAACAATGCGTCCGTCATCGGGTTCTTTCTGGGGTTTCTCTCAGCCATAGCGGCCTCCTTTGCGGCAAGTACCGGGTCATAAAGGTGATCGATGATTTCGTATTATTACTTTAGCACTTGAAAGTGTGAAAGTCAAGTATTTTTATAAAGTGAGCCTTTTTCATTTGACATCGTGTGAAAGTTTCTTCGTTTCACACGTGAACAAAAATCACCTAAAAGTTGTTACGGATTTTTTTATTGAATTGGCACATCCACTGAACTTGTTCCAAATATATTGACAAATTATGAAATCGGCGATAAAGTATACACAATTTTCGGGCAAAGGTGCCACGGCGTGACCTCTTTGCCTTACGAAAAGAAAGGAAAGAGGTAAAAAGTAATGAACACGCTGGTCATCGTTTTGATCGCAGCTGTGTGTCTGTTGGGAGCTTACACCTTCTACGGACGCTGGCTGGCAAACAAGTGGGGCATCGACCCCAAGGCTAAGACCCCCGCAGTCGTCCACGAGGATGGCCGCGATTATGTCCCGACGAACGGCTGGACCGTTTTCGCCCATCAGTTCAGCTCCATCGCAGGTGCCGGCCCTGTCACCGGTGCCATTCAGGCTGCCGCCTTCGGCTGGCTGCCCGTTCTGCTGTGGGTCCTGATCGGCGGTATCTTCTTTGGTGCTGTGACCGACTTCGGCGCTCTGTATGCTTCTGTCAAGAACGACGGCAAGTCCATGGGCATGCTGATCGAGAAGTACATCGGCAAGACCGGCCGCAAGCTGTTCCTGCTGTTCTGCTGGCTGTTCTGCGGCATCGTCATCGCAGCATTTGCTGACATGGTCGCCGGCACCTTCAATGCCTTTGGCACCGATGGTGCTCTGGTGGAGGCCGCACAGACCAACGGCGCTGCCGGCATGGTCTCCATCATGTTCATGGTGTTCGCTGTCGTCTTCGGCCTGATCCAGAAGAAGTTCAGCTTCTCCGGCTGGAAGGAGAGCGTCATCAGCATCGTCTTCATCGTTCTGTCCTTCGTGATCGGTGCAAACTTCCCCATCATCTTGGGCAAGGCTGCATGGAGCTACATCACCTTCGTCTACATCTTCTTTGCAGCCGTCCTGCCCATGTGGCTGCTGAAGCAGCCCCGTGACCACATGACCACCTTCATGTTCGTGGCCATGATCGCAGGTGCCGTGGTCGGTCTGCTGGTCGCACATCCCACCATGAATCTGCCCGTCTTCACTGGTTTCACCAACGAAAAACTGGGCACCATGTTCCCCATCCTGTTCGTCACCGTTGCCTGTGGTGCGGTTTCCGGTTTCCATAGCCTTGTTTCTTCCGGTACTTCTTCCAAGACCGTTGAGAACGAAAAGGATATGCTGAAGGTTGGCTACGGCGCCATGATCCTCGAAAGTCTGCTGGCTGTTCTGGCCCTGTGCGTTGCAGGTGCTGCTGCCGCTGCGGACGGCACCCCTGCTGCAGGCACCCCGTTCCAGATCTTCAGCCGCGGCGTTGCCGGTTTCTTTGAGATGTTCGGCATTCCCGCCTACGCTGCTACCGTTTTCATGACCATGTGCGTTTCTGCTCTGGCTCTGACCAGTCTGGATGCCGTGGCCCGTATCGGCCGCATGAGCTTTCAGGAACTGTTCAGCGTCGATGACATGGAGCATACGGAGGGTTGGCGCAAGCTGTTCTGCAACGTCTATTTCTCCACCTTCATCACGCTGGTGTTCGGCTTCATCCTGACCAAGATCGGCTACGCCAACATCTGGCCGCTGTTCGGTTCCGCCAACCAGCTGCTGAGCGCTCTGGTTCTGGCTACCCTGTGCGTCTTCCTGAAGGTCACCGGCCGCAACAACAAGATGCTCTTCCCCCCGCTGGTCATCATGCTGTGCGTCACCTTCACTGCTCTGGTCCAGCGTCTGATCGCCATGGTCAAGGCCATCAGCGCAGCCACTTCGGTGAGCATCCCTGCTGGTGAGACCACTTGGGGCGCTGTGTTCATCGCCAACGGTCTGCAGCTGATCCTCGCAGTCCTGCTGATCGTTCTGGGCCTGAACATCGTCTTCCACTCCTTCTCTGCTTACAAAAAGGCTGAGCACAACAGCGAAGCAAAGGTCTAAAAACAACTGCGGTTTTCACGATTCGTTCGTAAAAACAGAAAGAGATCCCCGCTGACGTCATCGAACCCGTCAGCGGGGATCTCTGTTTTTCTGCGCTTCAGAGATGCGCATCTTCCCAGACCTGCAGCACGGCCAGCTGCGTCTCGGTGTGGAACCAGTGTTCCCCGTCGGCCAGAAGGGTCAGCTGAGCCCCGGTCGCGCGCTTGAAGCGGTCAAGCACGGCATAGGAAGTCAGCTCGTCAGCTTCACCATAGAGCACCTGCGTGGGGGTGCGCCAGCGGAGCGGATGCTCCCGCACCCAGCAGAGATACGGCCACGAAAGCGTCTCCCCGAAAGTTGTGGGGATCTCCCCTGCCGCCTTCAGCTGTTCTTCGGTCACGTTGGCCTGCTGCATCATCCTGCCGATGAGGTCTTCCATATCCACGATGGGCGAAACGAAGAGCGCACGGCGCAGTGCCTTCTCCTGTAACGCCAGCATGGAAAACCACGCACCGATGCTCGTGGCCCGCAGCGAGACCTGTCGCCAGTGCACTCTTGCATACTGATCTATAAATTGCAGCTCCGGAACGACTACCCATGGCAGGAGCCGTTCCGGGCCGTTCTTCCGCTCGCCATGTTCGGGCAGGTCGATGGCCAGCACCTGATAACCTGCTGGGCAGGCAAGCTCTGCAAAAGGCAAGGCTTCTTCTTTGCATCCCATTTTGCCATGGACATAAAGATAAACTTTTCGACTTTCTTTCCCGTACAGCAAAGCAGGAATACTGCCGATCTCAATCTTCTGTGTTTTCATCGTAACATCTCCTGTCAGATGCCGCCTTCCTTCCGGTACAGCGGCTGGTTGAAATTATTCACTCTTCCCAGCCCTTCCTTCATTGTAATTGTTCCTATGATAACACACTTCCCGTTCAAACGCAAACAAAAAGAGCTGTGACGCCCTGTTACGGGAATCACAGCTCTCATTTCATTCAGAGAAACTGAA
>ULTQ01065809.1_pt1 | contig 11520 bp, 9 predicted proteins | sample 1957731 | NCBI WGS metagenome assembly ULTQ01 (sample SAMEA4835738, study PRJEB28245) | human gut metagenome | biome: gut microbiome; material: fecal sample | place: Denmark | collected 2008 | reverse complement strand
AATATCTTCTAGCGTAATATCTCTTTTTCCACTTAAACCACCATAATTAGATTTTATAGTTTCTTCTGCAAATATAGAAGAATAAAAAATTAAAAATGAACTTAATATTTCTTTCTGGCTATAATCAGTTATTTTTCTTTTTATTTTTAATATATATCCAAGCCAAAAAGCGTCATTCATAATTTCATTAAATATTTTAAACTCTTTGTCTTTTTCCATAAATTTGCTTAATTACTTATTGCTTTTAATATTTGTGGAATATACATTATTGCTATATCTGCACCTTTATCTAGTATAAATCCAAGTATCTTTTTAGCTTTATCCCATTTTTTAGTTTTACTATCTTTGCTTTTTTATAATTCTACTATCTCATCTAATTTATTTAATAATTCTTTTTTATCCAAATCACTTAAATATGTATTTTCATCAATATTTGATTTTATGTCTTCAATACTCATATTAAAATTAACATTATTTGTATTATTGTTATTATTTATATTAGATATAGTAATCCCAGAATTGTTCTGCTTATTATATAAATCAGGGTTGTCACTTCGATTTAGTAAATATTCTAATTTTGACTTTATTATTCCAATGTTTTCAATTTCATTAGTTTCATAACCTGGGACACTTGCGTATGAAATAATATTTTTATTAAAATCAGGATAATCCATTACATATTTTCCTAATAAAGCATTAACTTCTGAATGAGTAGCCATATTCTTATCAATGTATTCATCGCAAAGTTCAATATCTTTTCTAACCATTGTTTTAAATTTGCTCATATTGTACCTCCAAAAATTTTAATTACAATTATTATACTATAGAATAACAAATTTTTCCATACTCCCATTGAAATTTAATAGGATTTCATATATAATATTTTTAGAAAGAGAGCATTATGGTTCGTAAGCTGTAGCTTATTTGCTCCATTGAAAAATCAAACACCATTTGGTGTTTTTTTTATTAAGCATAATGAGGGAGTCACCACCCGTCAGTCAAAAACATTTACAAAATATAGAACCTAAACTATTTACTATTATTTTTAAAACTAACAATGGCAAATAATTAATAATACCAAGATTACATATCCATCGTAATCTCATCCCACTCTAATGTTTTCTTCTCAATATCCTTACTTACAATATCAATCTCTAACTTAATCAAATTAGCCTTATTAATATCCATATAAACATCTTCTTTCAAAAGTTCGTTATTAAGATTACTAAGTCTCTCCTCTAATTCAAAAATATCCTTCTCTATTTTTTTAATTTCTTTACTTCTATCAAAAATATCTATCCTTTTATCAGTACTCTTCTTCTTTTCTATCTTAACCTTATTATCATTACTCATATTATTAAACCTAGTCTTCTCCAAATACTCATTATAACCATAATTATATAAAGTACTTATGCCACCCTCCATAACAAGAAGTCTATTACAAACATTCTTAATAAGATATCTATCATGACTAACCATAATAATAGTTCCCTTATAACTAGTAAGCATTCTCTCAATAGTATCTTTACCAATAATATCCAAATGATTCGTCGGTTCATCTAAGATAAGAACATTAGGCTTCTTATTCAAAATCTTACATAAACTAACTCTAACCTTTTCACCACCAGATAAATCCTTAATTTTTTTAAAGACATCTTCTCCACTAAATTCAAAAGCCCCAAGAAGAGTTCTAATCTCATTAGGTGTAAATCTAGGAAATTCTTTGTCAATCTCATCATAAATAGAATTATCATAATTAAGATTATCTAATGCTTGTGAAAAGTAACCAATATTAACCCTATCTCCAAAAACAAACTTACCACCAAGTACTGGAACATCACCCATAATAGTTTTAAGAAACGTACTTTTACCAATACCATTCTCACCAATAATACCAAGTCTGTCTCCTCTTTCCACCTCAAAAGATAACTTACATAACTCTCTATCATAACCAATAGAAAGATTTTTAACCTTAAGAACATCTCTATAACTATTCATATCCGGACTAAAGTTAATCTTAAAAGACTTTGTATTAGTCTTATCAGGTTTATCTATTAATACCATTCTCTCAATTTGCTTTAATTTTGACATTGCCATACCAGCCTTCGTTGGTTTATACCTAAATCTATCAGCAATATCTTGAAGTCTTTTAATCTCCCTTTGTTGCCTTTCATAATCATTAAGATTTCTTATATAATCCTCTTCCTTCTTCTTAACAAAATAAGAATAATTACCACTATATCTAGTTAAAGAACCATACTCAATATCATATATCACATTACAAACATTATCCAAAAACATTCTATCATGACTAACCAAAATAATAGAGCCCTTATATCCCTTTAAGTAATCCTCAAGCCATTCTATAGCCTTAATATCCAAGTGATTAGTAGGTTCATCCAAAATAAGTAAATCAGGTTTCGATAACAGAAGCCTAATCAAAGACAACTTCGTAATTTGACCACCAGAAAATTCATTCAAATACTTATCTTTATCCTTATCACTAAAATCAAACTTACTTAAAATAACCTCTATCTCTTTCTTATATTTATAACCACCCATATATTCATATCTAGATAAAAGATCATTATATTTACTTACTATCTTTTCATCATAATGAGTACTCATTTCATCCTCTAAAGTATTAAGTTTCCTTTCAATATCAAGAATATCCTTAAAAGAACTCCTAATATAATCTATCATCTTCATATCAAGACTATAATCATCATTCTGTTTAACATAACCAATATTAAAGTCTCCCGAAGAAATAATATCTACTTCTTCATAACCACTATTAATTTCATACTCTGAAGCAATAGCCTTAAGTAAAGTCGTTTTACCAGAACCATTTCTACCTACAATACCAATTTTCTCGTTATCCTTAACACAAAAATTAATATCTTCAAGTACTGTATTATTACCAAGAGTAACACTACCATGACTAATTTTATAATACATCATAATCACCTGCACTATTAATATTTTAACACATAAATAAAAAGAACTAAATACTTTTTTAGTATCAGTTCACACTTCGTTGTTCACTGCTAGTTAAAGCCACAAGTCTTTAACTAGAATTTTTAAAGCCTTATAAATAAGTCTTTAAAAATATTATTTTCTTTTTCTCTTTAAAGACTTACACTTAATATTATCCTTATCGTTATTAGCAGTATATATCTTTCTAACTCTTCTAATTTCTTCATATACAAAATTAGCAGGAATAACATCTAAACCATATTTAAAAGAAATAATATCGCAAAAATAACTATCATAAAGAATACCTTCTGATATATTAGTATATTCTTCTTCCCTATCTTTATCATCTAATATATATGCAGCCTTACAAACCACATCACCACATAAATTTACATTATTTTTAGATATCCTTATATTACTAAGACCAAAAAGAAAATCTTTTCCCATATCTTCCATATCAAAAGGTCTTCCCGTAACCCAATCAAGATATTCATTACCTTTTACCTTATCTATATAAATCATAAATGGCTCATTTAAAGAACTCTTAACAAACACTTCAGTATTATCTTCATTAATTATTTTTCTCCAAAAAGTAATACCCTGTACATTAACTTCATAACTAGTTCTCTTTTTAAACATAATAACAAACCTCCCTATAAACATAGCATAACATAAAAAAAAGAAAGAGCAACCAAAATAGTTGTTCTTCAAATACATTATAATTATTCTAACTATACAATTAAAGTAAATAAACATAATACAAAGATATTTACAAGCATAATAGTAAGAACTACCTTAAATGCCCATCTAAACCAAGTAGAATATTCTACTTTAGCAAGAGCAAGTCCACCCATTATAGCACCACATGTTGGAGTTATCAAATTAACAAGTCCATTAGCGGCAACTAAAGTCATAATAGTAACTTCTACACTATAACCAAGTTGAGCAGCAATAGGAGCGATAATTGGAGTAGATAAAGTTGCTAATCCAGATGATGATGGAACTAAAATAGATAATACAATGTGTAAAATATAGTTAAGTGGTACAAATGCAAGTTCAGGTAACTTAGCAAGCATATCAGCAGCATTATAAATAATATAATTATCTAGATATGTTTCACCCATAAGTACACTAGCACCTCTTGCAATAGCAATAACTAATATAACACCAATCATATCGTCAGCACCATCAACAAAAGTATCAACAAAATTTTTCTCACCAAATCTATTAATAATTGCAATAATAATAGACATAATTAAGAACCATAAAGCAGCCTCATAGAACCACCAGTTACCAAGTGAAGACCCAGTAAGCCAACCAGTAAAGCTATCAAAGAAAGTAATACCAAACTCACCCCATGGAACAAACCCAATAATCATAACTAGGAATGTAAGACCAAATAGAATAAGAGTAACTTTTTGTTTAGCACTTAATTTAACTTCCTTTTTGTCCTTATCTTCAAATTGTCCAAATCTCTTTTCAGCTTGTTTTTGTTCTCTAAGTGATAAGAATGTAGAACCTTTATCCTTTTGAACTTTCTTAGCATAGCTCATTACAAATAATATAGAAACAATTAAAGTAGTAAGCCAAATAAATACTGCTATTAAAATAACAAGTCCTTGATTACAAGCAATACCTTCTGGTAATGCACTAATAGCAACACCAGTAGCAAATGGATTAATAGTAGAACCTAAACATCCACTACCTGCACCAAGAAGAACTACCGCAGAACCAACAAGAGGATCCATACCAGCAGCCATCATAGTAGCGGCAAGTAAAACATAAAATCCAACTGTCTCTTCAAGCATACCATAAGTAGTTCCACATATAGAGAAAATAAGCATTAATATAGGAATTAATAAAATTTCTCTACCTTTTAGTTTATGAACTAAAACTTTGATACCAGTTTCTAATGCTCCAGTTTTATTAATAACAGCAAGCAATCCACCAAGCATCATAATGAAAATACCAACATCAATAGCATTTTCAAATCCCTGTATAGGTGCCATCAAAACCTGTGATAAAGTAGCACCAACAGTTCCACTTCCATTAACAATTTCTTCACCAACAAATTGTGCATTTGGAAGTACATGTGATAATATTCCAAGACCAAAAATTAGAATTAGAATAATCGAAAAAGACGATAACATTACCTTAGCCTTTTTCTTAGCCATTTCTTTCTACCTCCTCTTTATAATTGTACCAGTTTTTCCCTTAATGGCTAGATTAGCTTTTTCAAGAGAACTAATAATTGCTTTTCTGTCATCAGAATCTTCTACAAAAGACATAGAAGCTTCAACTTTAGGAAGCATACTACCTTTAGCAAATTGATTTTCACTAATGTATTTATTAGCATCTTTAATAGTAATAACATCTAAATCGACTTGATTTTCAGTATTATAATTTAAAGAAACCTTTTCAACAGCAGTCAAAATCATTAAAGTATCTGCCATAGTAAGTTTAGCAAGTAAAGCAGCAGTTCTATCTTTATCAATAACAGCCTCTACTCCTTTATATGCTCCCTTATCTAAAATAACAGGAATACCTCCACCACCAGAAGCAATTACAATATTATTATTGTCAAAAAGCATCTTTATCGTATTCTTTTCAACAATATCAATAGGCATCGGAGATGGTACAACTCTCCTATAACCACGCCCAGCATCTTCTATCATAGTATACCCTTTTTCTTTTTCAATATCCAAAGCCTCTTCTTTAGTATAAAACATACCAATAGGCTTACTAGGATTTTGAAAAGCACTATCCTTAGAATCTACTAGGACTTGTGTTATCAAAGTTACACAATTTTTACTAATATTCTGTTTTTTAAGTTCATTTTGAATACATTGTTGCAATTGGTAACCAATATAACCTTGACTCATACTTCCACACTCAGGAAAAGGCATCATAGGAGTACCAGCTTCCTCATTAGAAGCATACTCCATAGCAAGAGCAATCTGTCCCACCTGCGGACCATTTCCATGTGTCAAAATAATTTTATTTCCATCTTTAACCAAATCAACAATTATCTTAGCAACATCTTTAAGTAAAGATAACTGTTCACTAGGATTTTTACCTAAAGCATTTCCACCTAAAGCAATAACAATTTTACTCATTATTCATCCCTCATTGTAGCATATACAACTGCTTTAATAGTATGTAATCTATTCTCAGCCTCATCAAATACTTTAGACTTAGAACTATTAAATACCTCATCAGTAACTTCCATTTCCTTAAGACCAAACTTCTCATAAATATCTTTACCAATAGAAGTATTTAAATCATGGAATGATGGAAGACAATGTAAGAATATAGCATTAGGATTAGCATTATTCATAACATTCATATCAACCTGATATGGACTAAGTAATTTGATTCTTTCAGCCCAAACCTCATCAGGTTCACCCATAGAAACCCAAACATCAGTATAAATAACATCTGCTCCTTTAGAAGCTTCCATAACATCTTCTGTCATTTCGATACTTCCACCAGTTTCTTTGGCAATTTCTTTACATTTTTCAATTAATTTTTTATCAGGCCATAAATCTTTAGGACCACAAGATACAAAATGCATACCCATCTTAGCACATACAACCATTAAAGAATTAGCAACATTATTTCTAGCATCACCCATAAATACAAGTTTAATGCCATCTAAATGACCAAAATTTTCTTCAACAGTCATAACATCTGCTAACATCTGTGTAGGATGAAACTCAGTAGTAAGACCATTCCATACTGGAACACCTGCATTCTTAGCAAGTTCTTCAACTATTTTTTGATCGTATCCTCTATATTCAATACCATCATACATTCTACCAAGTACTTTAGCAGTATCAGCAATACTTTCTTTCTTACCCATTTGTGAACTACCTGGATCTAAGTAAGTAACTCCCATGCCTAAATCAAGACCAGCAACTTCAAAAGCACATCTTGTTCTAGTTGAAGTCTTTTCAAATAAAAGTACAATATTCTTACCATTTAAATATCTATGTTCAATACCTCTATGTTTTTTATCCTTTAAATCTTTAGATAAATCAAGTAAATATCTAATTTCTTCAGGCGTATAATCAAGTAAAGTTAAAAAGTTTCTACCCTTAAAATTAAAATTCTCATTATTTACTTTTTTAACTTCATCATGTTTAGCTGAAGAAATATTTTCTTTTTTAACAGCACCACTTTCAGTATAAATATCTTCTCTAACAAGAGGCATACTCATACATCTAGGACCTCCACGACCTCTAGAAAGTTCAGCACTAGACATTTCAAACACTTTAATACCATGCTCTCTCAAAATATTATTAGTAATATTATTTCTGTCGTATACAACAACAACACCAGGAGCAATACATAAAGTATTAGTACCATCATTCCATTGTTCTCTTTCTGAAGAAATTTTCTCACCACCAGCACAAGGAATTAAAGTAATTTTTCTACCCAAATATTTTTCTAATATTTCTTCTAAAGAACCATTAACCTCTTTAACATTTAAATCTTCATCACTGTCAGGAATGTCTCCCTCTGTAATTTCAAATACTTGTAAAGTATCCATAATACCAGGATGATAAGTAAACTTATCAAAATCAATTTGTGTAAATACCGTATCCAAGTGCATAAATGCCCTTGATACAGGAATATTAAACGCTAATATTGTATCAATTTCACAATCAGGATTTCTAAATAAATTCTTAGCAAGTTCATCAATAGCACCAGCCTCAGTTCTTTGTGAAATACCTACTGCTAATATATGATTATTAAGATTAAGAACATCACCACCTTCAATATGGTATGGTAAATATCTATCATAATATTTATTAACTTGTCCTTTATAATCAGGATGATAGTTAAATATATATTCAGCATAAATAGTTTCCCTATTTCTAGTAACAGAATACATTTTATTTAAAATAATACCATTACCAGCACTAGCAAAAGGATCCCTAGTAAAGTATAAGTTAGGCATAGGATCTGCTAGAAAATCAGACTCCTCACTTACTAAATCCACTAAAGACTGTTCATAATCTCTTTTTGCTCTACTAATCTCCTCTAGTTTAATACCTTGCATAGTTTTAAGAACAAGCTCTTTCTTATTAACAAAACTCTTTAAATAGTCAAAAACTAAATTTCTGTATTTAGGAGTTTTGATTCCTGCTTCAAAAATAAACTGTCTAATAAATTTATTTTCAATATCATCGCTAAGTTCTAATACTTCAGCCATTAAATCCTCAAGATAAACAACCTCAATATTATTTTCTTTTAATATACGAGCAAATTCATCATGCTCTTTTTGAGCCTCGGGTAAAAAAGGAATATCATCAAATAGTAATCTACTTAAAGAATCTGGTGTTAAATTAAGAAGTTCACTACCAGGTCTATGTAATAATACCTTTTTTAATGGGCCAATTTCACTTTTAACATTAATTGCATTCATATTTTTTCTCCCTTCTATTCTAATTCATTGTAGTACTCTACTATTTAAGTATAGCAGATTTTCTCATTTTTTACAATTTATTTCTTTATTTTATCTAAAAATTCCTTTATTCTGATATTTTCACTTGAAAAGAAGTCTTTAGTTTTTCCATCAAATATAACTTTGCCACCATCAATAAATAAAACCCTATTAGAAACTTTTTTAACAAAGTTCATCTCATGAGATACAATAACCATTGTTTTACCAGTATCTGCAACTTTTTTAATAAGATCTAAAACTTCTCCAATCATTTCAGGATCTAATGCACTTGTTGGCTCATCAAACAATATAATATCCGGTTCCATAATAAGTGTTCTAATTATAGCAACTCTTTGTTTCTGACCTCCAGAAAGTTCATTAGGATAATGTTCCGCCTTATCTTTTAAATTAATAGTATTAAGTAATTCAAGTGCTTTTTTTCTAGCAGTTACTTCATTCATTAGTTTTAATTTAACCGGAGCTAACGTAATATTATCAATAACAGTAAGATGTGGAAATAAATTAAATTGTTGAAAAACCATTCCCATCTTTTGCCTAAGTAAAGATAAATCAGCTTTTTTACCAACTAAAGATGTACCTTCAAAAATAATATCTCCAGAACTAGGTTTCTCTATTAAATTAAGACATCTAAGTAATGTTGATTTACCACTACCAGAAGGACCAACAATAGAAATAATATCTCCCTTTGAAACATTAAAACTAATATCATTAAGAACAACATTACTACCAAATCTCTTTTTTAATTTTTTAACTTCTAGCATTAGATAATCTCCTTTCCATAACATTAACCAACTTAGATAATCCTAACGTCATAATCAAATATATAATGGCAGTTATAACAAGAGGAAAGAAATAATCATAAGTTCTAGATGCAATAATATCTGAAGCCTTAGTAAGTTCTAATATTCCAATATAAGCACCTGCCGAAGTCTCTTTAAGTAATGTAATAAATTCATTTCCTAATGCCGGTAAAACATTTTTAATAGCCTGTGGTAAAATAATATATTTCATTGTTTTACCATAGCTAAGACCTAAAGATAAACCAGCTTCCATTTGTCCTTTGTCAATAGAAATAAGGCCCGATCTAATTATTTCCGAAACATAGGCAGCAGAATTTAAACCAAATGCCAATATACCAACTATAATTATATTAATATTGACAGATTTAAAAATAACATAATAAATAATCATTAATTGCAATAACACTGGTGTACCTCTAATAATATTGACATATAAAGTAGCAACTTTATTACCTAATCTCATTTTACCATTAATATCATGATTATGTCTAATAAGTGCTATAACTATTCCAAGTACAATACCAATAATAACAGCAAATAGAGCAATTAATATAGTATGAAATAATCCGTCTAATATATACTTATATCGATCATCATAAATAACACTATCATAAAAACTAATACCTATATTTTTAAAAAAGCCAAAAAAGTTATCAAAAAATCGCATATATCCATTCATATCAAATTTACTCCTCAGTATGTTTAATAATAAAATTATCAATAGATCCATCATTAGAAAGCCTATTAAGTACTTTATTAACAGTTTCTAATAATTCAGTATTTCCTTTTTTAACAATCATACCATAACTATCACTAGTAAGTTCACCATCTAATATTTTAATACCACTGTTTTTTTCAATAATTTCTTTAGCAGGTAATTCATCCATAACTACTAAATCAACTTTCCCAACTTTTAAATCTTCAATAGCGGCCAAATATTTCTTTTGTCTAACAATCTCAGCATTTTTATAATTTTCCGTAACATAAGTATCTGCAACACTACCAAGTTGTACTGCTATCTTTTTATCATTTATATCTTTTATACTATTAATAAAACTATCGTTTTTAACAATAACAACTTGCTTACTAACAGAATAATTAATAGAAAAATCTACTTTTTTTGCCCTTTCATCACTATAGCTTATACCAGCAGCACCAATATCAGCTTTTCCTGTTCTTACTTCATTAATAATAGAATCAAAAGCTATATCCTTAATAACAAGTTCTTTTCCCAATTCTTTTGCTATTTCTTTGGCTATATCTACATCAACACCAACAATTTCACCATTTTCATAATATTCATAAGGTGCAAAGCCTGCCTCAGTTACCATAACAAGTTTGTTATCATCTTTCTTTCCACATCCAACCATAACAATTAAACATATAAAAAGTAAAGATAATCTCAAAATATTTTTCATATATATCACTCTCCTATTAAATAAATTATAACATAATAATTAAAAAAAAGACAATAAAATTACTCTATTATCTTTTAAATATTTAATGTGTCAACATTTCTATCATGTTTAATATGATCCCAATTACAATCTTTGATAAATAAGCATATAAAATTAATAGGAAACCAACTCAAAACAAATAAATCAAAAAGTAAAATTCCCCATATATTTTCTTTAATGCTTTTATTACATTTTTTTATCACAATCATTCTAAAAATAACCCCTATAAAATAATTAATCAGAAACATAATAAAATAAATAACAACATCCATACTATTAAAGTCATTTAGATAAAATACATTATAAAAGATTCCAATTAAAGAAACTATTGTAAACAAAACATGAAATATAATGCCAAAGTAAAATATAATTACATCAAAACATTCAAATCTTTTATTTTTGATTCCTTCTTTTATAAGAGAACACGTATAATTTTTTAAGCACTGAATAGCACCAAAGGACCATCTCTTTCTTTGCTTAAGAGAACTTTTAAAGTCAGTAACTTGTTCATCATAAGTAATAGCATTTTCATTAAAGGCAATTTTAATACCATTAATAGCACATATAGCAGTATATTCAATATCCTCAGTAATAGTTTTAGGATCATATCCGTACCGATCAATAGTTTCTTTTTTTACCATAAATCCAGTACCATTTAAAAAAGAACTCATACCAAAATTAAATCTTGATTTATTTATAAATAAACTTTGGATATAATATAAAATAGCATAACTTGTACTAAGCCAATTATCACATATATTTTTCGTATCTCTAAAACCTTGAACAACTTCATAACCAAAATTAATAGAATCATTCA
>ULTQ01090012.1_pt1 | contig 11577 bp, 9 predicted proteins | sample 1957731 | NCBI WGS metagenome assembly ULTQ01 (sample SAMEA4835738, study PRJEB28245) | human gut metagenome | biome: gut microbiome; material: fecal sample | place: Denmark | collected 2008 | reverse complement strand
AAAGTTAGATTTTTTAGGTCTAACTTTTGGGGGTCGGGTCACTTGCTAAAGCGTTTTCTTTATTAAACTACCGAATAAATTTTGTAACCGTCAATTTCGGTTTCAAGTTTATAGAAATAACTTTTGTTTTCTTCTGTCGAGTAATATTTCTTTAAGTAGTTTTCTTTTTTATAGGTGATGTAGTTGTCAATAACATAAACATTTTTTATACTTATAGCCGCCCGGTACACACTGTCTGCTCCCTTTTTGTTGAGCACCGAATTATGATGCATATATCCAAAGCTGTCAACATTGCTCAAATATGAGGATTTAAAGCCCCACATAGGATGGACATAGTTTGTTGAATATTTTGTGTATTCAATTGCAGTCTTTGTATCAAGTATATAGAATCTTTCGGGATGTCTTTCGACCTCAACATACAGTCTGCTCGGTCGGCTTTTGGTATCTATGTTGTTGTGCAGGTGCGACTGATAAACAAGGCAGTTTACAAGCAACAGTGTTACAACAAGCATAGCCGATACAAAGAAAGTTCCTTTTCTTGCGGCTTTCAGCATTGCATTACAACCGTCTTTAAACGCTGTAAAATCTATGCTGTACAAAAGTACGCAATAAGCCATTATCCACGAAATATATACAGTGTAATAGTAACTGTTGAACAAATATCTCAGTAAAGAGTTTGAAACAATGAGCTGTAAAGTTATCAGGATAGGGAAGAACATATGAGTTCTCTTGTGAAAAACAAGGAACAGTGTAACGAATATAATGTAGATTATGATAAGCATTGCGTCATTATCAAACGAGGCAAGACTTACTCCGCTTGATGAAAGGAAATCCACAAAGCTGTCCCAAATTGTAATAAGATTGTTGTTCTGCTTTTGCAGTGAATCAACAAGTTTTAACGCATCAAGATTAATCGGTGTGCTTTCATCGTAATAACCGTCTTTGAGAAGTTCGTACTCTGTTTTTGTTATTCCCACATTGCTAAAAGCCTCTTTGTTCTTGCTGTAATCGGGATAAGGAAAATTAGCGATTTTCTCTGTCAGTTGATGGTATTCATAGTTGCCTTTTAAAGTATCGTTTTGAGTATTGACTGCTACGGAGTAGTTATGCAGAGCAAAAGTCAAAACCGTAATAAGAAAGAATAAAATGAGAAAAGGTCTGAAATACCACATAAACTTATGAAATTTGATTTTATATTTACCTTTTGCAATAAGGTCGGCAATAAGATAAACAATCGCAAACGCCAATGCAACAAAGAAAAGTTCAAAGCAGTAGAACGAGCCAATCAAAATTTCAATTGCGCCAAGCAGGCACATAAATCTGTATCTTTTTCGTCTGATTGCATTGAACATAAGCAGAAAACCCGCAGTAAGCATAATAGCGGATGTCTTTTGACTTGCTATGTCTGCATAGTGGTTAAGTGCAAATAAAATGTTTAAAAATACAGAAAATACAATTCCTATTTTGTATCCGAATTTATCGGTCAGCGCATAGGTGATGGATGAAAAGGCAAGCCAGCCGAATATTACCTGTGCAAATACAAAAATATTGATTGTGGAAAAAAGATATTGAATACTGCTTACAGCAAATGCGAGTAAGTAGTTGACTGTATTGTTGTACGGTATGTGATAATGTGAAATAAGCAGAGAATTTTCATAGTCTTTGTAAGAGTCGTATGAAAACGAAGAAACATATATGCAAAAAACCATTATCAAAGCATTTACTGCAAAGGAAACAAATAATTTATTTTTAAATAATTTAATAAAAAATTTTTTCATAAATGATTTATCCTTTTAATGTTTTTGTGTCTGTGGTTATCAGCGAATACCCCTGCTCTTTTGCTCATTTATAATAAGCTGAATGTTAGCCTGCTCATATTCGTTAAATGTTACATTCTTAGAAAACTCCGAAGAAGTGTAGCGTGGTGTATACCATGACTGTGAATTAAAGTAAGCGGAAAGCTCCGGGTCGGAGAATATCCAGCCTCTCTTAGCGTAAATTTCATTGAGTGCAAGCTCAAGATTGTTGTCGCTAAGGTCTTTTACTTCTGACTGACTGATATATGAAGAATCGCTGTTTGCAAAGATAAAATCGTTTTCGGTCGCAGAACTCTGACTTGATTCTTCGGGTGCTGTGGTTTCGGGTTCAACATATTCTTCGCCGAGTGAAATATCAAGTGTAATTACAGTGCCCGGTTTTGCCTTTGTGCCTGATTCGGGACTTTGAGAAATTACATATCCCTCGCTGTAAAGTGTGCTGTAAAGGTGATTGCCCTCCGCAACCTTAAAGCCTTGCTCCTCAAGTTTATTTTTAGCGCTTTCGTAGTCATATCCGACAACTGAACTAATCTCTTTTTCCGCAACGGTTGTAGGTTGAGTAGTCGGTGCAACCGTCGTAGGGGGCACGGTAGTTGCCGCTGTTGTTATCTCGTCTGCCGTGGCAGGCTTTGTATTATTGATTTTTTCAGCAAAAATCTCATTGTAAACAATGCATCCGACAAAGCCGAGAACTGCAAGTATAATAATTACGCTGACCGTGATTATTGCAATTGAAACGCCCTTTTTGCGTGGCTTTTCGTCCGTCTCTGCATTTTTTGCGTTTTTAGATTTATAATCAATCGGAATACTGCTTTTGATTTCATTCTTTTCGGGTTTCTGCTTTACAGGTTCCTGTTTCTTTGTTTCGGTTCCCGAAACGGTATTTTTTACAGGTTCTGCCTTTTTGCTGTCCGTATCGTCAATGTCATCAAAGAACGAACCGTAATCCTTAGTAGATGCTTTTACTTGGGTATCGGGCTTTTTTGTTACCTCGTACTCGTCAAAAACATCGTTTGAAATAGGAACAACGGGAGCAACCGAATTTTCTTTTTCAGCAGTCTGCGGTTTAATTTTTGCGGTATCTTCCGAATTTGTTTCCGTAACCTTTGCTTCATCTTCCTTAACAACAGGTACATCGGGTTTATTTTCAACAGGTTCTTTTGACTGTGTGGATTTGTCTGTATTGTCTTCTGCTTTTTTGTCCTTTTCGGCTTTTTCTGCCTGTTCAAAAAGTGTCGGCACTGCGCCCGTTACTGCGGGAGTTCCTTTTTCTTCCTGCTTTTCCTGTGTCTTTTCGGGTTCTGCAGTGAGTTTTCCGCAAGACGCAAGCAAAGCGTTTTTCATATTAACGGCATTTTTCCATCTGTTTTCGTTTTTCGGCTGAATAGCTATAACGATAATACTTTTCAGCTTTTCGTTGCCGTTTTTAGGAGCGGTAATTGCCGTACCGTCGGTACGCATTTTAACAGCTTCCGATTTAGTTGTAAGACCGCCCTCGAAAGGTAAAGCTTTATTGTTTGCAAGGCAGTACATAATAAGACCTACGGAGTAAATATCTGTAGTAAGGTCAGGATTTCTGCCTTCTGCAACTTCGGGTGCTGAGAAGTCAAGGTCAGATGCTTTACATTCAAAATCGGAAAAACCTCCGAGCTTGTACTTACCGTCTGCGGTTACAAAAATATTTTCCGGGCGGATATTGCCGTGAAAAATATTTTTTTCTTCGAGAAACATAAGAATTTCAGCCATCTGCAAGCCGAAATCGGTAATTTCGTCGTCAGTAAAGTTTTTACTGCGCATTACTTTTGAAAGAGGTTCAAGTTCCTCTGTAGCAATATACATATCTGCTTTTTCTTTTGACGGATTATCATAAAGATAAGCGCCAAAGCAGGTGAAATATTCTTTTTTATCAGCTATGGAATTGAGAAAATTAACTTCATCTTCAAAAAAATCGGCTTTCTCATTGCTGTAGTGATTACCGTATGCAAAAATATGGAACAGGTTAGCGAAAATCTCGCCGTTGCTGTCTTTTTTTACAATTCGATATTTATTTTGCCCTTTCTTTTCGGAAACAAGCGAAGTAATTTTCCAATCTTTTAATTCTTCTGGTAATTTAATACCTCTGGCCATTTTTACACATCCTATCTATTACACAAATGTATTGTTTTCATATACCTTCATTACGGCACACTTCCGTATTATGCTATTATATCATATTACAGGATTTTTTTCTATATTTTTTTCTGAATAGTTTATGAATATTTTGTAAACAAACTTGTAAATTTTTACAAAAAACAGAGCTTTGATTCAAAAACTCAAAGCTCTGTCATATTTTGTATAAAGAAAATGTATAAAGAAAAATAATTAGTTCTGTTCTAAATGTTGGATAATATTAATAAATTATGGTTTATTGCACGAGTTAAGCAAAATAATTTAAAATCGTTAAAATTACATTTTTATTTTATAAATACCTTTTCTTTTTGATTAACTCCCAATACACCGCCCGCACAGCCGCAGATAAGCATTGCGCCGAGTTTAATCAGAGAAAGAGGGGTAAGTACGGCTTCGCTTTGCAAAAGCCCGATTACGGTAATAATTACAAATACCGCCGCTGCTGTGAGTAAACCGCATATTAATCCGGAAGATTTATTGACTTTTGCACAGATAAATCCGCCGCAGAATACCGACATAGCTGTGACTGCCACCATTATGTAGTCGGTAATATCGGCAGGCAGTAACCCCGATGTTATTATCAGTACGGAGAACAGCGACATAAGTATAATTTCCGTAAGTGCGGATGTAAGTACACCTACAAAAACCGATTTTATGAGTTGTTTTTTATCAGACATAAAAATTCCCCCGAATAATATAAATATTAATATACTCATATATATTCGAGGGAAAGTTATTTAATTCAAAAACTAAGTGAATGAAACGAAAAGATTAGATTACTTGTCCTCTTCGTCCTTTTTCTTTTTACCGAAAAGACCTTTTTTCTCTGTCTTTTCTTCTTTATCAGAAGATTTCTCTTTTGCGGGAGCTTCCTTAACTGTATCAACAGTAGAGATGCACCACTTTTTAAATTTCATTTTAACTCTGTCGGAACCTGTTTCAATAATGATAGCGTCCTCATCATCTTTAATTGCAACAACTCTGCCCATAATGCCGCCGATTGTTGTAATTTCATCACCGATTTCAAGAGAGTTTCTCATCTGTGCTTCTTCTTTTTTCTTCTTTGAGCTTGGGCGCAAAATAAAGAAGTACATTGCAGCGAATATCAAAACCCAAATAAGAATCGCACCGTATGTACCGAAAGCGTTGCCCGAAGCAGCGTCAGCAAGTACAACCTGATTTAAAAAATTCATAGCAGTCATTCCTTTCATACATTACATTGATTATAACAGCTTTATATTAATCTTGCAAGAAGTTTTTTAAAAAATATCGGTATTAAATTCTCACTCCGAGAATATTGCGATATTTATTGTAAAATTCTGTGAAAGTGCCGTTGTCAAGCTGTTCTCTGATAACTGCCGTAAGATTATTATAAAAGTACAGATTGTGAAGAACGGCAAGGCGCATACCGAGCATTTCACCGCTTTTGAGGAGGTGTCGTATATATGCTCTTGAAAAGTTTTGACAAACAGGGCAGTCGCAATGCTCGTCAATCGGGCGTTCGTCAACTTCGTATTTTGCGTTGTTAATGTTGCGCACACCCTCCCATGTAAACAGCTGTCCGTGTCTTGCGTTACGGCTTGGCATTACACAGTCAAAAATGTCAATGCCTCTTGCGATTCCCTCAAGAATGTTTACGGGAGTACCTACGCCCATAAGGTATCTCGGTTTGTCTTTCGGTGCATAAGGCTCAACCGCTTCGATGATTTCATACATTTTTTCCGTAGGTTCTCCGACAGCAAGACCGCCGATTGAATAGCCCGGAAGGTCAAGGTCTGCAATTTCTTTCATATGATTAATACGCAAGTCATTGTAAATGCCGCCCTGATTTATGCCGAAGAGCATTTGTTCACGGTTGAGTGTATCTTCAAGCGAGTTAAGACGGTTCATTTCTGCTATACATCTTTTAAGCCAGCGTGTTGTACGCTCAACGCTTTTCTTTGTATAGTCATACGGAGATGGGTTTTCTACACACTCGTCAAAAGCCATTGCTATAGTAGAGCCGAGGTTTGACTGAATACGCATACTTTCTTCGGGTCCCATAAAAATTTTTCTGCCGTCAATATGAGAGTTGAAGTAAACGCCCTCTTCTTTAATATTTCTTAGCTTTGCAAGTGAGAAAACCTGAAATCCGCCACTGTCGGTGAGGATAGGACCGTCCCAACGGGTGAATTTGTGAAGTCCGCCCATTTGCTTGACTTTTTCGTCACCCGGTCTTAGGTGCAGGTGATATGTGTTGCAAAGCTGAACCTGACATTTAATCTGTTTTAAATCAAGTGCGGAAACAGCGCCTTTGATTGCTCCGCAGGTGGCAACATTCATAAATGCAGGAGTTTGCACGGTGCCGTGAGGTGTAACAAATTCGCCTCGGCGAGCGTTTCCCTCTGTTTTAATAATTTTTAACATATTATAGAAATCTCCTTTTAATTCGCAATAATAATGTTTTGATTAAGAAATGAACATTGCATCGCCGAATGAGAAAAATCTGTATTTTTCTTCAACGGCGGTTTTGTACGCATTCATTACATTATCATAGCCCGCAAAAGCGCTTACAAGCATAATAAGTGTGCTTTCGGGCAGGTGGAAGTTTGTGATAAGTCCGTCAAGCACCTTAAATTCATATCCCGGATAAATAAATATATCGGTAAATCCCTCGCATGGTTTGATTTCACCGTAAAAAGTGGCAACACTTTCAAGAGTACGGCAGGAAGTTGTACCGACTGCAATTACTCTGCCGCCGTTTTTCTTTGTTACATTAATAAGTTTTGCGGTTTCTTGCGGAATTTCGTAATGTTCGCTGTGCATTTTATGCTTTGTCACATCATCTACCTTTACGGGACGGAATGTTCCCAGACCGACATGCAGTGTAACATAAGCAATATTTACGCCTTTATCCTTTATTCTTTGCATAAGCTCTTTTGTAAAGTGAAGTCCCGCAGTGGGAGCGGCGGCAGAACCCAATTCGTGACTGTAAACTGTCTGGTAACGCTCTTTGTCTTTAAGTTCCTCCGTAATATAAGGAGGAAGCGGCATCTGACCGATTTTGTCAAGTGTGCTGAAAAAGTTTTCGTCACATTCAAAGTCAACTATTCTGTTGCCGTCATCTTTTACTTCTGCAACGGTAGCTTTTAAAAGTCCGTCACCGAAAGTAAAAGAAGCGCCCTCTTTGGCTTTTTTACCGGGTTTGCAGAGAGCTTCCCAACGGTTGCCTGTAATCTGTCTTAATAATAAAAACTCGACTCTCGCACCTGTTTCGTCCTTGATACCGTAAATTCTTGCAGGCAAAACCCTCGAATCGTTTGCCACAAGCAAATCTCCGGGGTTTAAGCTGTCTATAATATCGTAAAAATGCTTGTGGTCAATTTCACCTGTGTTTCTGTCAAGCAGCATAAGTCTTGAACTGTCACGGGGTTCGACGGGGGTTTGAGCGATAAGTTCTTTCGGTAAATCGTAATAAAAATCACTTGTTTTCATTTTTAGTTCCTCTCAAGAAAAAACCTCGAAAATGAGGCTGAAAATTTATAAAAATTGTGTTTGTGATTGCAAAAATAATTGACATTATAAATATTAAATGATATATTATAATTTAATATGAGCAGTTTGTGCGTTTGTTCGACAAAGCTCGGCATTGCAAAACACACTGTCTTAATAATATAATATTTTATCAAATAAGGCAACTGCTTTTTATAAAAAATATTTCATTCGGAGGAATTGTTGTGAATCAGAAGAAATTTAAAGTTGGTATTATCGGTGCAACAGGTATGGTTGGTCAGCGTTTCGCTCTCCTTCTTGAGAATCACCCATGGTTTGAGGTAAAGGTTCTTGCGGCAAGTGCAAGAAGTGCCGGTAAAAAATACGGTGATGTAGTTGAGGGAAGATGGCATATGACAAAGGATCTTCCAGAGAAATATAAAGATATGGTAATTGTTGACGCAGAGAATGTAGAAGAGGTTGCATCACAGGTTGACTTCTGTTTCTGCGCTGTAAATATGAAGAAAGACGAAATCAAAGCTCTTGAAGAGAGATATGCAAAGGCAGAGTGCCCAATCGTTTCTAATAACTCGGCACACAGATTTACTCCGGATGTTCCTATGGTTATTCCGGAGATTAATGCAGATCATATCAAAATTATTGACGAGCAGAGAAAAAGACTCGGCACAAAGAGAGGCTTTATTGCCGTTAAGTCTAACTGCTCACTCCAGAGCTATGTTCCTGCTATCCACCCACTCAAGGAGCTTGGCGTAGATAAGGTTCTCGCTTGTACATATCAGGCAATTTCAGGTGCAGGCAAAACATTTAAGACATGGCCTGAAATGATAGATAATGTTATTCCTTACATCGGCGGTGAGGAAGAGAAGTCAGAGCAGGAGCCGCTCAAGATTTGGGGCCATATTGAGAACGGCGAAATCGTTAAGACAGACGATATTGCCATCACAGCACAGTGTATTCGTGTACCTGTTTCAGACGGTCACACAGCTGCTGTATTTATGTCATTTAAAGACGGCGTAAAGAAACCGTCTGTAGAAGAAATCATCAAGATTTGGGAATCATACAAGGGCAGAGCACAGGAGCTTGAGCTTCCGAGCGCACCAAAGCAGTTCTTACACTACTTTACAGAGCCTGATCGTCCACAGATTAAGAGTGAGAGAAACCTTGAGAACGGTATGGCTATTTCTGTAGGCAGACTCAGAGAAGACACACAGTATGATTACAAGTTTGTTTGTATGTCACACAACACATTAAGAGGTGCAGCAGGCGGCGCAGTATTGCTTGCGGAACTTCTTTGCGCTGAAGGCTATATGGACTGATTTAAGCCGTCAGCTTTATAAATTTAATTTTAAATTAAAAATCTTAAATGGAGGTAAATTATGGGAAATCACATTTTCACAGGTTCCGGTGTTGCTCTTGTAACACCTATGAATTCTGACGGCAGCGTAAATTATGATGTACTTGAGCAGTTGCTTGAATTCCATGTTGAAAACGGTACAGATGCCATTATCGCTTGCGGTACAACAGGCGAGGCAGCAACTCTTTCGGAGGAAGAACACTGCAAAGTGCTTTCTTTCGTGTCAGAGAAAATCAACGGAAGAATTCCTGTTATTGCAGGCACAGGCAGCAATGATACTTCAACTGCTGTTATGCTTTCTAAGTCTGCAGAGAAAACCGGTGCAGACGCACTCCTTTGTGTAACTCCATATTACAATAAAACTTCACAGGCAGGTCTTGTAAAGCACTTCAATGTAATTGCGGATGCAGTTGACCTTCCTATCATTCTTTATAATGTTCCTTCAAGAACAGGCTGTAACATTCAGCCAAAGACATATGAGGAGCTTTGCAAGCACCCTAATATTGTTGCTGCAAAAGAGGCAAGCGGCAATATTTCACAGGTTGCTCTCATTCGTTCACTTTGCGGAGATAATCTTGACATTTATTCGGGTAATGACGACCAGACAGTTCCGTTTATGTCACTCGGCGCTTTGGGTGTAATTTCAGTATTTGCAAACATTTGCCCTGCCGAAATGCATAAGATTTGTCAGCTTTGTCTTGAAAATGACTTTGCAGAGGCTCAAAAGCTCCACTTCCACTACCTTGAGCTTATGAACATTATGTTTAACGATGTAAATCCTATTCCGATTAAGACAGCTATGAACCTCTTTGGTTTTGACTGCGGTGAGTGCAGACTTCCGCTCGTTCCTATGAGCGCAGCAGGCTATCACGATCTTAAGGATTGCCTTGCTAAGTACGATCTTCTCGGCAAGCGCGTAAAGTAATTCGTACAAAAGGGGAAGTTTAAAATGGTAAATATAGCTCTTGTAGGCTGTAACGGAAAAATGGGTAAGGCCGTTACTTCGGCTGTTCAGTCAAGAAATGACTGTGAAATTGTTTTCGGTGCAGATCCTTTCGGCACACCTGCATACGATTATCCTGTATTTGAGAGCCTTGCCGTATCAGACAAAAAGGCTGATGTTATTATAGATTTTTCAAATCCTGCATCTCTTGACGATATTCTCGCATATGCGCTTGAGAAAAAAATTCCTTGCGTACTTTGCACAACAGGTTATTCACCGGAGCAGGTTGAAAAAATAAAAAAAGCGTCGGAAAGCGTAGCTGTTTTCTATTCGGGAAATATGTCGCTCGGTATCAATCTTCTTATTGAGCTTTCAAAAGAGGCTGCAAAGATTCTTGGTGCGGCAGATTTCGATATTGAAATCGTAGAGAAACACCACAATCAGAAAATTGACGCTCCAAGCGGTACTGCACTTATGATTGCAGACGGCATTTCCGACACACTTGCAGAAGAACCGCAGTATGTTTATGACCGCCATTCTTACCGCAAAAAGCGTTCTAAGAATGAAATTGGTATTCACTCTGTAAGAGGCGGTACTATTGTTGGCGAACACGAGGTTATTTTTGCGGGTCACGATGAGGTTGTAACTATTTCACATCAGGCTCAATCAAAAGAGGTATTTGCAGTCGGCGCAGTAAATGCCGCTGTTTATCTTGCAGATCAGAGCGCAGGTATGTACAATATGGGTAATCTCCTTGCCGCAAAGCTCGGCTGATTATTTTAACTTTAAAACGGCACTTTTTATCAGTGCCGTTTTCTTTTTGGCTTTTTATAGTTGGGAAAATTATGGTTTAGGGAGTGTCGGTCGGGCATTGAAATTTAGCTAACGCTAAATTATCCTCCAAAAAACAAATAAGTTTACTCAATTTTTTCAAAAATTGCGGGTTTGGGCAGAGCCCATAAAAATCTTCCGATATAACAATTTATCAGGCGCAAACGGCTCGCTGTTTGCGTGCTAAAACTTAAGTTTGAAAAAACAGGCGACAGCCATTAAAAAAGACCTATATTTTATTAGTGAAATAACTAATTTCTTTTCTTGTTGCTGTTGCATTTAAAGGCTAACGCCATTGTGTTCAAGCCGCCAAACCGCAATCTGTTTGGCTATCGTTAGATTGCGTAAACTGAAAATATTTGTGGGCTTTGCCCACACCCACAACCTTTGAAAAGGTTGACCAAACTTTTATAATTGCTTGTCGAAACAATTTGCTAAACCATTATTTATTATTTTTACCCCAACATTTAGAATATAACAGGTTTGTTTTTTAAGAAACTGTTATCCGATTGCCAATTTTGCAAACTTGCAGATTGTAATAATGTTATAAAATTTACGATAACAGGGAAAAATCTGTCGAAAACACTTTACTTTGCTAATGTGATAATGCTATAATATAGTGTAGCTTTTCGCTAAGTTAAATTATGGAGGAAAACATTTATGAAAAAGATTTCAGCTTTATTACTTGCAGGTGTTATGGCGGCAACTGCTCTTGCAGGTTGCGGCGGTTCAAATTCAACAACCGCTAAAGGTTCTTCGGAAACTGAAAACGATTGGACTTATATTCAGAATAAAGGCGAATTTGTAATCGGTATTACATATTTTGAGCCAATGAACTATATGGACGAAAACGGCAATCTCACAGGTTTTGAAACAGAGTTTGCTACAAAGGTTTGCGAAAAGATGGGCGTTACACCTAAGTTCCAGAAGATTGACTGGGATTCAAAGGAAGTAGAGCTTAATGCAAAGAC
>ULTQ01088793.1_pt1 | contig 11578 bp, 10 predicted proteins | sample 1957731 | NCBI WGS metagenome assembly ULTQ01 (sample SAMEA4835738, study PRJEB28245) | human gut metagenome | biome: gut microbiome; material: fecal sample | place: Denmark | collected 2008 | reverse complement strand
AAATGGTCGGGCATGAGTTGGAAGGCAATGCCTGTCATCTCAGGGACGCGTGCCAGCATGCCTGACCAGTTGTCGAAGATAGCCGCGCCAAGAACGGAAGGCACGGTATGGGGAGCGTCAGGATAGCCATAGGGCTGATGCACATCGCCCACTACCTTGCCAAAGAGCGGGAGCCGGCCTTCAGTGACCATCGTTATCAGGTAGATGCTGCGGGACTGGTAGTCGTGACCTTCCAACCTACGCGACATCGATTCCTTCTTCTCTCCTGCGAACAGCCTCTTTCGTCTTCGTGCCTCTTCATCCATAGCCTCTTAGCTTTGATTTGCGACAAAGATAGGGAAAAAAGCGACGCGCAGCAAGCTTTTCTCCAGTTTTTTTTGAAAAAAGAGCCGCTGCAAAGCAGCGGCCTACAGAACACAGCCCAACGAGCCTACCATGGCAGAGCAAAGGGCAGGTTGCAAGAGCAGGCAGAGCAAAGGGCAGGTTGCAAGAGCGAGCGGAACAATGAGCGGGGCTGCCGGAGGCTGGGTTCAGTAGGCTGCTGCTTTGCAGCAGCGAGAGGCTGCATGCATCGAAGGTGCGCCCCATGCAACCGTTTGCGCAAAATAATCATTAATTGATATATGTCATGCAACAGAGCAACAAGAACTTTTTGGTAACTTCGCAAAGGCAAATTAACATCTTCGCACATAACAATATAAAGAAAGAACAAAACATCTGGAAACAAATAAAATACAATAACATGAAACGATTACAACATCTTTTTCTCATCCTTCTCCTCGCTATGCCGCTCGGCGCTTTTGCACAAGGCTGGCCATCCAACTATGGTGGTGTAATGCTGCAGAGCTTCTACTGGGACAGCTACACCGAGTCGAGCTGGAGCAACCTCACCCAGCAGGCCGATACACTCTCGAAGTACTTCAACCTTATCTGGGCTCCACCCTCGGGCTATCCGAACACCACGTCGAACAACATGGGCTACTACCCCATCTACTGGTTCAATCAGACAAGTGCCTTCGGCAGCGAGAGCGACCTGCGCACGATGATCAAGACGTTTAAGACTAAGGGAACGGGCATTATCGCCGACGTGGTCATCAACCACAAGAACGGTCCATCGAACTGGTGCTCCTTCGCCAACGAGAGCGTCACCGGACAGAACACGCGCAAGACCTACTCCGTGACCTGGGACAACACCAACTACACACAGATCTGCAGCGACGACGAGGGTAACACCTCCACTTCGTCCGAGGCTTACGGTAAAGTAAAGGGCAACAAAGATACGGGCCTCAACGACGGCGGTTGCCGTGACCTCGACCACACCAACGCCACCACACAGAAGAACGTGGAAACCTATGAGGACTTCCTGCTCAACGAGATGGGCTACACGGGTTTCCGCTACGATTATGTGAAAGGCTTCGATCCCAAGTATATCAACACGTACAATACGGCTGCCAAGCCTGCTTACTCCGTCGGCGAGTACTGGCAGGGCTCTGTTACCGACACGAAGACTGGTGACCATCCCTTCGGTGGCGTGAAGGACTGGGTGGATGCTACCGGAAAGACCAGTGCCGCCTTCGACTTCCCGATGAAATACGTCATACAGGATGCCTTTGGCAGCAGCAACTGGAGCAAGCTGGCCAATTATAAGACCACCACACTGATGGGTGCTGATGGCTACGCACAGTATGCCGTGACCTTCGTCGACAACCACGACACGGGTGAGCCGCACGATAATCCTTCTCCTTTGCGCGCCAATATTGCCGCCGCCAACGCTTACATCCTCGCCATGCCGGGCACTCCGTGTATTTGGCTGAGCCACTGGACAGCTTACAAGACGATTATCAAGAAATGTATCCTTGCCCGTAAGCTCGCCGGCATCACAAACACAAGCACCGTGGAGACCTCGGTAGGCTCCACAGCTGGCTACTATGCCAAGGTGAAAGGTACTAAGGGTGAAGTGCTCATTGTCGTGGGGTCATCGACAGGTGTCGACACAACAGGTTTCCAGTTAGCGTGCGAAGGCGAGAACTTCAAGTACTACGTCTCCAACGGCCTCGACATCAGTGGCATCAAGAGCATCAAGGACGAGGCAAGCAACTGGACAGCACCTTCGTTCTGCAAGGTCAACGACGGTGAGACTTGCGCCTTCTTCGAGGTACCGAGCTCATGGTCAGGCGTGACCAAGGTGAATTGCTGGGCATGGGATGCAAGCGGCAACTACACCAGTGGCAACTGGCCCGGTGCAGCTTGCACAAAAGTAGGTACGACAACTGCCGGCAACACCGTGTATAAATGGACATGGGACGGCACATACACAGGCACCACAGCCACGACACCGACACATATCATCTTCTCGGCAAACACCGGTTCTCCACAGCAGAACGACATGACGTTCAAGAATGGCAACTACTACAATTTGAGCACCGTCGCTGGCAATGTCATCGACAATCCAGCAACGAGCATCCGTACCATCAACGCCTCCACGACTGCTTCTGATGCAGCCTGGTACACGCTCTCGGGTGTCCGTCTCAGCAAGGAGCCGACAGAGAAAGGCGTGTATATCCACGAGGGGAAAAAGGTAATCAAATAACAATGAATATTCTAAGACAACCCACAGGCATCCACAAGCTTGTCTGTGGGTTATTTATGTTTCTTTTCAGCACCACGGCTTCCGCCCAGAAATATGTCGGGGGCGACATCTCCATGCTTCCTGCCTATGAGAAAGCCGGTGCAACCTATTACACCCATGACGGCGAGCCCATCAACGACCTCATCACCTACAGCAAGGAAGAGGGCTGGAACGCCATGCGCGTACGCCTCTTCGTCAACCCGACGAAGCAGACGACGAACAGCAGCGCTCCTTATACATGGAGCAGTGACGACAACGTCTGCCAGGACATAGAATGGGTGAAGAGCTTAGGCAAACGCATCAAGGATGCCGGAATGAAATTCATGCTCGATATCCATTATTCCGACACATGGGCAGACCCGGGCAAACAATGGACACCGGCTGCCTGGGCCTCACTCAGTGATGAAGCCCTCGCTACAAAAGTGTACGACTATACCCAAGACGTGCTGACACAGCTGAAAACTGCCGGAGCAACGCCCGACTTCGTACAGACGGGCAACGAGATCAGTTATGGCATGTTGTGGGGACAACCCAACGGCACCCTGAAGCAGTGCTGGCCGTCCTCTCCTGCCGCCAACTGGACACGCTTCGAGAAGCTCCTTGGCCAGGCTACCAAAGCCGTACGCACCACCACTCCGTCGGCAAAGATCATCCTTCACGTAGAGCGTGTGTCTACCTCGCAACAAAACGACAACACCGGCTATAAGGCGCTGACCAACTTCTACAATCAGATGACGGCTGCCAACATCGATTACGACATCATCGGCCTGAGTTACTATCCTTATTTCCATGGCGCACTAAGTGAATTAGAGGGCGCTATCAACAAATTGGAGGGATTCCACCCTACCAAGAGTATCATGGTCGTGGAGACGGGCTACCCCTATGAATGGGCAGTAAGTGGCACGCCTGTCGATTATAAGAAGCCTTACGAATATTCCGACGATGGTCAGAAGAAATACACGGAAGACCTTATCACCATGCTCAACAAGCACCGCAATGTCAACGGCCTCTTCTGGTGGTGGCCGGAATATAACGCCAAGGGTACGACCTTAAGTGGCTGGTATAATGCTCCGCTCTTCGACAGCAACACCGGGAAGGCCACCTCCGCCTTGTCATCCTTGAAAAACTTCCGCAACGAGTCCACGGGCATCAAGGCTGTTCAAAGCAAAGCCACGAAAGACGACAACTATTACAACCTCGCAGGACAACGCGTCTGCGCCCCCCGTCAAGGAGTGTATATCAAAGATGGCAAGAAACAACTAATAAGGTAAAGTTGTGACGTTACCCTTCCGAAGGTACTTTATCAGAAGTCCGGAAGTCCAAAAGTCCAGTTGTATACTTAAGTATCTGAAAACAGAATAGATTCTATTAAGATGATGACTGAGCTTTTATGCTTTCGGACTATTCTTTTCTGATAGGCAATACTAACAAGCCTCACATCATAAAGCATCAAAAAAAATCCGGCAATGACCGAGGTCATAAACCGGATTCGAATGAAAGGAGGAAGTGGTACCTCTTGGAGTTGAACCAAGGACACATGGATTTTCAGTCCATTGCTCTACCACCTGAGCTAAGGCACCAAGTTGCAATGTTGTTTGGAATGATGTTGTTTCCTTATTGCGGGTGCAAAGGTATAGCTTTTTCTTTAACCCCACAAATTTTTGAGGGAAAATTTTCAATATTTTTTTCTTGCGACAATTTTTGCGAAATTCTTTCCTTTTTCTTTCGTTGTTTGCAGAAAAAGCTATACCTTTGCAGCCGCTATCGGGATGTAGCGCAGTTGGTAGCGCACTACGTTCGGGACGTAGGGGTCGCCAGTTCGAGTCCGGTCATCCCGACACACGCAAAGAGGCGGCTGAATTTCAGCCGCCTCTTTGCGTATATTCTAACTGTCAAGGCTTTCCCAAACACGTATCATCGCCCTCGCTAATCGTCGACCATGCCGATGATCGCTGCCACATCCTCGGCATTGATATCTCCCGTGATAAGGATCCCCATGCACGAGTTGTCACCGGCCGATACTGCCACGACCTCGTTGATCGTGTCGCCTTTCTGCTTCACGAGGATGTTCATGCCTTCCGCCTTGCCTTTCTTCACGCCCGTGAACTCACTGTAGCCTTCATCCGACAAGGCTGCGATTTTCTTCACGAACTTTTTCCGAACACTGCTTGAGCAGTCGGAGAGCGTCAGCACCTTGACTTCATCAACCTCCTTAAGCAAGGCGGCGACATTGCCGTCCTTCACTTTGGCCGCTGCAATGGTCAGCATCAGCTTCGGCACACTGACATACTCCGCGTGTTTCTTGTCACGATAGTCATTGAACACACTGCTTGCCGATTGGCAGAAAGCCAGCTGGCAAGTCAACAATAAAACGAATGTAAACAGAATTTTCTTCATGGTCAATATTCTATATAATGTTTTAGACGCTCGAAATCGGCTTTTGTAAAGTCTTTCATCAACTTTAACTCTTCTATGTCGTGTATCGTGCCATAAAGCCGACGGTAATCGACGATATCCCTCGCCTGATAATAATTGATATAGGGATGGCGCTTGAGCTCATTGAGCGAGAGCTTATTGACGTTCAGCCGATGAACCTTTGCGGGGTCGACCTCGAAATAAGTCAGGGTCTCCTTGGGGAAGTCGGCAATCTCCAATAACTGTTCCGCTGAATAGTATCCGCCTAAATATTTCCGGCGGAACGCGATCTCCTTAGCATAATAGCGCCCGATGCCCGGCACTTTCATCAGTTGCGTCGTGTCAGCCTCATTGAGCTCGATATGCTCCCCCTGCCGCAACTTCGTCGGATAATGATGCGTAGCGACGCTGTCGAACGCCTGCCTGTAAGTGGTCGTATACGGAGCCCTCCTGTCGGCATTGTCGTAAGGCTGATAGTCGGCGCCGATACGGACATAAGGTGCGAGGTCGCGATACTGCTTGCGCGTCATGCCATAGACACGGCCGAAATCCTCACGACGGCGGAACACACCCCCTTTGGCACGGTACCGATAGATGCTCCGCACCTGCCAGGGCGCGAGGCCGAGGGCCAAGAGTTCTGTAGAATCGGCGGTATTGGGGTCGAAGGGGAATCGGCTCGAGGCTCGTCCCGGCACGGCATAATAATGATTTTCCCCACGCGGATAGTCCTTGAGGCGGTAGCTCCCACCGCTCCGACTCATCACCGTTGAGTCGGCGGCCGACAGCGCGCTGGTCATGGACTCGTTGTCATGGAAGAACCACAAGACGGCACTGACTATGACAAAGAGGACCAACAGAAACCAGATAACGCGGCGGTCGGACCGGCGGATATAATGGAGATCGCGCAGATGCATATCAGATGATGGGGTTTAATGTCTTTAGGAGGGGGTGTCAAATGATTCCAAACTGATGCAGGAACACCACGGCGATACACAGGGGTGAGACGAAACGGACGAGGAACAGCCAGAAACCATAAGCACGGACAGAGGCAGTCCCCCAGTTGGTGAACTCATCGCGTACCATCTTTCGCGGCGCTACCCAGCCCACGAGGATACACGTCGCGAAAGAGCCGAGCGGCAGGAGGATATTGGATGTAAGGAAGTCACAGAAATCGAGGAAGCTCTTTCCGCCGACCGTGATGTCCACAGCCCCACAGGAGAGGGAGCAGGCGATGCCGATAAGGACAGCGATAACCGTCTCTATGACAGCGCCCTTAGGCCGCGAGATATGCAGCTCCTCAAAGAAGAGCGAGGTGCCGATCTCGTGCATGGATATCGTAGAGGTGAGGGCGGCAAGCGCTAAAAGTGCATAGAACAACACGCCGACGATATAGCCTAAGACCGGGGTGAAAGCTTGCTGGAAGACATTCGGCAGGGTGATGAAGATGAGCGACGGACCACTGTCGGGATTGACGCCCACAGAGAAAGCAGCGGGGAAGATCATCAGACCCGCCAGGATAGCCACGAGCGTGTCGACAACAACGACCTGGGCTGAAGACTTCAGGAGGTTGGTCTGGCGCGTAAAGTAAGAAGCATAGGTGCAGAGACAGGCGGTGCCTAACGACAAGGAGAAGAACGCCTGACCAAGGCCGTCGAAGATGATCTGATGATCGATCTTGGAGAAGTCGGGCTTAAACAGGAAGTTGATTCCTTTCCCCGCATCGGGTAAGGTGCAGGAAGCAGCCACGATGACGAGCAGCAGAATAAACAAGGTAGGCATGAGGATGTTGCTCACCTTCTCAATGCCTTTACGGATGCCACGCACCACGACGAGATGGGTGAGGATGATGAAAACGATGGTCCAGACGACAGGTTCGATGGGAGAAGATGAGAACTTTTTGAAATATTCCTGCACATAAGCGGCATCACCATTGATGTTGCCCATGACAGAGGCAAAAAGATACTGCAGGCACCAGCCTGCGATGACAGAATAGAATCCGAGGATGATGAGCGAGGTCAGCGCACCAATGAACCCCACGGCACCCCACGCCTTGCTGCCTCCAGCCCGCGTATAAGCCCGTGCGGCATTGGCTGCGCCATGACGACCGACGACAAACTCGGCGACCATCCCAGGGATGCCAAGCACAAGTACACACGCAAGATAGACCATGATGAACGCCGCACCACCGTCATGGCCGGTCATGTAAGGGAACCGCCAGATGTTGCCCAAGCCTACTGCCGAGCCCGCCGTGGCAAGCACCACGCCTATCTTCGTACCAAAATTGCCTCGTTCCATATATTATCTATCTTTTATGGCACAGCCGTTACAGTAACGGCCGTTGCGTTAAACCACCTTGCAAAGATAACTAAATCTTGTCAGAGCACAAACAGAATAACGAACATTTTTCGGGAACGGACGCCCTGCTAAATCACGCCAAACTGATGGAGGAAGATGGCGAGGATAGACAGCGGTGCCACGAAACGCACTAGGAAGAGGTAGATGCCAAAGAAACGCTGCGAGACGGTCCCCCAGTTGGTGAACTCATCCTTCACTAACTTCTTGGGCACGACCCAGCCGAGGAAGATACAGGTCAGGAAACCGCCGACGGGGAGGAAGATCTGTCCGGTCACGAAATCGAAGACATCGAACAGCGGCTTACCGCCAATCTCCAGCCCGCTCCAATCGCCCAACGACAGGGAGCAGATAGCCCCGATGATGGTACACGCCACCGTCACGATGACAGCGCCTTTCTTACGGGAGATATGCAGCTCCTCATAGAAGAACGCCGTAGAGACCTCATGCAGTGAGATAAGAGATGTCAGGGCTGCCAGTGAGAGCAAGAGGTAGAACAGCAGCGACATCACCCACCCTAAGACCGGCAGGCCTGCGAAAGCCTCGTTGAAAACGTTTGGCAAGGTGATGAAGATCAACGACGGACCGCTGTCGGGATTGACACCCACCGAGAAGGCGGCGGGGAAGATCATCAGACCGGCAAGGATAGCGACCATCGTGTCGATAGAACAGATCTGTACGGCAGAGGTCAGCAGGTTGGTCTGACGCGTGTAATAGGAAGCATAGGTGCAGATACAGCCCATGGCGATGCTCAGCGAGTAGAAGCTCTGGCCGAGGGCTCCGAGGAACACCCCACTGTCGACCTTCGTGAAGTCGGGCTTAAAAAGAAACTCTATTCCCTTGCCTGCATTCGGCAAGAGGCAGGAGCAGACGACGATGACGAGCAACAAGACAAACAAGGTCGGCATCATCAGTTTCGACGCCTTCTCGATACCTTCCCGGATACCATGGATGATAACAAAATGTGTAACGCCCATGATGATGACCAGCCAAAAGATAGGCTGGATGCCACTCGTAGAGAAATCGGCAAAATACTGTTTCACGAAGTTGGCATCGCCATGGAGTTGTCCCATGATGGAGGCATAGACATACTGCAGGCACCAGCCGGAGATGACAGCATAATACCCTGTGATCAGGAAGCCCGTCAACACACCCAGGAACCCGACATATTTCCACGCCGAGCCGTGAGCCACCTGCGAATAGGCACGATAAGTATTCGCCGCTCCGTGCCGGCCAATGATAAACTCCGACACCATGCACGGGATTCCCAACAACAGTACGCACCCGATATAGACAATGATGAAGGCAGCGCCGCCGTTCTGGCCCGCCATATAAGGGAAACGCCAGATGTTGCCCAAGCCTACGGCACCACCCGCCGTGGCTAAGATCATACCTATTTTACTACCGAAACTTGCTCTCTCTTTCGACATAAATATGCTTTATCTATAACTTTACAATCAATTATACTGCAAAATTATAAAATATATAGCATATAAACATACAAAATGGAAGAAAAAAGATTACCGGTATTCTTCCGCCACCAATTTCTTCCAGTTCTTATAGGGGTTGGTCAACATATATGAGTTGTAGAAGTGTTTGTCACCCGTTACCTCGGGGCCGAGGAAGTCGGGCTTGTCGAAGGCTTCCGTCTCACTTCCTAACTCCACCTCCGCCATCACGAGCCCGTCGTTGTCGCCGTGGAACTCATCGACCTCATAGGTATGGTTGCCGACCGGCACGAGGTAACGGTGCTTGTCGATGACACCACCCCGACAGAGCTTCATCAGGTGAGAAGCCTCATCGAGCGTTATCTCCTTTTCAAACTCATACCGTGTCATGCCACCGTCCACGCTCCGACTCTTGATGGTCAGATAAGCCTTATCGTCACGGACGCGCACACGCACGGTAGCACCCTCTGCCGGGATATACCCCTGCTGGATATGACTCACAGAAGAGGCGGCACGTTTGAACGCACCGCCATGTTTGACCAAGAACTTACGTTCTATCTCTAATCCACTCATGTTGTATTTACTGCACAATAAACATCGACCAGATCATGTAGATGACAGCAAGGGCAACAAGGACTCCAAAGATCCATTTCACCACAAGCTCACCCTGATTCTTCTGCTTGTCCTGATGCTCCTCACGCTTCTTCGCTGTGGAAGCAGCATTCACCTCCCTTGCGGGGATGTGCTTCAATTGCTCTTTCTTATTGTTTCCCATAGTATTATGTTATTTAGTTTTCTTTCTTGGTAATGTCTTTGGGGTATCTCCCTTTTCTGAACGGCCTTCTCCCTTAGTCTTCCTTCTGCGCGTCGCTCTCGGCGAACTCCATGAGGTAGGCCTTGATGAAACCGTCTATCTTTCCGTCCATCACGCCGTCAACATCTGAGGTCTGATAACCGGTGCGATGGTCTTTCACCCGCCGGTCGTCGAAGACATAGGAGCGGATCTGACTGCCCCACTCTATCTTCTTCTTGCCCGCCTCGATCTTTGCTTTCTCAGCCTGCTGCTTCTTCAGCGCGCGGTCATAGAGCTGACTCTTCAGGAGCTTCATGGCCTTCTCGCGGTTCTTCGGCTGGTCGCGCGTCTCGGTGTTCTCAATGAGGATCTCCTCTTTCTCACCCGTGTCAGGGTCTTCATACTGATAGCGCAGACGCACGCCCGACTCCACCTTATTGACGTTCTGGCCGCCGGCTCCACTGGAGCGGAACGTATCCCAGCTCACCTTGGCGGGGTCGACATAAACCTCAATGGTATCGTCGACAAGCGGTGTGACGAAGACGGAGGCGAAGCTCGTCATCCGCTTACCCTGAGCATTGTAAGGCGACACACGCACGAGACGGTGCACACCGTTCTCACTCTTCAGGAAGCCGTAAGCATACTCGCCACCCTCGATGGTCATCGTCATACTCTTGATGCCTACCTCCTCACCCGGCTGCAGGTCGGTGATGGTGGTCTTGTACCCGTGCGCCTCACACCAGCGCATATACATACGCATAAGCATCTGCGCCCAGTCCTGGGCCTCTGTGCCACCCGCACCGGCGTTGATCTTCATGACGGCATCCATAGAGTCCTCGTCCTGGCGAAGCATGTTCTTCAGCTCCAGATCCTCAATGCACTTGATAGCCTTGGCATAATCGGCATCGACCTCCTCTTCCGTGACAAGGTCTTCCTTATAATAGTCGAAGGCGAGCTGCAGCTCGTCGGCATACTGCTTGCACTGCTTGTATCCGTCGAGCCATTTCTCTATGCCTTTCACCTTCTTCATCTGAGCCTGCGCCTGCTTCGGGTCATCCCAAAAGTCGGGCGCCTGCGTGCGCAGCTGCTCTTCTTCAAACTCTACTTTCTTCTGGTCAATATTGAGATAATGATGGAGCTTCTCGGTGCGGTCCAACACATCTTTTAGTTGATCTGCTGTAATCATGGTGTCAGTTTTTTAGTTCGTGAGTTTATGAGTTTATAAGTTCGTGAGTTCGTGAACTCATAAACTCATAACCTTATAAACTTATAAACTCATAAACTTATAAACTTATTTTGTTATTATCCCATCCGACGGTGTATTTGCATACATGGCGTCGATGATGTCTTTATAATGTTCGTTGACGATGGGCCGGCGCAACTTCAGCGTGTTGGTCATCTCCCCGTTCTGCATGGAGAAATGGTGGGGCAGCAGCGTGAAGCGCTTGATCTGCTCATAGTGGGCCAGTCCCTGCTGCAACGTGTCGATACGCTCGGTCATCATATCTATGACCTGCTGGTTCTTGCACAGTTCCACACGGTCCGCGAACTGTATGCCACGCTCATGGGCCCAAGCCTCCAAGACACTGTATTCAGGCACCACGAGGGCTGAGACGAACTTACGCTGGTCGGCGATGACAGCCACCTGGTCAACGAACTTATCCACGAGGAGCAACGACTCGATCATCTGCGGAGCGATATACTTACCATTGCTCGTCTTGAAGAGGTCTTTGATACGCTCCGTGAGATAGAGCTCACCATTCTTCAGATAACCGGCATCGCCGGTATGGAAGAAGCCGTCGGGGTCGAAGGTCTTGGCGTTCAGCTCCGGCCGATTATAATACCCTTTCGTGATCGTCGGACCCTTCAGGAGGATCTCGTTATCCTCACCTATCTTGATCTCGATACTGTTGATGGGCCGTCCGCAACTGCCGATCGTGA
>ULTQ01085195.1_pt1 | contig 11589 bp, 7 predicted proteins | sample 1957731 | NCBI WGS metagenome assembly ULTQ01 (sample SAMEA4835738, study PRJEB28245) | human gut metagenome | biome: gut microbiome; material: fecal sample | place: Denmark | collected 2008 | reverse complement strand
TCCAGGCTCCCGTGAGTTCACCCTGCCATCCGTCGGGCTGCGAGCTGTCGGAGGCGATGTCGAGGTTGATACTCGCCCCGCGCACCTCATAGCGGGCTGGCGTGGTGTACATCACTTCGGCATGCTTCAATCTGTTAGCGGGAAGACTCTTCAGCAGCGCGTTGAGCTGGGCGGCATCCATCTGATAGTGCTTGCCGTTGATCAATACGTTGAAGGCATTGCCCGCAAGTGTGAGCGTACCGTTGTTGTCGGTCACGCCGGGGATGAGCTTCAGCGCGTCATAGACATTGTCCGCACTTTCCTTCTTGAGCAGCTGTGGCATGTCGTAGGTGAGTTTGCTGCCTTCCACTTTCACAATCGGGCGCTCACCTTTGACCATCACCTCCGGCAGGGCGTGGACAATGCTGTCCATGCGTAGTGAGTCGGCAGGAATGGTGGCTGTGGCCGCTCCGTCCGTCTGCGCATAAGCAGTAGTCGCAGCCATGCAGAGCATCAGTATAATTGCTTTTCTTTTCATCGCTCATGGTCTTTCTCGTTGCAAAGGTAAACTGAAAAAGCAAGAGTGCCAACTCTTTCCGCTTATAAATCCTTAACGCCAAGGCTTAAATAGGCTTAACAGGGAAAATTCCGCTTTTGTCTCTTGATGTTCAATATCTTTTTCTTGGAAGTATTATTGGATATTCCAAATCCAGAGATCGCGGAATTGTGGATATCCAACGTCACACTGAATATCAATGAGGTACAAAAATCTCGTAACTCCTTTTTCGTGACGCGAAAACTATGCGAACCGAAGGTCACGGTTCGCGTAGCGAGAGATAGTAAAACCAAGGGTATTGAGTTCGCCCATGATATTTTGTGGAGTATCACACCAAAAATAATCCGATGGTTTCAGTCACAAAATATCATAGAGTTCCAGTTTATTGACAAAGTCTATCCATATGTTGTCCTTACAGCGTCCTCGACCTTCCATGCTGATTCTTATACCATAACGTTCTAATGCTTCTGTCCATTCCTTGCTTGTGTACTGGCATCCCTGATCCATGTTCAGTATTACCCTAATTTCCAATCATTTACGCACATCCAATTTCGTAACTTGCTGACTATAAACGAAAAAAGGAAGTCCTCATCAGACTTCCTTTTTGACTTAAAAGCGGAAAGACGGGGATTCGAACCCCGGATACCCTTTGGAGGTATACACGCTTTCCAGGCGTGCCTCTTAAGCCACTCGAGCATCTTTCCCTTTATAGCTTAACACCCGCAAACAAGGTTTATCTCATTTGCGGGTGCAAAGGTAATAACTTTTCCTTAAAGATTCACATCCCTGACGAGTATTTAATATATTTTAATTATGAGACCAACCCGTCAAGAATGATTTCGCCTCGCTCAGCCTGCGTATCTCATCTCGTTGAGCAACTGTTTTTGTTTCTCTGTGAGATTAGTAGGCAATTTGACATTGTAGGTAATGATCAGGTCTCCGTACGTACCGTCTCCCCTGTCATAGCCTTTGCCACGCAGCCGCACTTTCGTGCCATTCTGTGTCTCGGGTTTAACCTTCAGTTTGATCTTTGAACCGTCGCGGAGCTGTATGATGACCTCACCGCCTAAGAGAGCGGTGTACAGGTCAATGTTGACTTTCGCGTCCATCTCTCCGGTGCTTGTGCGGTAAGTGGAACCTCCGGTACCGTGAGACCCCATATTGCCGAAGAGATCCTCGAAGAAGCTGGAGAAACCACTGCCGCCGTTGCCGAAGCTGGAGAAGTCGAAGCCGTCAAAGGGAGAGCCACCGGATGTAGAACTCCAATGAAACTCCTGACCGCCACCGGCACCACCGCCCTGGTTGAAGGCATCAGCCTCTTTCCAGTTCTGGCCGTACTGATCATATTTCTTGCGTTTTTCCGGATCGCTGATCACCTCGTAAGCCTCGTTGAGCGCCTGAAACTTAGCCTTAGCCTTCGGGTCATCAGGGTGAAGATCCGGATGGAACTGCTTAGCGCGCTTGAGATAAGCCCGCCTCACGTCTTTCTGTGGAATGTCTTTACTGACACCCAAGATCTTATAATAGTCAATAAATGCCATATTCAATCCTCCATTTCAATTAATATTTACTATGATCTGTCCAACAAAATTTATGCCATAAGGCTATCAGAGGAATGAAATAGTTTATTAATTGACAATTTCCAAAGACATATTATTTGACGATAGCCCCTGCTACCGCATTGGCCACATAAGATCGGAGCGCAATGACGTTGCCTTCGCCATCAGGATGTACACTGTTGGTCAGCAAGATGATGCTGACATCGTTGACAGGATCTATGACGATGCTCGTTCCTGTAAACCCTGTATGGCAGTAAGTCTCCTCGCTGAGCATATCGCCTTTGTTGGATGAATAATCCGAATAGCAGTCCCATCCGGGTGTACGCCCGAACTTCTCTACCCTTTTGGGTACCGTCCGCATCGCTTTGACGGCAGCCGGACTGAGGATACGACGACCGTTCCAAGCACCTCCGTTCTGCAAGGCCGCACAAAAGACAGCTATGTCTTCAGCTGAAGAAAACAAGCCGGCATTGCCCGAGATGCCTCCGTTCATGATGCGCGCCAACGGATCGTGAACCACGCCCAAGAGGCACTTGCCGTCAGCCTGCTGCTGGGTCGGCGCACAAAGCCTCACGAGATCCTTCGATGGACAATAGTCGGTATGCTTCATGCCTAAGACATCGAAGATATGCTGCTTGGCGAAGTCGCGGAGGTTCTGGCCGGAGACCGACTCGATGATACGCTGTAGGGTGATATAATTGAGACAACTGTACTGGCAGTCTGTGGTCGGTTCAAAGTCGCGTTTGCAGTGAGCGATATAATCGATCAATCCATCACGGTTGGGCGCTCCGTACTTGGCTTTGTCAGTCTTCACGTCTGCATAAGGAGGCAAGCCGGAGGTGTGGGTCATCAGGTCAACGACGCGGATCGCCGCGGTGTGACCGTCAGCATCTTTCCAGTTCTCAAACCCTGGGATATAACTGTCTACCCGATCGAGCAAGCGAAGTTTGCCTTGCTCAATAAGAATCCAGGCAGAGACAGCTGTGGACATAGCCTTACTGCACGAAGCCATGTCGAAGACAGTGTTGGTCGTCATTATCTCTGCCTTAGGCACCACACGTTTGTTGCCGTACGCTTTGAGATAAGCTATCTTTCCATGCCGCACCACGCAGAGCACGGCCCCGGGAGTTTCCTTCTCATTGATCGCTTTATAGATGGCACTGTCAGCATATAGAAGCTGGGAGGCGCTAAGCCCCACTTCGGAAGGATCACATTTGTCCAAGCCTTGTGCATGGACGCCGACTGTAAATAATGACAACAGGAATAGAAATATTTTCCGCATAAGCTATTGATTGTGAGTAGTATTCATTGTTTTCTCCTGATCAGCAGACAGAGACCAAGGAAGGTGAACAGCGCATTGAAAATGAGCAACTCATAGCTAAACTTGTAACCATTGAACCATGCCTCAGAATTTTCCTGGAGGATAAAGCAAAGGACAGGCGACACGAGAGCGACCAACGGCACGTAGCTGTCGTTGGTTTTCTTTTTCGTGAGGATACCAAAAGCAAACATGCCCAAGATGGGTCCATAGGTGTAGCTGGCGAGAATGTAGACGGCATCGATCACGCTTGTGCTGTTCAATAATCCGAAGACGAATATGACAACAGCCATCAGCAGCGCCATGGCCGCATGTATCTTCTTCCGGGTATGCGTCAATGCCTGTTCGTCCTTCTCTTTCTTGTCCGCACCCAAGATGTCAAGCGTAAACGATGTGGTAAGAGCCGTAAGGGCAGAGCCCGCTGCAGAGAAAGCCGCAGAGAACAACCCGACGATAAAGAGAATGCCGACAACCACAGGAAGATAATGACTCGTAGCCACGGCCGGGAAGAGCGTGTCACCAGTCGCCGTAATACCGACCTTAGCAGCAAACATATACAGCAAGACACCGAGCATGAGAAAGAGCAGATTGATGAAGAACTGGCACACGATGCTCACCATCATATTCTTCTGTGAGTCTTTATAATTCTTGCAACTCAGATTGCGCTGCATCATGTCCTGGTCCAGACCGGTAGTGGCTATCATCGTGAAGATGCCTGCAATGAACTGCTTGAAGAAGTAGCGTTTGTCGTTGATATCATCAAAGAAGAATATTTGGCTCATCTTACTGTCTATGATGGAACTGAACATTCCCTTAAATCCTAAATTCATCTCCGACGAGATGAACACAATGGAAAGGACGACCGAGAGAATCAGGCACAACGACTTAAGCACATCGGTCCAGATCACCGATTTGACACCACCGCGGAAAGTGTAGAGCCAAACCAACAGCACCGTGACGACAACATTCAGCGCGAAAGGAAGGTGGAGCGGCTCAAAGACCAGCAGTTGTAAGGTGAGACACACTAAAAACAGCCGCACCGATGCGCCAAGCATCTTTGAGATGAAGAAAAACCAGGCTCCCGTCTTATGAGAGCGGGCTCCAAAGCGATCTTCCAAATATTGATAGACGGAGACGAGACGCATCTTATAAAACAGCGGAATGAGCACAAAAGCAATGACAAACTGTCCGACAACAAAACCCATCACCATCTGCATATAAGAGAAGCTCTTCTCTGCAACCATGCCCGGCACGGAGACGAAGGTCACACCGGAGAGGAACGAGCCCATCGTGGCGATGGCAACCAAGAACCACGGCTGCTTCCTTCCTCCTACGAAGAATCCTTGGTTGTCAGTCTTACGACCGGCAAGCCACGACACAGTAAAGAGCACGATAAAGTAGGCAAATATTGTTAGCGTTACAGTTAAAGGACTCATGTCTTCAATAATCTTTAAGTAGTGTAATTGTTAATTTTTGGCAAAGTTAATCGTTTTTGTTATCAAATCGAAAGATATTTACGTTAAAGTTGCTTATATTTGCAGCATAAATTAAATTATTAGTTATGAAACACCTTTTTAGACCTCTATTTGTGTTATTTGCTTACATAATAATGCCTTTGTTTGCAAACCATCTATGCGCTTCTGAGCACAAGGCAACAGTGGTGACGGGCGCAGAACAGACAAACGCATACCTGAAGCTGCTCAAAGGCAAACGCGTGGCGCTCTTCTCCAACCAGTCGGGGCGCATAGGCGACCGGCTGACCTTAGATGTGCTGCTTGAGCATCATGTCAACGTCGTGACGGTGTTTTCGCCCGAGCATGGGTTCAGAGGGAAAGCCGATGCCGGAGAGAAAGTAAGCTCTTCCGTAGACGAGCAAACGGGGGTACGTGTATTCTCCCTTTATGGAGCAGCGAAAGATGCGCCCGACGATGCAGAGATGAAGAAGATTGATGTCATTGTGACAGACATCCAAGATGTAGGCTTGCGATTCTACACCTATTATATTACGATGATGCGCCTGATGAACCGCTGCGCGGAATGCGGAAAGGAAATGATTGTGCTCGACCGCCCCAACCCCAATGGCTTCTATGTCGACGGCCCCCTGTTGAACATGAAGTATGCTTCCGGTGTCGGAGCCTTACCGATTCCTATCGTACATGGCATGACACTTGGCGAACTGGCTCGGATGATCAATGGCGAGCACTGGCTGAAATCGGGAAAACGATGCAAGTTGACGGTCATTCCCTGTAAGAACTATACTCACCAGACGAGGTATGATCTGCCGGTAGCTCCGTCGCCGAACCTGCCGAACATGAAGTCGGTCTACCTCTATCCTTCTCTTTGCTATTTTGAGGCAACACCCGTGAGCGTAGGTCGAGGCACTGACAAGGCTTTCCAGATCTTCGGCCATCCGGACATGAAAGGCTATGCTTTCAGCTTTACGCCGGAGAGCAGGACGGGAGCAAAGAACCCACCACTGTTGGGGAAGCGCTGCTATGGACGGGATCTGAGTCAAATGAACGATTCTGTAATTTGGGCTCGCAAGATCGATCTCAGCTATGTCATAGAAGCCTACCGTGCCTTGAACATCGGTGACCGTTTCTTCTCCTCTTTCTTTGAAAAGCTGATGGGGGTCGACTATGTGAGAAAGATGATAGAAGAAGGGAAAAAAGCTGACGAGATCAGCAAAATGTGGCAAGATGACGTAGAGAGGTTTAAGATCCAGCGCAGAAAGTATCTTTTGTACGAAGAATAATCTTTTTAATAAAAAAGTTCGAAAGAAAGTTGCAACTTTAATAATTTTACAATATCTTTGCAACTGACATTAAGAAATCATTAGTATAATTTGTCTAACCCCGTAAAAAACTAAATTATGAGGAAACCTAACCTTTTTGTACAGGCTCTCATGATGTCTATGGGTCTTTTGTTTGTACCTGCCTCTCCCATATCTGCCAAGACGCAGATGTTACAACAAAACACCGTGACAGCTTCGGGAACTGTAGTTGATGCCAAGGGGGAACCAGTGATTGGTGCCACTATCCTTGAAGACGGTACAACCAACGGCACCGTGACGGATGCCAATGGCCATTTCACACTCAAAACAGCACGTAACGCACAGATCCGGATCTCTTATTTAGGCTTTCAGACGGTCATGGAGAAAGCCAGCCCCCAGATGAATATCAAAATGAGCGAGGACAACAACCAGCTTCATGAGGTCGTCGTCGTGGGTTACGGTCTACAAAAGAAGGTCGATATCACTGGTGCTGTAGCCAACATCGACGTGAACAAAGCTATTGCCTCCCGACCTATAACCGACGTAGGCAAGGCATTACAGGGTATCTCGCCCGGATTGACAATTACCAACCAAACAGGTGGCATCGGCACCTCTTCCAAGATTCGCTTGCGTGGAAGTATCGGATCACTCAGTGCCACAGAAGGTACACAGCCGCTTATCCTTGTGGATAATGTTGAAGTACCCGACATCAACCTTGTTAACCCTGACGACATCGAGAGCATCTCTGTACTGAAAGATGCTGCTTCAGCTTCTATTTATGGTACACGGGCAGCATGGGGCGTTATCCTCATCACTACGAAGAAGGGAAGTGATACGAACCGTGTGCGTGTAAGCTACAGCAACAACTTTGCCTGGAACACGCCGACAAAGATGCCGGAGCTCGCGTCCACTGTTGACAACGCCAAATTTATTCTTGCCGTTGCCAACCGTTTAGGCACTGATCATGCATCAAGCATCGGATACTATGTTGACGAGTATGCACTCGGAAAGATGCAGGACTGGTTAAACAAGTACGGCGGCATGTCTGAATCGGAGCTTGGTGAGATGCAGGAAGGCCGCGACTTCGAGATTAAAGACGGACACACCTACTTCTATCGTTCTTTCGACCCCATCAACGACTTCACACGCAAATGGACCCCGCAACAAAACCATAATATCTCTGTTGTAGGCGGTAACCGAAACACCACTTATAATATTTCGGGCTCATATCTTACACAGAAAGGTATAATGAAGTATAACACCGATAAGTTTTCGCGTTATACTCTCACAAGTAATATCACGACCAAGATCCGCGACTGGTGGAGCATACATACCAACATCATGTTCTCGCAGGAGAAGAACGATCAGCCTTACCGCTTCACATCGGGTCAGTATGATGCATGGTTCTACCTCTTGCGCTGGCCTCGCTGGTACCCTTATGCCACCTATCAAGGCAAGCCTTTCCGCTCTGCTGTGACCGATATCAAAAACGGCAACCGGGAGAACATCCGAACCTCATATATCCGTGCTAATGTCGGAACAGAGCTCAACCCACTCAAAGGTTTGACGGTAAATTTCGACTACACATTCGGCTATGTCAACTACGCACAGAAACGGAACGGCGGCACCGTAATGGCATACAACATGTTCGCTTCTGCTCCGTTCAGCAACTATGTGGATATTTATGGCTCAACGCACAACCGTGTGATACAGACCTCACAATACAATCTTCAGAACATCTTCAAGGGCTACGCTACTTATGCTTTCAATGTAACCAACGACCACCATTTCAAGATCATGGCCGGTATGGATGCCGAGACACGCCGACGCACCTCACACTACTCTGAGCGCCGCGGCCTCATCAGTGTTGACCTGCCGGAGATTGCCCTTGCTACAGGCGACCAATACAGCTTCAACAGCACCTACAGTTATAACAACGATTTCGCTGCTGCCGGTTTCTTTGGACGTCTCAACTACGACTATTTGGATCGGTATCTCATCGAGTTTAATCTCCGTCGCGACGGCTCTTCCCGCTTTCCTGACGGCCACAAATGGGCCTGGTTCCCATCGTTCTCTGCCGGATGGCGTGCCAGCGAGGAGAAATTCTTCAACTGGGCTAAGCCTGCGCTCTCCAACCTTAAAATACGTGGTTCTTGGGGTACCATCGGCAACCAGGATGTAGCAGCCAACTCTTTTATATCAACAATGTCTGCCCGAAACTCTGGATGGGTAGTCGATAACTTGCAGGTAGTGAGCCTCAGCTCACCGACAGTTGTTTCCCCGTCACTTACCTGGGAACGCGTGTCTACACTGAATCTCGGTCTTGACGCAGGTTTCTTCAACAATGATCTGAACCTCACGTTCGATTGGTATCGACGCGTAACATCTGACATGCACACAGCCGGTGAGCAACTTCCGGCAACCTTCGGTGCAAGCGTTCCCAAGATCAACTACGGTGAGATGACAGGTAAGGGCTTTGAACTTGGCATCAACTACCAGCACCGCTTTGCCAATGGCCTTGGTATCAACCTCGCCGCTACGCTGTCTAACGCAACGGAGAAAATCACGAAGTACAACAAGGAAGACCGTAACATCTATGGCTACTATGAAGGGAAGACCCTTGGTGAGATCTGGGGCTATGAGACAGACCGTCTTTTCCAAAAGGACGACTTCAATGCAGATGGAACTTTGAAAGAAGGCATTCCTTCGCAAGCGCTTTATGAAAAAGGATCCTTCAAATTCGGACCGGGCGACGTGAAATACAAGGATCTGGATGGTGACAAAAAAATCACCTACGGAAAAAATACCGTGGAAGATCACGGCGACCTGAAGGTCATCGGCAATGCGTTGCCTAAGTATGAATACAGCTTCACCATTGGTGCCGACTGGAAAGGCATAGACTTCTCCATGTTCTTCCAAGGCGTGGGCAAGCACGACTATTGGGGCTTTGGCTCTGTGGTTATCCCGGGCGGAGGCTCTTCTTATTCTGACTCCTTCTTCGCTCATCAGACTGACTACTGGACGGAAGACAACACAGATGCTTTCTATCCACGCCCTTACAATATGGCATGGCAGAGCAATGCCTACAACTTCCTCACGCAATCGCGCTATCTGCTCAATATGGCATACTTGAGATGTAAGAACCTTACCGTGGGGTATACGCTGCCCGATGCTTGGATGAAGAAGATCTACATGCAGAAAATCCGCATCTACTTCTCCGCAGAGAATCTTTTCGAAATCACACACCTCCACGGAGTGCCTGTCGACCCTGAGGCTACCGATTACAAGACTGGCTTCGGTTCCGGTTCGTGGTCGTTCGGCCGCGCTTATCCCTACAGCCGCACTGTCAGCTTCGGTCTGCAAGCTACATTCTAAATAACAGGTTGTGACATAAAAGACTTTTCTATCAATAGATAATAACACAGCAATATATGAAATCAAAATATATCATAGGTCTTGTCCTGACCTCCCTCACACTCTCATCGTGTGGAGACTTTCTAACGCGCGACCCGGAAGACACTGCCACGGATATTCCAAGTTTCTGGAATAACGAAAGCAATATCCGTACTTCCGTCATCGACCTCTACGGTGATTACTTCGTAGGCTATAACACTGGCTGGAACCGCTCCGACTACTTTGCCGAGACCAATGTCGCCGACTGGAACGACGACAACGCTCAGCAAGTGGCTACCATGTTTACGAAGGTGGCACCGTCAACGGCTGATGGCATCAATGCCGAGAATCCGACATCGCCCTGGAATTTTACAAACGTGACGACCATCAATAAACTCATCGCGCATGTGCAGGCTTCAAACCTTAGTAATGAAGCTAAAAATCATTGGCTCGGCGTGACACGCTTCTTCCGTGCCTTGGAATACAGCCGGATGGTAGAGCGCTTCGGTGATGTGCCATGGTACAGCACGGCTCCTTCATCCACCGACTACGACCAGCTTTATAAAGCCCGTGATCCTCGTACGACGGTGATGGACAGCGTTCTTGCCGATCTTCAGTATGCCGCGAAGAACGTGCGTGTCGATGATGGCAACAAAGGACTATACGTCAACCGTGATGTCGTGGAGGCTTTTGCCTCACGTCTCTTGCTCTTCGAAGGCACATGGCAGAAATACCGGGAGAACAACACAACAGAGGCTGCTAAATACCTTGAAGCCGCTAAGACGTTCGCAGAGGATGTCATCAGCAGTGGACGCTATTCGCTTAACAGCGACTATAAGTCTCTTACGACCAGTCTTGATCTGAAAGGCAACCCAGAAATGATTATGTACCGTTCTTACGTTGAAGGAGTCGTCATGCATTCACTCATGTCATTCCAAAACACGGAGCATGAGAAGAGCAGCCCGTCAAAGTCACTCATCGACAGTTATCTTTCTGCCAATGGCTTGCCGATCCATCAGACAGACAACAAGGAATGGAAAGGTGACAAATGGTTTGCTGAGGCCATAAGCAACCGTGATCCCCGACTCTATGCAAACATTGACACGACCGATCTGGCTCTCAACGGCGTAGCCAATGTATATGCTATCTCTGGCTATTTCGCCAACCGTTTCGTCAACGAGTCGCTGAAGAATCTTCCAGGTGGACTGAGCAGCACTAACATCACCGATGCTCCCATTATGAAGCTCAACGAGGTGTTGATGAACGACATCGAGGCTTGCGCGGAACTGGCAAGTCTTGGTAAATACACACTTACACAAGCCGACTTCGACCGCACCATCAATGTGCTGCGTGACAGACCCTCAACACACATGCCTCACCTTACACTCACAGGAAGCAATCTCTCTGTTAACGGCACCATCATCAATGACCCAGACCGCGACCAGACTGTTTCACCCATTCTATGGGAGATCCGTCGCGAGCGTCGTATTGAACTTGTCTATGAAGGCCTACGCTACAACGATCTGCGGAGATGGGGAAAACTCGATTATGCCGACATGCTCAAGAACCCGAACGTCAACCTCGGTGCCTGGGTGGATAAGGAACGTTACGTTGCCTGGTACAACAGCAAACACCCCGGGAAGGAGATCACGGTGTCGACACTCAACAGCGTGCATCTGGACCGAGAGGGGAACGCTGGTTATATCAAGCCCATCAGCGATACATCGCTCATGCGTACCGTCTCAGACAAGGATTATCTCTATCCTATCCCGACAAATGAGATAACACTGTACCAGCAACACGGGAAGACACTTACCCAAAACCCTGGATGGTAAACGTCTTCTGGTAAAAGATTAATAAAATCTGCATAACGAAAGCCCAAACAACTGATGAGTTGCTTGGGCTTTTGTGAGAAATTATGTAATTTTGTACACAAAGATTATTATTAGACCAATTGCTTAATTGCCGATTGTGAGCCAATATAAGATAAACCTGTATACGAAAGGGAGCA
>ULTQ01009558.1_pt1 | contig 11608 bp, 7 predicted proteins | sample 1957731 | NCBI WGS metagenome assembly ULTQ01 (sample SAMEA4835738, study PRJEB28245) | human gut metagenome | biome: gut microbiome; material: fecal sample | place: Denmark | collected 2008 | reverse complement strand
GCCAGCCAGTACCACAGCGCGCCGTCGCACCAGTAGTTTTCCGCGTCGGCCAGACCTGTGGCGCAGCCGATTGCGCAATATTTGCCGGAACAGTCTTCCAACGTGCAGATGGCACCTTCCGGACATTTGTCCAGCGTACATTTGTTGTCGCAGCATTCCTGACAGGTCTCAAACAGTTCAAGCATACCGCTCTGACAGCTGGGCGAACCGATTTCGGGTCCGCAGTTGCAAACCAGATATCCGCGGCATTCGGCAGGTTCCCGTTTATATTTCAGGGTTCCGCAGCTGTCGCAGGGCTCGCCGTCGACTTCGTAGCCTTTTTCGGTGGCTTCTTCATAGGTATAGTCGTAACCGCTGCAGGGGTTGCATATGCAGTTGCCGTAGGATCCGTCATGGGGGCAAAGCGCATCGGGGTCGAGAATTTCGCCTTTGCTGCAATTTGTAACATAACCCGCGTCGGCACATGCTTTGGGGCGGTTTTCGCGGCAGACGGCAAAATAGCTGCTGTCGTACGGGCAGAACTTGTCGGGATATCCGGGCGGCGTGCATGATGTCAGCGGATAGCCGATGGAAGCGCAGTCCGGCAGGGAAAATCCGTCATCGCTTTTGCTGAAGTCGGTATTGTCGCCGCATTCCCCGAAACCGATAAAACAAATGCTTGCGGTCTGATAAGAATTGTTTATGTCTGCAAAAAGAGGCGCAGGCGTTGTCGTGGGTGTGGATAGTGTGTTGAAATGTGCATTAACGGGTTGAGAGAGCGTCATGCTCTTTTCCGCCGCCCGAACTGCCGCATCGGTTCGGACAAACATTCCGCCAATCAAAGCGGCAAATAAACAGAGACGACAATAAAACATGACACACCTCAAACAAGTTAACGAAAGACAGCGCCTGCAAGGGCAGAGGTGTGCAAAAACGTCGGCGATGACACAGCCTTGTCAGGCTGCCAAATCGCAGTTCACATCACACCTATCAATATCTATGATAATCTCTTTAAGAACAAAAGTCAACAATTCTTGACACGTAATTTATTTTTGTCTCAAGTATTATTGTTGGTAAGTTTTGACGGCTTCGTCGCGCTCAAACAGATAAAGTAAAATCCGCAGTGCTTCGCCGCGCGGCGTCGACAGCTTTTCATCCTGCGCCACAATCATCTGCGCGTCTTTGTTGGCGGTATAAAGCAGATGTTTGTGTTCGTTCATGTCGGCGATGCGAAATTCGCAGAAACCCGACTGCCTGGTGCCGAGAATTTCGCCGCCGCCGCGCAGTTCCAGATCTTTTTCGGCAATCAGAAAACCGTCTTCGGTTTCGCGCATGATGTTCAGCCTTTCCCGGGAAGTGTCGCTCAGCGGGTAGGAGTAAAGCAAAATGCAGGTCGAGGCCTGAAAGCCGCGTTTGATGCGGCCCCGCAGCTGGTGCAGCTGCGCCAGTCCGAAACGCTCGGCGTGTTCAATGACCATAACCGTGGCTTCAGGGACATTGACGCCGACTTCAATAACTGTCGTTGCAACCAGAACCTTGAGTTCGCCGGCCTTAAAACGCTCCATAACCGCGTCTTTTTCCTTTTCTTTCATTTTGCCGTGCACCAGTCCGACTTCGCCGCCGAAAATTTTTCGCAGCGTGTCAAACCGCTCGACGGCGGCGGCCAGATCAACTTTTTCCGATTCTTCCACCAGCGGACAGACCCAATAGGCGCGGCAGCCCTGTTCGATTTTGCGTTTGAGCGCCGCGGCGACGTCCTGCAGTTTGGAAATCGGCAGTACCCGGGTATCGACCGGTTTGCGGCCTTTGGGCGGCTGGTCGATTTTGGAATATTCCATATCGCCGTAAGCGGTCAGCACCAGCGTCCGCGGAATTGGCGTCGCCGTCATGACCAGAATGTCGGGTTTGTTGCCCTTGTCCGAAAGCGCCAGGCGCTGATGGACGCCGAAACGGTGCTGTTCGTCGACGACGACGCAGGCCAGGTCTTTAAAAGTAACAGCCTCCACGAACAGCGCGTGCGTACCGATAAGAATGTCAATTTTTCCGGCTTCAAGGTCTTCCAGAATTCTGGCGCGCGCTTTGCCTTTAATCCGCCCGGTCAGCAGCTCGGCGCGGATGCCGATTTCTTCACAAAGCGGCTGCATGGTTTCCAGATGCTGTTTGGCCAGAATTTCGGTTGGCGCCATAATCGCGGCCTGTGTGCCGCATTCAACCGCATTCAGCATGGACATCAGCGCCACGATGGTTTTGCCGCTGCCGACGTCGCCTTGCAAAAGCCTGAGCATGCGGTAGGGCGAAGCCTGGTCGGCAAAGATTTCCTTTAAGACCTTTTCCTGAGATTCTGTCAGTTCAAACGGCAGCCTTTCGAGAATTTTTTTACGCAGAAGCCCGTTGCCCCTGATTTCGCGTCCCTGCTGTTTTTTGACTTTTTCGCGAACCAGTGCCAGAGCCAGCTGGTTTGCCAGCATTTCGTCATAGGCCAGCCGCCGGCGCGCCGGCGCCGAAGGCAGAATGTCCGCATCCGATTGAGGATTGTGTACGGCGGCCAGCGCTTCGTTGAAGGCGGGCAGGTCTTCGGCCTGCCGGTAATGTTCGTCCAGCCATTCCGGCATTTTCGGAACCCGGGCCAGCGCCTGGCGGATATATTTGTTTATCATTTTGTTGGTAATGCCGCCGGTCAGTGGATAAACGGCTTCGACGGTCTTAATCCGGTCCATCTCTTCCGGACGCCCGACATAGTCCGGGTGGCTCATCTGCAAACTGCCGTTAAAGCTTTCCAGCTTGCCGCTGATGACCCGCTCGCTGCCTTCGGGAAGATTGCGTTTCAGCGTTTCCGGATAAGCGTGAAAAAAGCTTAGGGTAATCTCTTCGCTGCCGTCGGTGCAGACGATTTTGTAGGGAAGTTTTTTGAGCTTGGGTTCAATATGCTCCAGAACTCTGATTTTTACCGTAACGATGGAACCGATGCGGGCGTTCGCAAGTCTGGGCGAATAGCGCCGGTCGATAATCGAGGAGGGCAGATGCCACAACAGGTCGACGATTTTGTTCCCGGCCAGATTGCGCACCAGTTTGGCGGTTTTTTCGCCGATGCCGTTCAGATTTTCGATTCCCGCAAACAGCGGATATAAAAGCGGCGGCCGCATGGTTTCTTAATTATTCCTCAAGAAAAAGGTTGCTATAATGCGCATATTGTATATATTTTATTTCAAATAGTAAATGATAAGATTGCCAAATGCACGCAGACATTGAACAACTTGCGGATTATACGTTTTCTGCGGTAGCCGAGGGGTATGACGCCTTTCTGCTCCGCGATTTGCTGCGCTCGTCCAAACAGGATATTCTCTACATTGTCAGCGACGGCCTCAGTCTGGAGCGCACGGCCGAGCTTTTGAAAAACGTGGCGCCTGATGTTGAGGTTCTTAAGTTTCCGGCCTGGGACACGGTTCCCTACGACCGCGTTTCGCCAAATGCCGGCATCGTTGCCGAACGGGTGGCGGCTCTCGGCGCTCTGACCTTAAATCCGAACCCGAAGAAAAAACGGATTGTGATTGCCAGTATCGGCGCCGTTATTCAGAAACTCCCGCCGTCCAAAATTTTTCGTAATTCCATGCGCGAGATCAGGGTTGGCGGCAAGCTCGACTTCAACGATTTTGTACACTATGCTGTCGTCAACGGCTACAACCGGGTCGAACAGGTTATGGAACCCGGCGAATATGCCGTCCGCGGCGACATCCTCGACATCTTTCCGGTCGGCACGCCCGAGCCTCTGCGTATAGACCTTTTTGACGACGAAGTGGAAAAGATCCGCACTTTTGACGCGTTCAGCCAGCGCACCACCGGCGAACTGAAAAGTTATGGTTTTCAGGTGGTCGGCGAAGTGGTGCTCGATAACAATACCGTCAAGAATTTCCGTGCCGCTTATCGCGAGGCTTTCGGTGCCGCCGCGCAAAGCGACGAGCTTTATGAGGCGATTTCCGCCTCGCGCAAATATATGGGCATGGAAAACTGGCTGCCGTTTTTCTATGAAGAGCCGCTGCCGAGCCTGTTCGATTATCTGCCGGCCGCCCATGTCGTGCTTGACCGCAGCGTCGACGATGCTCTGCTGGCCAAGGAAGACGGCATAATGGACTATTATCTGGCCAGGCAGGAGGCGCTGGGCATAAAGTCGGCCAGCGAAGTCGACACCTATCGCCCGGTCAATCCGGAGCTGATGTTTCTGACCGCGCGCGAATTTTCGGCTAAGGTTAAGGCCCGCCGGGCACTCCGGTTTACGTCCATGAGTTTTCCCGGAGGCGAAGGGGTTATAAACGCCGGCGTTATTCCCGGCCGCAGTTTTTCGCATGCCAGAAACGTCAATGCCGCGCAGGTTTATGCCGAACTTAAGGATTATTTGTCCGAAAATGCCAAATTGGCGCGCATCGTCTGCTGCTATTCCGCCGGTTCGCGCGAACGCCTGTTTACGCTGATGAGCGAATACGGCATTAAGGATATGAGCTTTGCCGATGATTGGGACGATGCCCTGAAAAAAGCCGCGCATAAGAAAATCGTCCTGCTGGTTATGAACCTGCCGCACGGCTTCCGCGGCGACGGCCTGTGCCTGGTTTCGGAACAGGATATTCTCGGCGAGCGGCAGAACCGCAAGAGTGCCAAAAAAGTTACTTCCAAAGACTTTATTGCCGATGTTTCGTCCCTGTCGGTCGGCGAACTGGTCGTACACATTGAACACGGTATCGGCAGGTTTCTGGGACTGGAAAACATTACCGCGGGCGGTGCGCCGCATGATTGCCTGAAAATTCTGTATGCCGGCGATGCCAAACTGTTCGTGCCGGTTGAGAATATCGACGTCATTTCGCGCTACGGCATGGAAGACGACAACATTCAGCTTGATACGCTGGGCGGGCTGGCATGGCAGGCCAAAAAGGCCAGGGTTAAGGAGAAAATCCGCGACATTGCCGAAAAGCTGATTAAAATCGCCGCCGAACGCCACTTGAAAGTAGCCGACAGCTTTGTGCCGCCGCAAGGTTTGTATGACGAGTTCTGCGCCCGTTTCCCTTTCAATGAAACCGACGATCAGTTAAATGCGATTACCGACGTTTTAAAAGACCTGAATCAGGGTTCGCCGATGGACCGGCTGGTTTGCGGCGACGTCGGCTTCGGCAAGACCGAGGTTGCTTTGCGCGCGGCTTTTGCCGTGGCAATGTCCGGCGCTCAGGTGGCGCTGATTGTGCCGACCACATTGCTCGCGCGTCAGCATTATTACAATTTCAAAAAACGCATGGAAGGTTTTCCGGTACGGGTCAGAATGCTTTCCCGCCTGGTTACGCCCAAAGAGGCCGCCGAAACCAAAAAGGGATTGGAAGACGGTTCCGTGGAAATAGTCATCGGCACCCATGCGCTGCTGTCCAAAGACATTAAGTTCTGCAATCTCGGTTTGCTGATTATCGACGAAGAACAGCATTTCGGCGTTGCGCATAAGGAAAAGCTCAAGGCATTGAAGTCGAATGTTCATGTCCTGACGCTGACCGCCACGCCGATACCGCGCACGCTGCAAATGTCGCTGACCGGGGTCAAGCAGCTGAGTATTATCGCTACGCCGCCGGTTGACCGTCTGGCGGCCCGAACCTTTGTCATGCCGTTTGACAAGGTAATGATAAAAGAGGCCATTTACCGCGAAAAATTCCGCAACGGCCAGGTCTTTTTCGTCTGTCCGCGCGTTTCCGATATTTTCGGCATGGAAAAGGAACTGCGCGCGCTGGTGCCGGACATCAGGATTCTGGTCGCACACGGGCAAATGCCGGTCAAACAGCTGGAAGACGTGATGAACGACTTTGCCGACGGCAAAGCCGATATGTTGCTTTCAACCACGATTATCGAATCCGGTATCGATATGCCGACGGTCAATACCATGATAGTCCACCGTTCCGACATGTTCGGACTGGCACAGCTGTATCAGCTCAAGGGACGGGTAGGGCGCTCGAAAGTCCGCGGTTATTGCTATTTTACGGTGCCGAAGCAAAAGGAACTTAAGCCGGTAGCCGAGCGTCGGCTGAACATTCTGCAGGCGCTGGATACGCTGGGCGCCGGTTTTTCGCTGGCCAGCCACGATATGGATATCCGGGGTTCCGGAAATATCCTCGGCGAAGAACAGTCCGGACATATCAAAGACGTCGGCATCGCGTTGTATCAGCATATGCTGGAAGAGGAAATTATGCGGCAGAAGAGCGGTGAACGGCAGCGCCGGGAAGACGAACCGGCCGATTGGGCGCCGCAGATTACTACCGGTATTCCGATTATGATTCCCGAAACCTATGTCCGCGATTTGGGCGTGCGGCTGGGATTGTATAAACGTATCGGCGAAATCAGGGACAAAGCCGGCATTTTGGACATGCGCGAAGAGCTGACCGACCGTTTCGGCAAACTTCCCGAAGAAGTGGACAACCTGCTCAAAACCGTTGAGATCAAACAGCTTTGCCGTGAAGCAAATGTCGAAAAAATCGACGCCGGCGCCAAGGGTATTCTGATAACTTTCCATAACAACGTTTTCAAAGCGCCGGATAAACTGATTAACTGGGTTTCCAGACAGTTTGGCGTCATCAAAATCCGTCCGGATCAGAAGCTGTTTGTCGAACGCGATTTGCAAAGTTATGCCGTCAGGGTCGAAACGATTAAAACCTATGTCGGCAAACTGGTCGAGATGGTCAAAGGAGATTAGATGAGCGAAAACAGCTGCAGTCTCGATTTTTATAATATGCTGGTCCATATTGTTTTCAAAAACCGGGTTTCCGAAGAAAATGTCGCCGTCAAAAACGCCTGGGAAAAAAACGGTACGCTGTTTTTCGACCTGTATTTTTACCGCGCGAAAAAGGGCAAACTGTTAGACGCTGCGCTGGTGCGCGATTTATATGATCTCAATACCGAAAAATATTATTACTCCGCACAAAATTTCTATCAGGATTTTCTGCAGTCGCGACGTCTTGCCGCCGAACAGGCCGAGGAGATAAAAAAGCCGTCGCCGGTCGTTATTGACGTCAAACAGCTTGAAGCGGTTCGCGATGACTTGATAATTCTGATTTTTCTGGCCAAATGCAACGCGAATTTTACCGACATAAAAACCCGAGCCATTCGCGAATATATTACCCGAGTCCGTCCTCAGTCTCAGGCTTTGAGCGAGCAGTACGTAAACTCGTATCTCAAAAGCCTGAATCCCGATGAAGAGGATTTTTACCGTTCGTTGAACAATCTGAAGGCCAAAACTCCGGAAGAGGCCGCCGCATTGGCTGTTGACGCTTTCAAGGTCAGCGCGGCCGATGGCGCAGTCCTGTATAACGAAAGGCTTTATCTGGCCGAATTGCTGCAAACGCTGCGCGAATACGGTTTGGAACCTGACGTCGGTTTCTGATTGAATTAGCAAAAGCTTATAATTTTCCGGGCTTTGTTTTGCGGAGGTTTACGCCGGGTTTTTTATAAAAAAGTTGCTTTTATGCCGTTTTGAGCTTATACTTATATTGGTGTATGAAACAGATAGGTGTGGTGTGTGTATGTGTGTGAACAGAAGCACTTTCTGTTAAGCCGAAGCATCTGCCGCAAGGCAGATGCTTTTAAACTGTTTCTTTTCTGTCATATTTGGGTTTCTTTTTCCTTATCGTCATGTTCGGGCTCTTTTTTACCACAGTCACCCTCGGGCTTGACCCGGGGGTTTCTTCTCTGTCATCCTCGGGCGCTTTCTTTTTTATTGTCATCCTCGGGCGCAACGCGTCCCGGGGATCTCCCTTACAGATTCCCGTGTGTAAATTCCCAACTGCGTTGGGCCCCTTTCGTCCCGTAAGCCTCGAACTTCGCTTATAGCTCGTTCTCGCCAACTATCGACTCCAAGCACGGGAATGACAAATAAAGAACTGTCATTGCCGATATTGTTTTCTTTCTGTTATTGTCGGGCTTGTTTTTCTTGCTGTCATTGTCGGACTTGATCCGACAATCTAATTATAGGAGGCCCCTAAAACTCCAGAACTGGCCGAACGGAGTAGACATTGGTCTTATGGTTGCCGCCGTCCAAACTGTAACTGAAGTCAAAGTGAGAGGTCCACGCGATGTTGTAGGAGTGCTCCGACGAAGACCAGTTACAACAGCTCGGATAAGAAACACCTCCTACCTTTGAGATCGCTGTTTGTATAGCGTCCTGATTATTATAGATGTTGGTCATGATACCGGCCGCCGGCAGACACCATTTGCCGGCGGTATCCGCCGTCGGGGCATATTTCCGTGCCGCCCAGGCGGCCGGATAAGTGCTGGCATTACCCGCCGCAACAATCTTGTCCGTATTGCCGCAGCTGTCATAGTCTGTTGATGCGGAACTACTGGACGTATAGTTCGGTAAGCTTGAAATATCTGTGCCGTAACCGCCCCAGGTCATGGTCGTTGAGTTGCTGCTGGTCTTATTGCCGTTCGTATCAATCGGCCACGGCGTCATAATCTGACCGCCGACACCGTTATCGTTGACATGAACCACAATACCCAACACCGTTTTGCTTGTGGTATAAGCGGCCGGTGCCGAACAGGTGCCGTCGCTGTAATAAATCCAGCCGATTGCGCATTTAGGACGTGGATTGGGGCAATAGTAGCTGCTGCCGCTGGGGCATTTGACCGCGCCTTTTTCACATTCTGCTTCCGTATATTTATATCCGAGCGCCGCGCATTCCGGAGTTGCCGTACAGGTCACTGCCCGGGCGTCAAAGGAGAACAAAACTGTCGTTATCAACAATGCTGTTGTCATTGCCGAGCTTGACCCGGTAATCCAATCACAAGAGTTTTTATTGTGTTTTCTCATTATCTTTCTCCTTCTTAAAACTCCAGCACCGGGCGAACGTAGTAATCGCTGCCCTTATAGTTGTAGCTGCCCAAACCGTAACTGCCGTAAAGGCCCGAAAGCCACGCGCTGGAGCTGCTATACTCCGACGAAGACCAGTTACAGCAGCTCGGATAGGAAACACCTCCTACTTTTGAGATCGCTGTTTGTATAGCATCCTGGTTATTATAGATGTTGGTCATGATACCGGCCGCCGGCAGGCACCATTTGCCGGCGGTATCCGTCGTCGGCGCATATTTCCGTGCCGCCCAGGCGGCCGGATAAGTGCCGGCATTACCCTGCGCAACTATCTTGTCCGTATTGCCGCAGCTGTCATAATCTGTTGATGCAGATGACTGCGAAGTGAAGTTCGGCAGACTTGAAATATCCGTACCATAACCACCCCAGATCATGGTCGTTGAGTTGCTGCCGGTCTTATTGCCGTTCGTATCAATCGGCCACGGTGCCATGACTTGTCCACCGACACCGTTATCGTTGACATGTACCACAATACCCAGAACCGTTTTGGAACTGTCATGATTAGCCGCTGCAGCACATGTGTTATCGGTATAGAAAATATAGCCAATATTACAGCTTGGGCGGGATGAGACACAAGCGCCGTTTTTCCATATATAGCCGTCATCACAATCACAAGCGGCATAGTAGTTGCCGCATTTGTCGGTTCCTGCCGTTTCATTGTCGTCATCACAACGATACTTATAATCTTCGTTGCATTCACAATAAACTAGCCCGGTATTCCACGGACATTTAACCGAGCCTGTTAAGCATTCTTCTGCCGTATGGGTATAGCCCAGATCCGTACAGCTTGGTGCTTCAACACATTCTTCCGTCGCCGCTCGGGCGTCAAAGGAGAACAAAGCCGTCGTTATCAACAATGCCGTTGTCATTGCCGGGCTTGACCCGGCAATCCAATCACAGGAGTTTTTATTGTGTTTTCTCATTATCTTTCTCCTTTCTAAAACTCCAGCACCGGACGAACGTGGTTCTCGCTGTTGACGCTCTTGTTGCCGTCGCTCAAACAGTAAAGGTATTTAAAGTTAGAGTACCACGCGAAGTATTTACTACTCTCCGATGAAGACCACATACAACAGCTCGGATAAGAAACTCCTCCTACCTTTGAAATCGCATCCTGAATAGTATCCAGTTTATTCTTGATATTAGTCATAATACCAGCGGCAGGCAGACACCATTTACCGGCCGTATCCGTCGTCGGTGCATATTTCCGTACCGCCCAGGCGGCCGGATAAGTGCTGGCATCGCCAGCCGCTACAATTTTGTCCGTATTGCCGCAGCTGTCGTAATCTTTTGATGCCGTTTCATAATCTTCATAGTTTGGCAAATTTGAAATATCACCATATTCAGTTGACCATTTTATATTTAAGTTGCTGCTGGTTTTATTTCCATCCTTATCAATCGGCCACGGCGCCATAATCTGACCATGTTTGCCATTGTCGGTCGTATGTACCACAATTCCGAGAACCGTTTTGGAACTATTGTAATTAGCCGCACTGGAGCAGCTGTTATCGGTATAGAAAATATCACCAATTGAACAAATTGGAACGTTTGGACAAAAGACTGTATCGCCATAAGGACATTTAAGATATCCGTCCGGGCATTGATCGGCGGTTTTTGTATACCCCAGCGTGCCGCAGTCGGTTATTGGCAGAGTACACCAGTTAGTATAATTTACCGCACATCCGGTTATGCAATATTTGTTTGAGCAGGATTCCAGTTCACAGACATATCCGGCAGGGCAGGTTGTTTCCGAGCATTTGTTTTCGCAGCAGGTTTTGCAAACAGCATATTTCGTTACCGAGCCGCTTTTGCAGGTTGACGTACCGATTTGACCGCCGCATTCGCAAGTCAGGAAGCCGGTGCAGGGATTGTTTTTGCGTTTGTATTTGGTTGTGCCGCAGCTGTTGCAGCTGCCGTCGGCAACATATCCGTCGGCGGTTGCCTGAGCCTGCGTGTAGGTATAGCCGTCACAGGGATTGCATTTGCATTTGTAATAAGAGCTGTTATAAGGGCAGATCTGAGAACTGTCTTTAATATATCCGTCATTGCAGCTTGTGTCATAACCTGCTTCTTTGCATGCGCGCGCCGTATCGTCCTTGCAGGAAGCATAATAGTTGGAATTATAAGGACATTGGCCGGATGGATATTGCGGAGCGGCACAGGAAGTTATTGTATATCCTTCATTTTGGCATTGTTTAACAGTATCTACAGTAAAATCTTCATCACTCTTGCTAAAAGAGCCATCACCGCATTCGCCGAACCCGAGGAAACAGACGGCGGCGGTTTTATAGGAAAAGGAAGAAGATGCAGGTTCCGGGACAGGTGTGTTTGTATGTGTGTATTCAAGTATAGCGTTATTGTCTGGGGAGAGCAGAGTCAAATCCATGGCCGCTACCGGCGTGATAAAAGTTGAAGCTAATAAGGCCGATAAAGATAAGCAACGAGAATAAGACATGGTACACCCCAAACAATAAAAACCGGAACCTGCGTTAATATACGGGTGTACCAAGAAAGACGGAAATTTCTCAAAAAAGAGACTTCATCACTTTAATACACCACAATAATGAATATATACCATGACGAGGGAAAAGTCAACATTAAATGGCACAACAAAAAAATATGTCTAAAAATTCTAGATATTCTAAAGGGAAAACTCTTAATAGTCGATTTTGGGCAGCATGAATTTGATATGGCTTCAAAATCCGTCAAGATAGCCTGAAGTTAAAAAAAAGCCCCGCATCTGCGGGGCTT
>ULTQ01047863.1_pt1 | contig 11650 bp, 5 predicted proteins | sample 1957731 | NCBI WGS metagenome assembly ULTQ01 (sample SAMEA4835738, study PRJEB28245) | human gut metagenome | biome: gut microbiome; material: fecal sample | place: Denmark | collected 2008 | reverse complement strand
CATATTGCATTATTTAAAATCCAATATGGATAGATTTATAGTTTTCCCATTTTCGTTCGTCATTTTGCACAAAAAGATTTAAAATCCAATATGGATAGATTTATAGTTCAAACTCTTCTTTGCTCATATCTGTACTGAGCAAATTTAAAATCCAATATGGATAGATTTATAGGCGGCTATGACAGTTTCGGGTCTTCTTACTGACGTATTTAAAATCCAATATGGATAGATTTATAGTGAAAAAGATTATTGACGATAGTTTTAAGTATAGAAATTTAAAATCCAATATGGATAGATTTATAGTTTTAAGTTCTTTGCTTGGACTTGCTGTTGTAAGTGCATTTAAAATCCAATATGGATAGATTTATAGTCTCGTAATCTCACTAAACCAACCGTTACGGTAACAGATTTAAAATCCAATATGGATAGATTTATAGTTTTGACAACAACTATGTATTTTCGTCAGATATAAATTTAAAATCCAATATGGATAGATTTATAGTCTCTGCTTTGCAATTCTACAAAAGACTTGCAATCTATTTAAAATCCAATATGGATAGATTTATAGAAATCGTAGTGTTACATACTCCTTTCAAAGCGTACTTTTAAAATCCAATATGGATAGATTTATAGTTATTAGCAAAGTTTATTATTATAACTAATTATTAATTTTTAAAATCCAATATGGATAGATTTATAGCTACGAAATTTTGGAAAACAATTCTACAAAAATGCAGTTTTAAAATCCAATATGGATAGATTTATAGGAATATACAGCACTCGAAAGGCTTGGAAGAATTTATTTTAAAATCCAATATGGATAGATTTATAGATAAAGCATTCAAATGAATGTATTTATTAACTTAAATTTTAAAATCCAATATGGATAGATTTATAGACTATTTTTATGAATCTTTCACACACAAAAAAAGTTTTTAAAATCCAATATGGATAGATTTATAGAAAGTGATTTTCATTGCGAATATGCTATAGATATGATTTTTAAAATCCAATATGGATAGATTTATAGCGCTTGTTGATATAATATTACTAAATAATCATCGTCTTTTAAAATCCAATATGGATAGATTTATAGTTTGCAGATTTACGAAGTCTACGAAAAACAATAGCACCTTTTAAAATCCAATATGGATAGATTTATAGTTCTGTTCCGTCTGAATCCGCAGCTGAATACTTTATTTTAAAATCCAATATGGATAGATTTATAGTGCCTAAGAGTTGTAGAATTGTATCAACTAAGCCATCTTTTAAAATCCAATATGGATAGATTTATAGGGTTATCAAAATAATTTGTATTTTATTCCAAAATCTTTTAAAATCCAATATGGATAGATTTATAGAATTAGATTGAATAAACATTTGTTTATGTTCACAAAGGTTTAAAATCCAATATGGATAGATTTATAGTATTTTATTTCAAGTGGTAGTAATGACCCTTTAGAGTTTAAAATCCAATATGGATAGATTTATAGTCTAAAGAATTATCATAAACAGCACCAGTATAGCGTTTAAAATCCAATATGGATAGATTTATAGATAAAATTATATTAATGCACATTAATAACGAAGTATGTTTAAAATCCAATATGGATAGATTTATAGTTTTGTATCGAAGTTGATTATAACTGTAAAGCTGGATGTTTAAAATCCAATATGGATAGATTTATAGTCACTTAATGATTTGCTTAATCCTTCATTGAAAAAGTTTAAAATCCAATATGGATAGATTTATAGAAGTATAACAACATCTTCACCCTTATAACCGTCTAAGTTTAAAATCCAATATGGATAGATTTATAGCTAAAATTTTAGCATTAAAAGAGCCGTGCCGTCCTGAGTTTAAAATCCAATATGGATAGATTTATAGCTGCCGCACCTCCGTAAAAGCCCTCGTCCTCGCCTGTTTAAAATCCAATATGGATAGATTTATAGAGGTTACAAAATACTCGGCAACTGAGAGAATTTTTAAGTTTAAAATCCAATATGGATAGATTTATAGCTCGTTAGCGGTTACGTTATGCACGCTTGTTTAACGTTTAAAATCCAATATGGATAGATTTATAGGCCCGACGGAACTCGATACACAGAAAGACAAGACATGTTTAAAATCCAATATGGATAGATTTATAGTCAGACAATTTACTAAAATACCGCCCGCTGTCTTTGTGTTTAAAATCCAATATGGATAGATTTATAGAACAACAGTATATAAGGGTCAGCAACACACCGAAGTTGTTTAAAATCCAATATGGATAGATTTATAGTGTGTACGAAATGTACAGGGACGATTATTTTGCAAGTTTAAAATCCAATATGGATAGATTTATAGTATGGCACTTGCATTGGAATTTAACTGCAGTGAAGCGTTTAAAATCCAATATGGATAGATTTATAGCGAATGCACACCGTCAAACTCCATGTTGCGGATAGTGTTTAAAATCCAATATGGATAGATTTATAGAGCTAAGGCATTCGTCTTTTGTTGCATCGCACAAAGTTTAAAATCCAATATGGATAGATTTATAGAGCTAAGGCATTCGTCTTTTGTTGCATCGCACAAAGTTTAAAATCCAATATGGATAGATTTATAGAGCTAAGGCATTCGTCTTTTGTTGCATCGCACAAAGTTTAAAATCCAATATGGATAGATTTATAGATTTCTCGATAGCCTTAATCATCGCGCTTTTGATCGTTTAAAATCCAATATGGATAGATTTATAGTGCGGTATTTATGAGTTTCACTTATCTATTTGTGTGTTTAAAATCCAATATGGATAGATTTATAGGCATAAATATCCTGTTTCTGATGATATTTCTCAATATGGTTTAAAATCCAATATGGATAGATTTATAGTAGTATTAACTACGACTTGACAGACAGTATAAAAGGTTTAAAATCCAATATGGATAGATTTATAGTAAAGTTGTATTATATATACAAATCTTATAAACGAAGTTTAAAATCCAATATGGATAGATTTATAGTTATTTTCTATTTCAAGTATTCTTTCTCAGATTTCGTTTAAAATCCAATATGGATAGATTTATAGCCCTCCGACCAAAATTACCCATATTGTGTTCAATTAGTTTAAAATCCAATATGGATAGATTTATAGGTTTTAAGCGCTTTAGCATTAATATAATTTTTTGAAGTTTAAAATCCAATATGGATAGATTTATAGTATTTATACTGATTTTATACTCGGGGCTTCGTTTGTTTAAAATCCAATATGGATAGATTTATAGAAAAGAAACGGAGGAATAAGCTTTGAGTTTATTATGGTTTAAAATCCAATATGGATAGATTTATAGGTTTTGAGCGTATTGAAAAAATGAAACAACAAAGGTTTAAAATCCAATATGGATAGATTTATAGAGATGTTGCAAGCAACAGCCCCACCGGAAACTCGCGTTTAAAATCCAATATGGATAGATTTATAGTTGAGTAGCTAACAATTAGAATTTTAAAAATTCTAGTTTAAAATCCAATATGGATAGATTTATAGCTTGTTGATAATCTGTTTACAGATTTAAAAAATCTGTTTAAAATCCAATATGGATAGATTTATAGCTGTTTGCGCCGCACGATTTAGAAAGTATCACCGCGTTTAAAATCCAATATGGATAGATTTATAGGTCGATTCTGATGAAGTCCTTGAAGGTATAGAATTGTTTAAAATCCAATATGGATAGATTTATAGACATTCTGGGACTTACAAAAGAAGATAGACCATATGTTTAAAATCCAATATGGATAGATTTATAGTGACGAAGAAACACTAAACGCTTTTACAGCTGTTGTTTAAAATCCAATATGGATAGATTTATAGATATTGATATTATTTTTTATTGACCAGTTTGGTTTGTTTAAAATCCAATATGGATAGATTTATAGGAACTATGTTAAATATGTTGAAAATTCAGCTTTTGTTTAAAATCCAATATGGATAGATTTATAGCGGTATTGATAATATAGATGAATTGTTTATTGACGATGTTTAAAATCCAATATGGATAGATTTATAGATTTAGGGGATGTATTTATGAAAATTATTTATGAGTTTAAAATCCAATATGGATAGATTTATAGTTTGTCAATTAAATAGTTTTCACACACAAAAAAAGTGTTTAAAATCCAATATGGATAGATTTATAGTAGTGCTGTCGCTGTTCCAGAGATATTTAGAAAGTTGTTTAAAATCCAATATGGATAGATTTATAGCGTTAAACAAACTTTTTGATATTTCTTTTTGTATGTTTAAAATCCAATATGGATAGATTTATAGTCGTTGCCTGTTTCCGTCATCAAATAGTTTTCAATGTTTAAAATCCAATATGGATAGATTTATAGTGAAAATAACATCTTAAACATACCGCTGACGAAAACGTTTAAAATCCAATATGGATAGATTTATAGTTTTACTAAATCATTTAAAATTCTGCGATAACAAAATGTTTAAAATCCAATATGGATAGATTTATAGTCAAAAACTTTTTGAGATGCCATTCGTAAAATAGCCTGTTTAAAATCCAATATGGATAGATTTATAGTATGTAACCTTAAGACTTTCAGCTGTAACGGCTGTGTTTAAAATCCAATATGGATAGATTTATAGATTATCAAGTTTCTAACTCAATAATACCTTATAATCGTTTAAAATCCAATATGGATAGATTTATAGTCTCGCAATTTTCGGTGTAGTTGTTGCTGTTACTAAGTTTAAAATCCAATATGGATAGATTTATAGTGTTTTTTACTTTGCATAATGACTGTAATATGTTTGTTTAAAATCCAATATGGATAGATTTATAGATGAACCCTATTGAATCTACTGTAATCTTTGATATGTTTAAAATCCAATATGGATAGATTTATAGCGCTTGTTTGTTATGCTATTAGAAAATTATATGTTTGTTTAAAATCCAATATGGATAGATTTATAGGCCGAATGGACTTATTGATACAATTCTTCAAGCTCTGTTTAAAATCCAATATGGATAGATTTATAGTTATTCTGCCATAATTGCACACAGTAAGGATAATTTGTTTAAAATCCAATATGGATAGATTTATAGAATGTATGTGTTCCGTTTCTGTCGCACCCTTTTACGGTTTAAAATCCAATATGGATAGATTTATAGGTAGTCATTATTCAGCTCCGATTATTAATTTCTTGTTGTTTAAAATCCAATATGGATAGATTTATAGTTCGTCTGTATGGTGAATAATATCAAAAGAACTAAAGGTTTAAAATCCAATATGGATAGATTTATAGTTTTTCTGTTTCAACTGAAACCGCAGCCGAATACTTTAGTTTAAAATCCAATATGGATAGATTTATAGGCTATGTGGATATGCGGCAGCACCAAAGGGGCAAAGATGTTTAAAATCCAATATGGATAGATTTATAGACAGTATGAGAGTAACAGAGCAACGCAAGGCAAGTATGTTTAAAATCCAATATGGATAGATTTATAGCACCGATAACAAGTAATGCTTTTTGCAGAATTGTAGTGTTTAAAATCCAATATGGATAGATTTATAGCTGCCTGTATAAATATCCAATTATCGCCCTGCCAAGTTTAAAATCCAATATGGATAGATTTATAGCTGCATAAATCATTGTTTTACACGCAGCGGAAAAGTGTTTAAAATCCAATATGGATAGATTTATAGGATTATCACATACGCAAAGTTATACGCTCAAATATGTTTAAAATCCAATATGGATAGATTTATAGGCAGTTGGGAGCAACCGACCTTTACACGAAGTTGTGTTTAAAATCCAATATGGATAGATTTATAGTGTAAAAGTACAGGGCGAGCGTGCAAGAGGTTTTAAGTTTAAAATCCAATATGGATAGATTTATAGCATAGATTTTTACAAGCTCTATACTGTTTGGTTCTTGTTTAAAATCCAATATGGATAGATTTATAGAAACACTAACTAATAGTGTATAATATAGTCACAGGTTAGTTTAAAATCCAATATGGATAGATTTATAGATTATACTTTTTTTAACGGCGGGTCATTAAAGAGGTTTAAAATCCAATATGGATAGATTTATAGAACTGCAGATATTAGAAGCAGGATTTAAGAAAACTCAGTTTAAAATCCAATATGGATAGATTTATAGTCAAAGCAGCTCGAAACCGCAAACGCTAATCTTGGTTTAAAATCCAATATGGATAGATTTATAGCGTAAAGCTATCAATGTAGCCTGCGATGACGGTGCATGTTTAAAATCCAATATGGATAGATTTATAGTAAAGCAAAAGCTGATGAAGACGCAAAGGAATATTAGTTTAAAATCCAATATGGATAGATTTATAGAGATTCCTGAACAGCCTTGAAGATTTGATTGACAGGTTTAAAATCCAATATGGATAGATTTATAGTTTGTCTTTATCACTTATCCTTATGCTTATTTTGTTGTTTAAAATCCAATATGGATAGATTTATAGGCTTTGCGGTACATATGTTTTCGGGTTAATGCTTTTGTTTAAAATCCAATATGGATAGATTTATAGTTATGGATAGATTAAAGTGCAATCAACATATTTTTAGTTTAAAATCCAATATGGATAGATTTATAGTAACTGTAATAGTACAGCTTATTCTAGCTTTTGTATGTTTAAAATCCAATATGGATAGATTTATAGCAAAGCACTATGCAAACATCAGAAAGGAAATTATAGTTTAAAATCCAATATGGATAGATTTATAGGTTGTTTCTGTTTCATCTGTCATTTTTACAAAAGAGTTTAAAATCCAATATGGATAGATTTATAGAATCTGTTGCACTTGGTCGTGGAGATACCGAGTCCGGTTTAAAATCCAATATGGATAGATTTATAGTTTTTCTTTATGCAAATTTTGATATAGTTTGTCTAGTTTAAAATCCAATATGGATAGATTTATAGAGTAATTATATTGCTTGACTGTTTAAGCCAACACAGTTTAAAATCCAATATGGATAGATTTATAGTGTGCCGAAAGTATTACACAAATTCCGAGTTTAATTGTTTAAAATCCAATATGGATAGATTTATAGAATTCTGTTGTTCAAATTCCTGATAATATTCTTAAGTTTAAAATCCAATATGGATAGATTTATAGAATCCCCCGTTATCTTCTCCCCCACTCCCAGTACTGTTTAAAATCCAATATGGATAGATTTATAGTTCTTGAACACTTTTATAATTATAAAAATTTTCCCAAGTTTAAAATCCAATATGGATAGATTTATAGTAAAAAATTTTTTCAGACATAGCAGCCTTTTAAAAAGTTTAAAATCCAATATGGATAGATTTATAGGATGTTTGAATAAAAATATTAGTATCAGATTTCCAGTTTAAAATCCAATATGGATAGATTTATAGTTTTTCGGTTTTTGTAAAACTTCCGGGCATTGACGTTTAAAATCCAATATGGATAGATTTATAGCGAATGTTATGTAAATTAATTATGATATTATACGCGTTTAAAATCCAATATGGATAGATTTATAGCTTCAGCTAATAACATTTTGTATTTAGGGTTTAAGCGGTTTAAAATCCAATATGGATAGATTTATAGGATGAGTAAGAACAGAGATATGCAATGTTTATTTTTTAGTTTAAAATCCAATATGGATAGATTTATAGTCAGCAAAGCGACCTTTGATATGCTCAAGAAAATTGTTTAAAATCCAATATGGATAGATTTATAGGATGAAGAAATAGAGATGCACAACTTTTTTCTTGTGTTTAAAATCCAATATGGATAGATTTATAGATTTTTAACTTTGATTGGTCAGCATCCTATTTCTTGTTTAAAATCCAATATGGATAGATTTATAGAATGTTGTTACCATAAAAAATTATCCTTTCTTTTTGTTTAAAATCCAATATGGATAGATTTATAGATTCATCATAATAGCCGTCACCGTTCTGGACCTCAAGTTTAAAATCCAATATGGATAGATTTATAGTATTTTATAGAGTTTCAATGTTTTCAATGTTTTCAAGTTTAAAATCCAATATGGATAGATTTATAGCGTATATTTAGGTATATAAGGTATATAATTATTCTTGTTTAAAATCCAATATGGATAGATTTATAGAATCAGCGTCAGAGCCAAACTCAACACAAACAACAGTTTAAAATCCAATATGGATAGATTTATAGCAAATAAAAGCTGTTTTTACTAAAGATACGATTTTCGTTTAAAATCCAATATGGATAGATTTATAGAATCAGCGTCAGAGCCAAACTCAACACAAACAACAGTTTAAAATCCAATATGGATAGATTTATAGCCGTGGGATAAAATGATAAGTAATCATCGGCATTTTTCTGTGCTGTTTTGTCGATATGCCAAATATTTATCAAATACTACTGTCATTTCAATATATCAAAAGCAACTATACCGATGATTACTTGATTTTTAGGTTCTGTCAACCTGCCGGGGGTTTTGTGCTATGTCAGGTCGACAATAAAAGCGTTACAAAAAATTTGATGTTTTATCATCCGTTTTTCCAAGAAAATCTTTATTCATCCACCGTTCTTCACGGGTATGAAACATTATTACCGAATCCTTGTCTTTTCTGATATAAACATCAAGTTCTTTTTGCAAAGCAAGTGAGTTTGCTTTACTTAAGTTTCCTTCAAAAACAGAGTTTTGAATATGTACAAGATATTTTTTGCAAATCTTAAATACCTTTGGAAGTATTTTTCTGCCCTTTTCATCACATATTATATCATATACAAGAATTACATACAATATTTACCACCACATTTCAAAGCCTTTATATTCTTTTTCTCCTATAATGTGCTTTATCAGTTTATAAAGTTCAAGTCTGATTAAGAATTGATAAGATACATTTTTATTAAGTTCTTTGTGAAAAATAGTTGTCTTTAATTTTTCGTCAAATTCAGATGTAATTATTCGTGACGCTCTTTCGGTAAGCTGCAAACCGTTAAGTCCTTCTACAAAACTGCTTTCTGTTATTTGTTTTCGATTAAGCAAAGAAAAGATCAGACGATCCGCAATCAGCGGTTTGAAAATTTCCGAAACATCAAGTGCAAGAGAATATCGCCTTGTACCCGGCTGATGAAGATAGCTTATTGTAGGATTAAGTTGGGTTTTATAAATTTCCGCCAGAGTTTTTGTATATACAAGAGAATTGACATATGAAATAAGGCTGTTAATCATATTGTCGGCAGGATGATAAACTCTTTTATCAAATTCAATATTCTGATCAATAATTACATTCCACGCTTTGTAATATTCCTGACGAATATTACCTTCAATTCCCATCAACTCTTCTATGGTTTCTACATCTGCAAGTTTCCTCCTAAAATTTTCAATAGCAGCCATTTGCTCTGACACATTCTTGCCTCTGCCGTTGTAGTATCTTAAGTTTCTGTAAATATTATAAGACGCAGCAACTATAAATTCTCTTGCTATTGATAATCTGTTTGAATAGTCGCCGTAAGCAAGCACTTGCTTAACCAAAAGCTGACCTGCAAGTTTTGTTTCCTTTGGGCAAAAACTTCCTATGTAAAATTGATAGTAATTGAAGAAATGTACAAGTATTCCGTATTTTGAAAATAAGTTCAGCAATTTAGATGTAACCGTTATTTCATTCATAATATAAATTTCTTTAATATTTTCTATCGGAAGATCTTTTACATTTCCGTCAATTGCAGTAAATCTTAATGTGTTGTCTTTTTGAGTTAAATTGCCTGACGAATATATGTAATAACTTTCCTGCATTTTATCACCTCAAATACAGCACAAATCATAGTAAGCACATGATTTGCAAATTCTTTTACTTTTAAATTTTGGCGGCAAAGCAGCCGATATAATTTTTACTATATCAGCTGCCGCACTTTCAAGCTCTCTTTCATCTTCTTCGCTAAGTTCAACATTAAGACTTTGCTTTAGCAAAGGATAATCAATTCTGCCTTTTATTCCCTCTACCCCACGCTTTTTCAGATAATAAAGATAGTATTTAAGTTGAGCAATACCCGCCTCCTCTATCTTTCTGCTTTTCTTTACCTCATGTAAAAGTTTATGCTCGGTAATAAAATCAATATTGATTGTGTTGTCGATCATAATATGTTTTTTCTTTTGCTTATAAGTGGTTTCATCTATAAGTTTTCCGATTTTGACATTTTCGTTTTCACTTTCCATTGCCAAACCGTTTGAAAAATACCACAGCTTTCTTTTACAAACATAGTAATAATAAATATGCATACCCGAAATATTATTTTCGTCCATAATCATACCTCATATAAAATTATCAGGTTCTCCGTTATCATCAGATTTATCTTGCTTTTTGGTTTTCTTTTCCTTATCAAATCTGATGCCGCATTCGGAATCATAACTGCTGTTAATAACAGGTAATTCAGTATATGGCATTTTTAATTTTTTTATTTCGTAATCGTCAATTCTGAATTTAGGTACGGAAACCGTGAAGCCAAGTATTTCTTCGTTTGCCTTAAGTTTATCATCTCTTGAATAAGTATCTGATTTTAAAACTTCCAAAGCTTTTTCTATGGCACTCTCATTTTGATTATAAACATCAATCGGCACAGCGTCACTTCTGTCAATACTTCTTATTCCATCTTTTTTAAGAGAGAGATAATCGACATTTTCTTTATAATATTTATAAATTTTACGATATTCTTGAAAATATTTTGATTTTTCGATTTTTTCAACCGAAAGGTACTCATCTATAAGTTCTTTTTTAAGAACTTCAGAGATAATTCCGTCAACGCTTAAAATCGCCTGTTTTGACAACGAATGAATAGCATCGTCAACAAAACGATGTGCATTACCTTGAATTTCAGTAAATACAAAACAATTGTAAGATGAAAAGTCTTTATTACCCTTTCTGTTTACTCTGCCAAAGCGTTGGAACAGGGAAAATAAATCCGATAACTCGGTAATAAGAATATCAAAATCAATGTCAAGACTTGCTTCGACTACGGATGTTGAAATCCATATTTCAGGTATATTCATACTTTCGTTAGTTTTTTCAGAGGCTGCTAAAATCGCATTTTCTTTAGTTTTTCTGTCATTTTTTGTAAAATTGGAATGAAACAGATTTACCCTTGCGTTAATATCCGAATTTTTTATTTCGGTGTACATCTTATTTGCAATATCAATCGAATTGCAAACGACAAGATATTTTTTTACTTTATCACATATTGTATCATCAAATATTTTTATAATATCGTCAGACTGCAAGTTTTTTTCATATACTTTTACATTATGCCTTAGCTTTCCTTTATCAGAAAAATCGGATGTTTTTACATCTGTTCCGAGTATTTTTTCAATCTCGTTTCTTACAAACGGAGGCAAAGTTGCGGTAATTACAGCCACTTTACCACCCAAAGTATGAATCATCTCAATTGCATAAATAATTGCAGCCAAAACATCAGGTGAATACATCTGTATCTCATCAATAATAAACTTTGAATATGACGCTACCGCAAGTTTGTATTCATAACCTGCATATTTCAATGCAAAGTCAAATATCTGATCAGGCGTACAAATTGTAATCGGAAGTGCAAGCTGTTTACTGCATTGTGCATACGCAAAATCATAATTTTTTCCGCTAATTATTGAATCTTCC
>ULTQ01047136.1_pt1 | contig 11720 bp, 9 predicted proteins | sample 1957731 | NCBI WGS metagenome assembly ULTQ01 (sample SAMEA4835738, study PRJEB28245) | human gut metagenome | biome: gut microbiome; material: fecal sample | place: Denmark | collected 2008 | reverse complement strand
GTTTTAAAGCCTGAAACCATCAACTATCGTACGTATAAGCCGGAGCGTGACGGTTTGTTCTGCGAGCGCATTTTCGGTCCTATCAAGGACTACGAATGTCATTGCGGCAAGTACAAGCGTATCCGTTACAAAGGCATTGTCTGCGACCGTTGTGGTGTGGAAGTGACAGAAAAGAAAGTACGTCGTGAGCGTATGGGACACATCCAGTTGGTTGTGCCGGTGGCTCACATCTGGTATTTCCGTTCGCTTCCCAATAAGATCGGTTATTTGCTGGGCCTGCCCACCAAGAAACTCGATGCCATTATCTATTACGAGCGTTATGTAGTTATCCAGCCGGGTATATTGGAAGGCGAGGTAGCACAGTTCGACCTGCTCGAAGAAGGAGAATATCTGGATCTGTTGGAAAAGTTGCCAAGCGACAACCAGTACCTCGAAGATTCAGACCCCAATAAGTTCGTTGCCAAGATGGGGGCGGAGGCCATTTATGACCTGCTGTCGCGCATCGACCTCGACTCATTGTCTTACGAACTGCGTAATCGTGCAGGCAGCGATGCTTCACAGCAGCGCAAGACGGAGGCATTGAAGCGTCTTCAGGTTGTTGAGTCTTTCCGCGCGTCACGCGGACGCAACAAGCCCGAATGGATGATTGTGCGCATTGTGCCGGTTATCCCGCCTGAGCTTCGTCCGTTGGTTCCGTTGGACGGCGGCCGTTTTGCCACTTCCGACCTGAACGACCTCTACCGTCGCGTCATCATCCGTAACAACCGCTTGAAGAGACTGATTGAGATCAAGGCTCCCGAAGTGATTCTGCGTAATGAGAAGCGTATGTTGCAGGAATCTGTCGACTCATTGTTCGACAACTCCCGTAAGTCGAGCGCAGTGAAGACTGACGCCAACCGTCCTTTGAAGTCACTTTCGGACAGTCTGAAAGGTAAGCAGGGACGTTTCCGTCAGAATTTGCTGGGTAAGCGTGTCGACTATTCCGCACGTTCCGTAATCGTTGTGGGACCGGAGTTGAAGATGGGCGAGTGCGGTATTCCTAAACTCATGGCAGCCGAGCTCTACAAGCCGTTCATCATCCGTAAGCTCATCGAGCGCGGCATCGTGAAGACGGTGAAGAGTGCCAAGAAGATTGTGGACCGTAAGGAACCTGTCATCTGGGACATTCTGGAACACGTAATGAAGGGACATCCGGTGTTGCTGAACCGCGCCCCGACGCTTCACCGTCTGGGTATCCAGGCGTTCCAGCCGAAGATGATCGAAGGCAAGGCAATCCAGCTCCACCCGTTGGCATGTACGGCATTCAACGCCGACTTCGACGGTGACCAGATGGCCGTTCACTTGCCTTTGAGCAATGAAGCCATTCTGGAGGCACAGATGCTGATGCTCCAGTCGCATAACATCTTGAACCCTGCCAACGGTGCGCCTATTACGGTGCCTGCACAGGACATGGTACTCGGTTTGTACTACATCACCAAGTTGCGCAAGGGAGCCAAGGGCGAAGGCCTTACTTTCTACGGTCCCGAAGAGGCGCTTATTGCCTACAACGAAGGCAAGTGCGACATTCACGCGCCTATCAGCGTCATCGTGAAGGACGTTGACGAAAACGGCAACGTGGTGGACAAGATGATGCACGACACTTCGGTGGGACGTGTCATTGTAAACGAAATTGTTCCTGCCAAAGCAGGTTACATCAATACGATTATCTCCAAGAAATCACTTCGCGACATCATCAGCCACGTAATCAAGGTTTGTGGTGTGGCAGAAGCAGCCGAATTCCTTGACGGAATCAAGAACCTCGGTTACCAGATGGCCTTCAAGGGCGGTCTTTCGTTCAACTTGGGTGACATCATCATCCCTGAGGAGAAGGAAGCGCTGGTGCAGAGAGGTTACGAAGAGGTGGAGCAGGTAATCAACAACTATAACATGGGTTTCATCACCAACAACGAGCGTTACAACCAGGTGATCGACATCTGGACACACGTAAACTCCGAGTTGTCGAACATCCTGATGAAGACCATTTCGAGCGACGACCAAGGGTTCAACTCCGTATATATGATGTTGGATTCCGGTGCTCGTGGTTCTAAGGAGCAGATCCGCCAGCTTTCAGGTATGCGTGGTTTGATGGCGAAGCCTCAGAAGGCGGGTGCCGAAGGCGGTCAGATCATCGAGAACCCGATTCTTTCCAACTTTAAGGAAGGTTTGTCGGTGTTGGAGTACTTCATCTCCACCCATGGTGCCCGTAAGGGTCTTGCCGATACCGCTTTGAAGACGGCGGATGCCGGATACCTCACCCGTCGTCTGGTGGACGTGTCGCACGATGTGATTATCAATGAAGAAGACTGCGGCACACTCCGCGGGCTGGTTTGTACGGCTTTGAAGAACAACGATGAAACCATCGCTACGCTGTACGAACGTATCCTGGGACGTGTATCCGTACATGATATTGTTCATCCCACAACCGGCGAGCTGCTTGTTGCGGGCGGTGAGGAAATCACCGAAGCCATTGCACAGAAGATTGAGGACTCTCCGATTGAGAGTGTTGAAATCCGTTCCGTACTGACCTGTGAATCCAAGAAGGGCGTGTGTGCCAAATGTTACGGACGTAACCTTGCCACCAGCCGTATGGTTCAGAAGGGTGAGGCTGTGGGCGTGATTGCCGCGCAGTCCATCGGTGAGCCGGGTACACAGTTGACGTTGCGTACGTTCCACGCCGGTGGTACGGCAGCCAACATCGCTGCCAACGCAAGCATCGTGGCTAAGAATCCTTCCCGTCTGGAATTTGAGGAACTCCGTACGGTAGACATCATCGACGAAGCGGGCGAACCTGCGAAGGTGGTGGTGGGCCGTCTGGCGGAAGTGCGTTTCGTGGATGTCAATACGGGCATCATACTCTCCACGCACAACGTGCCTTACGGTTCCACGCTCTATGCAGCCGACGGTGAAGTGGTGGAAAAAGGAAAGCTCATTGCCCGTTGGGACCCGTTCAACGCGGTCATCATCACCGAAGCTACGGGTAAGATTGAGTTTGAAGGCGTCATCGAGAACGTCACCTATAAAGTGGAATCCGACGAATCCACCGGTTTGCGCGAAATCATCATCATCGAGTCCAAGGACAAGACGAAGGTGCCTACTGCGCATATCATGACCGAGGACGGCGAGCTGATCCGTACATACAACCTCCCTGTGGGTGGTCACGTGGTAGTGGAAGACGGCCAGAAGGTGAAAGCCGGCGAAGTAATCGTGAAGATTCCGCGTGCCGTTGGTAAGGCGGGTGATATCACCGGTGGTTTGCCTCGTGTCACCGAGCTGTTCGAGGCGCGTAACCCGTCCAACCCTGCTGTGGTTTCCGAAATTGATGGCGAGGTTACAATGGGTAAGGTGAAACGCGGTAATCGTGAAATCATCGTTACCTCCAAGACCGGAGAAGTGAAGAAATACCTCGTGCCGTTGTCCAAGCAGATACTGGTGCAGGAAAACGACTACGTGCGTGCCGGTACTCCGTTGTCCGACGGAGCCACTACGCCTGCCGACATCCTTGCCATTAAAGGTCCTACGGCCGTACAGGAATATATCGTGAACGAGGTGCAGGACGTTTACCGCCTGCAGGGTGTGAAGATCAACGACAAGCACTTTGAAATCATCGTTCGCCAGATGATGCGTAAGGTTGAAATCGACGAGCCGGGCGATACGCGCTTCCTTGAGCAGCAGGTAGTGGACAAGCTGGAGTTCATGGAAGAGAACGACCGCATCTGGGGCAAGAAGGTGGTGGTAGATGCAGGAGACTCCCAGAACCTGCAGCCGGGACAGATTGTCACTGCCCGCAAGCTGCGTGATGAGAACTCCATGCTGAAGCGCCGCGACTTGAAACCCGTTGCAGTGCGTGATGCGGTTCCCGCCACTTCTACGCAGATTCTTCAGGGTATCACCCGCGCTGCTTTGCAGACTTCGAGCTTCATGTCGGCCGCTTCCTTCCAGGAGACGACGAAGGTGCTCAACGAAGCTGCCATCAACGGCAAGGTGGACCGTCTGGAAGGTATGAAGGAGAACGTGATTTGCGGTCACCTGATTCCTGCCGGTACAGGCCAGCGCGAGTATGAAAAGATTATTGTCGGTTCAAAAGAAGAGTACGACCGCATGCTTGCCAACAAGAAGACGGTGCTCGACTATGCTGTCGATGAAAAAGCGGAAGAGTAATATATAACGCTGATACAATCACTGATTTTGATAATGAAAGAAGAGGGCTCCGCTGGACGGGGTTCTCTTCTTTCTTTTTTTTGAAAAAAAATGCGGCGGGCGGATTTGGATTGCATCCTCAGGGGAAATTCCGGTATCCTGCGGGGATAATCGGGTTTGTTGGGATTTTATGCATCCGGCGCTTTCGGAAGAATCAAAAAAAACAAGAAAATGGACCTGTATCTATTTTGGTTATTTCTTTTATATTGGTTTCACAAAGTGTTTCATCTGCTGTTCCAGTTTTGTCTGTAAGGGGCTGGGAGATAGCGTGTAAACTGTTTCACTTGCTGTGTCATGAACTGTTTCAGTTTTATGTGGTGATTTTTTATCGAAAAGAGGCTTGTTTCAGGGTTCGCCCAGCACCGCCACGATGAGTGACACTTGCCGGGGGGTGTAGGAGTGGTCGCGCTTGTTCTCTCCGGTTGCGGTGAGTGCGTCGGTGAGCTGGCGGTTGCGCCGTATCCACGCACGCAGCTTCCGCATGGCGGAGACGAGGGGCATGTTGGGGTTGTAGAGGTGTGCAAGTTCTGCTTTCTCGTAGGTGCGGATGATGAATCTTTCGTCTTTTTCCATTTCTTCTTTCATGTTTTTGTATGCTTTTAAGTTTATGTAAATATACTGATTATTAGTGAGATATGCAAGTTTTTTTGTGTGATTAAAGTATGAATAAATACAAATAAGGCTCTCGGCGACGCGGGGCGGTCTGCCTTGCGGGCGGCATGCCCTATCTTTGCAGGGTGAGGAAATGACAGATGTTTAACTTAAGAAAAAGCAGGAGAGAGTAGACTATGGCTTGTAGAGAAATTGATTTGATTGTGATTCACTGTTCGGCCACGCGTGCCGACCGTTGTTTTACGGAGCACGACCTTGAGGCGGCCCACCGCCGCCGGGGATTCAACGGATGCGGCTATCACTTTTATATCCGCAAGAACGGGGATATAAAAACCATGCGCCCCGTCGGGCGGATTGGGGCGCATGCACGAGGCTGCAACGCACGTTCCATCGGCATCTGCTATGAGGGCGGATTGGACGAAAAAGGGAGGCCTGCCGATACGCGTACAGGGTGGCAGCGCCATTCGCTGCGCGTGCTGGTGCGCACATTGCTGCTGGACTATCCGGGCTGCCGCATCTGCGGACATCGGGACCTTAGCCCCGACTTGAACGGGAACGGAGAGATTGAACCCGAAGAATGGGTGAAGCAATGCCCTTGCTTTGAGGTGTCGAAAGAGCAGTGGTAAAAATGGGGTGGGGTGTTTTTCAAACGTTCGTTTGAAAACACAAAGATAAGAACATGAAGATAGAACCGCAAATTTTATTCAAAATATTTTAATTATAATTTATCAAAACAGAGTTATAATCCTTATTACCAATTGATTAAACAGTCTATGAAGTGTGAAAAAATCTTTTTCGAATAACCGGTGACAGCATGCGTGACAGAATGCTGAAAGGGTGTTCTTTAAACGAACGTTTAAAAAACAGACCACATGAAACAACTCGCTGTAATACTGCTGTTTATGGCATGCTTTGTAGAAAGTAGGGCGAGTGGCGCTCTTGCTGACGATTCTCTGTATTGTTTTCGTTTTGTTCGGGGCAAAGGCATGTTCTACGTACCCTACAAGGGGAACGGGCAAGCGTTGGAGCGCCTTATGGTCTTGATAGGCATGCATCGGGAAGACATCCTTTCGGGCAACATTCCGGTATTTGTGGAGGGTTTTTGCCCCGACCGCAAGACTGCCCGCGAACGCAGCAACCGCGTGAAGAGCGAAATGATACTGCGGGGCGGTTTGCACGAAGCATGCTTCCGCACCGTCAACCATGTGCAGGAAGGCGATTATGTGGAAGTGCGTCTGAGGCTCCCCGCCGCACCGCAGGCTTCGGAGCAGGCGGATGATGCAGACGCGGTTTCCGAAACGGAGAATATGCCCCATGACATAGATACCACTCATTGCGCTGCGGATACGGCGGTTGTTCCGGCAGCCTCCTTGTCTGCGTCGCCGCTTGGCTCGCAGCCGGACAAAGACGGACGGCATGACTTCGGGTCGGCCTTTGCACTCCGCACCAACCTCTTGCGCCTTGCCACCCTCACCGCCGATTTCGGCTTGGAATATCGCATGGCGGATGCCCGCATCGCCATTCTCCTGAACGGCACTTATGCCGACTGGGGCTGGAAAGAGAAACAACGCCGCTACAAAATCTGGCGTGTCTCCCCCGAAGCACGCTGCTATCTCGGCACCCGCCGCCGCGGCTTTCTGGGAGCCATGTACCACCGGGGCGGTTTCCACTACAAACTGGATGCTACGGGCAAGGCCGGCGACTATCAGGGCGGAGGCATTACGGGCGGTTACCGCCTGCCCCTCACCCGTCATTGGGCTTTCGACTTCCATGCCGCCGCAGGCTATACTCGTGCCGAATACGACGAATACACCCGCATCGGGACGGTCAACGTCCTCCGCAACAAAAGCGGAAAACTCGTGAAAGATTATTGGGGCATCAATCAGCTGGGCGTTTCCCTGCTGTACGATTTCTGAAAACAACGAACAGTAACCGATGAACTTATGAAGAACCCTATATTTTCAAAATCATGTCTTGGGTGGCTTGCCCTGTGGGTGGCGTTTGCCGCCTGCGAGCGCGACGACACTTTCTGCAACACGCCGCATCCCGCCGAAGGCGCCTTGCTGCTGCACACCGGCTATGCCGGCAACTACTACATGAAGGTGCAGGACTACCACACGAGCGTTCCCGCGGCCGATTTTCCCTGTCCGCAGGTCTTTGCTCCCGGCAGCTATACGCTCTCCGTATTCAACCTGCCCGAAGGCATGGAGCGTGCGGACAACCGGGTGGGCGTGGCATCCCTGCCGGACGGCACGCTGCTTCCGCAACCCGGAGTGCTCTATGGCAATGCCGCAACCATAGGCATTGCGGCGGACGACACCCTTGCGGTGACTCTTCCGATGAAGCAGCTCACCCGCCGCCTGACGCTGAAGATGAAGCTGGCGGGCGGCAACCCCGGCATTCTGGCAGGGACCGAAGCCTCCATAACCGGCATTGCCCCTGCATTGGACATCGCTGCTTTGAAGCTGCAGGGCGATCCTGCTACGGTGTGTCCTGTCTTTGTGCGCGAAGGCGATGTGCTGACGGCGGAGCTCAACTTGCTGGGTACGGCTGCGGATGTGCGGCAGGAGTTCATCATCGTGCTCATTGCCACCGACGGACAGCGGCAGACGCTGGCGCGTGACATGACCGGGGCGCTCTCCGACTTCAACCGGGGAACAGACCCCATGACGCTGGACGCCACGCTGGAACTGATGAACGATGCGCTGCCCGATGCGGACATCACCGACTGGGTGCCCTCCGGAAGCGAAGAGGGGGATGCTGTGTGAAACGGATGGATAATAACATTTTTAAAATAGCGAATAACAATGAAAGCGAACGTATTTATGATTTTGGCTGCGGGGCTGTTGCTCGGTGCTTGCAGTAACGACAATGAGCCGACAGACAACGCCAACGGCGTGGCGGCAGTATTCACCACCAATCTGGACGGACGCGTGCAGACACGTATGGCGGACGAAGAGTGGGCGGAGGACGATGCCATCGGTATCTTCTCGCTGAATGATGAAATGCAGGGGGTGATGATAGACGATGTGGAGCAGAGCAACAATGCGGTCAACCTGAAATACACCCGTAGCTCAAATGATTGGGACGGCGGGACTACCGCTTTCCGCTTCAAAAATCCGGCAGATGCTAAGGTGACTTTCAGAGCGTACTATCCGTATACGGCGGATGCCGATATTACGGACGGCGCAGGAGGAAAGAAAGAAGGGACAATCGCTTTCGAAGCCACCGACCAGAGCCTTGCAGGACAGGTGAAGTTCGACTTCCTGTTTGCGGATAAGGATGGGGAAGGAAAGGAGTCCGCCGGAAGCAAGAACAGCCCCAATGTGAATTTCCAGTTTGCACATTCCATGACGAAAATTATTATTGTGCTAAAGGCCGACGGCAGTTCTGTGAAGGACTTGGGCACAATGGCGCCTACGCTGAAAGGCCTGAAGGCCAAAGGTACGTTCAGCCTGGCTAATGGTGTGGCGGCTCTTGCCGGTGATGCCGCGGTTGTAGACCTTCTCCTGTCCAACCAGACGGAGACTGCTAATACTGATACCCAACAGTCTTTCGTGGCAATCGTTCCTCCCCAAACGGCTTCTACGGATGTCTATCTGACGATTGCATCGGGCAGCGACAGCTATCTGAGCGCCAGAATCCTGTCGAAAAAGGAACTGATGGCAGGTAATTGCTATACCGTAACTATCACTGTGAAGAAACTGGAACTGGTGGTGGAAAGCAGCGATATTACGCCTTGGGCACCGGGGGTCGGTGACGATTCTGACGCAGTCCTGCAATAAAAAAAGACGCATGTATGAAAACCGCAATCTTTAGATTTTTCAGTTTCTGTTTCGTACTCCTGCTGCTTGCCGCCTGTTCGCGCGACGGGCAGCCGTTCCTGCCGGACGACACCGGCAAGGACGACGGGGATATCCCCGTAGACATCGTGGTGTCCAGAAGCGCGTTTACCGGAGCAGGCAACGGAGATCTCGATACGAAATTCAACCCCGGCTGCCACATCGGTGTGTCGGTGGATGGCAGTGCGGCCTATCAGAACGTGCTGTACAAATACCCTGCAAGCGGTTCGACATTGGTAGCGGTAGACAAAAAAATCTATTGCGGGGAGCACTCTGCTTCGAAAGTGAAAGCCTATTATCCTTACCGGCCTGACGGAGTCTATTCCACCGCTTTTGTGGAAGCCGACCAAAGCAGCAGCGATAATTACTATAAGAGCGATGCCCTTGTAGCCGACGGAACAATCAGTAATGGCGCACTGAGGCTGCGGTTTGCTCACCGTATGACAAATGCGTTTATTACATTCGATGAAGATGTAACGGATGTAACCATTCTCAATCAATCACTGAATACAAGTGCCGTTACGGGGAGTTCCTCAATCAAGGCATATAAAGTGAATGCGCGGACATGGAGGGCTTGCATTGTGCCGGGACAGACGCAACTGAAAGTGACAGGTAAGAAAGGCGGGAGAGGTTTTGAGGTAGTGTTCAATGTAGATGGCAACTTGCAGGAGGGAGCAATATATACTTTGCGTGTAATATATTTTACAGATAGTACAGGGAAAGTCTTGTGGGATTTATCAACAGGTCCTCTAGTTATTAATAATGACAGAACTTATTATGTTACACAAAGTTCCGGGGTTACCGGTAATGGTATCACCGTTGCAAATGGCGCTCCAACCATATATATTGATGGCTTAAATGTGTCTGCCGATATAGCATTGAATATTAAAAAAGGTAACCCTACTGTTAGGGTAGTAAATAGTAACACCTTGAAAAGTAATAAATTTGGTGCCTCGGGCATTCAAGTGGGAGACGATCATAGAGGTGGAAGCATTAAGATTGTAGGTTCCGGGACACTGACGGCAATAGGCGGGGAACAAGGATGTGGAATAGGTACGATATATAGTAATGCCGGTGGCTGGCATATTAATATTGAAGATTGTACGGTTATAGCACAAGCGAATGATAGTGATCCGGCTGGTATTGGTTCGCGTGGTTGGGCGTCTTGTGGCAACATTACCATTAAAAATGCAATGATAACTTCGACCGGAGCCTCAGGGGGAGCCGGGATTGGCAGCGGGCAAGGAGGAACGTGCGGCAATATAACTATTACTCTGAAGCAAGGAGATACTAAAGAAAAATTTTTGGGAAGAATGAAAGGATATACAAAAGTTGGTGCCGGAGATAGCAATGGTCAATGTGGAACTGTCACTTGGCATGAATAAATGAAATAACCAGTTGGAATAAACGATGTGCGGTCGGGTGCTTGTGCATCCGTCTCGTAGCAGCAGATGTGGTAATCTGTGACAATCAGTTGTGCTTGGGGGCTGTCCGAAAGAGGATGGCCCCTTCTTGCATCTAAGGACTTTATAAATACATCCGGATACATGGGCGACGTTCGGCGGCGCCCGGCGGTCGGTGTTGCCTCCGCTCGGTGTTATCTTTGTTTCACCAATCCGGCAGAACCGGTAGCCGGGATGGTGGAGAAACCAAAGACAATATTCACTTAAAAAAGTAAAAAGGAGACAAGAGTATGGCTATTGTATTTAAAAAAGCATTGCGTAAGAATGTGGCAGACCAAACGGCAGCGGCGAAGTATTACCCGCAACTGCTCACCTTGGGACAGAGCGTGGGCATCGACAAGATTGCGTACCAGATGAAAGAGAACAGTTCGCTCTCCAAAGGTGATATTCTCAGCGTGATTGCCAACTTCGTGGAGTGCATGCGCAAGAACCTGTACAACGGACATTCGGTGAACATCCGCGATTTCGGGGTGTTCAGCCTCTCGGCGCGTACCGAGGGCTCGGAAACGGAGAAGGACTGTACGGCAAAGAAGATACGGACAGTGCGCATCAACTTCCGCCCTTCGACCGGCGTGCGCCCCGATTTGGCCTCTACACGCGCCGAAGACGCAATGGAGTTCGTGGATCTGCAAACCTACCTGAACGGGCAGAAAGAAGAGGAAGATGCAGGCGGCAGCGTGCCGGGCGGCGGCGAGGAGCAGGACCCGTTGGGATGATGCGCATCTGTGGTTATGAACAAAAAGAAAGGAGTGAAAGATGAAAGCGATTATTGAAAAAATGCTGGAATGCCTGCTGGCGTTCCTCCCGTTCCTCTCCAAACGGAGCAAGAAGAAAGTGGAGAAGATGAAAGAGTTCAGCGAGCTGGTGAGGGAACAGTACGGCTTCCTCGTCGGGCAGCTGGAGAAGGTGTTGCAGGACTACTTCGGGCTGAGTGCACGCGTGAAGGAGATGCACACCGAAATCTTCTCGCTGAAAGCGGAGCTGGCGAAAGCGTTGACTTGCCGCTGCATGCGGGAGAATTGCGACAGGCGGCTGGCGGTGGACGGCACTGCGGCTGTGTAAAGATTTCGCCCTTGCAGGCCGGCCGGCTTGCAGGGGCGGAACTTTTTTTTGTGCTTTATGGGGGCAGTGGCTTTTTTTACACCGGAGTATGTTGTGTGTTCCCGATGAAAAGAAGTATATTTGCCCCTATCTATATAAATAATAATGATGTATAAACAATTATGGAAAATCAGGAGAATAATAACGGACAATTGCAGATTGAACTGAAAGAGGAAGTAGCGCAAGGCACGTATGCCAATCTTGCCATTATCACCCACTCCAGCTCGGAGTTTATCGTGGATTTTGTGCGGGTGATGCCGGGGATGCCCAAAGCCGGAGTGCAGTCGCGCATCGTGCTGGCGCCCGAACACGCCAAACGCCTGCTGCGCGCGCTCGAAGAGAACATAGGCAAATATGAACGCGCTTTTGGCCCCATTCGCATGCCGGACGAACAGCCCCTCCCGCCGCTGCCCAATATCAAGGGGGAAGCATAAAATCAAAAAAAAACTTGTAGTGCATTGATTAT
>ULTQ01036633.1_pt1 | contig 11739 bp, 11 predicted proteins | sample 1957731 | NCBI WGS metagenome assembly ULTQ01 (sample SAMEA4835738, study PRJEB28245) | human gut metagenome | biome: gut microbiome; material: fecal sample | place: Denmark | collected 2008 | reverse complement strand
AGGCTACCCGCCTCAGTCATTATCTCTTCAAATGACTTGGAGAAATCATACTCATGCGGCTTAGAGGAAATAACGAAAGATTTATAGTCTGAGAACTTTCCATAGCTGTCCGATATTATGTTAGGGTCATTCTGAAAGCCCGGAACAGCAACATCTATGCGGAACAAATCGGAATCTTCTATCGCATTTACTTGAATGATGATTGAATTATCGTGGCAGTGATCTGATTTGTCGTCATCCATATCACCACATTGGTAGCAAGCCCTTGAATATCTAAGTACCACGGTATTGCCGTCATGCAGCAAGTTCTGAAATTTATATCTCCATAGTTTATCACGATCATATACGACATCGTAAGTGTATCCGTCATTGCCATTACAACATACACACATAGATACAATATTGTAAGAGTTTACCCGCAATAAATGATGGAGAATGAATCCAAGAGTTAGAAACGAGGCATCTTCCGTTAAAACCTTTCGAAGCTTAGTCAAAGAAGCCTGATAAGTACACTCTATGATTTTAGCTTCGCACTCTTCCAACTCATCTCTGTGTTGCTCCAGTAAAGGCATGGTCCGATAATCTGCGAGATCGGCAGATACCACCATGTAATCGAATAGGATTGTAGAATTGAAAAAATAAGCGATATCCATAAAATGGAAGGCTCGTGGTTTGTCGTGAGTAGATACAAGGCAAGGTACCATTCTAAAATTAATGGCACCGTAGGAGTCTCCATGCTTAAAGTTCTCTGAAGGGTTATCCAAGGCATGTATTGCCCGTTCGTATTGTCTCTGTGCGTCATAATATTTTGACTGTCTACACAGCGCATTGCCGCAATCAATATAGTCACTCGTTGTTACTCGACCAAACATACCTTCACAAACAGCATACTGCAAGCCTTTCAATGGCTTACCATGCTGTATATTGTCAATAGTTCTATTCTCCATGGCTTGATAGAATCGCCACCAATCTTCTAAATTATTTGAACTGGCGCGACAACACAACAATGTTGAATCCAGTGCGGCAAGATTTCTGCTCTGCCAAGTATGCTTATCATCATTAGCATTGGTCCTGCCCACCATGCTATAGACACGCAAATAAAGTACATCCGGTGTCATCTGATGATTGCGGACAAAAAGAACAATCGGCAAGCCATCGTTGCGAGTTAGGCTAAGGGTCACATTCTCACCTGTCAATGGCAATAGTTTCCCCTCATTATTTAAATATGTAACAGACGACAAAAGGTCATAGTTGCATATCTCATTATTGCCTTTGACAAAACGAGTTTCGTCAATACTCCCAATGATGTTAGTACGGCATATTGACAATCCTGTGAGGCTTTTAGACATATCACATCCCACGAGGAAATCAACGACATCTCCTAACCTGATTTTTTCTCCAAAAGCGAACCTCTCCATCCGTCTTGGCTGATGACGGTATTCCGCCTCCCCTCGCAAGAATGACATTAGGAAATTCCTATCAACAGAACGAGCGGATTCTTCAGTCTCCCCTTCTACTTCTGATGATTTCTCCTCTTGTTCTTTTTCGTTCAGCTCATTGGCTTCAACGCATGTCGTATCTATAGCCTTCTTAGAGGCCTCTAAATCTTTCAAAAGAGCAGACGAACGTTGTCCATTGTTAGGTTTAGATGATACCGCATCGTTATTACGGGCATTAGCCCGGGGACTGTCATCGCCACTATGATTCAGTCGTGAAAGGAACCAAAACATCAAAATGGCCCCTAATATAGGTAATAAGGCTTCCATATATATATGAATGAATTGAAAAAAATCAATGTTATGACTTTCCTAAATAACGTGAGTTCGAAGAATTATAAGTGCTTATAAATTTGGTGATTAGCGAAATTTGTTGTAACCTTATAGTGTTGAAATACAAAGAAATACAGACAAAAATCGCTATGATCACCGAGGACAAAATTTCAGATTTTTTTTGTATGGCAGATGATTTCTGCAAAGTTTTTGATGCGAAGATGAAAAATTACACGATACAGCCCCGGAATAAGCGCAAATATCACCGGGATTCGACATTGTCGAAGTCTGAGGTAATGGTTATCATGATTCTGTTCCATGGTTCGGGCTATCGCTGCCTGAAGCATTTTTACTTGCAGCATGTATATAAGCACCTGAGGCATTTGTTCCCAAAGACAGTCTCTTATAACCGCTTTGTCGAACTTGAGCATGATGTGGCCATACCTTTGGCCATATTTATCAAGAAGGTCCTTTGGGGTAAGTGCAAGAGAATCAGTTTTGTGGACAGCACACCGCTTCGGGTATGCCGTAACCAACGTATACACATACACAAGACTTTCAAGGGAATAGCCCAAAGAGGCAAATGCTCCATGGGATGGTTCTTCGGCTTCAAACTTCATCTGATTTGTAATGAGAAAGGAGAGTTGTTGAACTTCATGATTACACCAGGTGATGTTGACGACAGGAAGCCACTGGACTACAAGGCATTCGTGGAAGTGCTCTATGGCAAACTTGTCGGTGACAAAGGATATATCTGCAAAGATTTGTTTCAGCGTCTCTTTGTTGACGGGATACAACTGATAACCAAACTGAAGAACAACATGAAGGGTGCCTTGATGAGTATTTCCGACAAGCTCCTGCTTAGAAAGAGGGCCATCATCGAAACCGTCAATGATGAGTTGAAGAATATTGCTCAGGTAGAGCATTCGAGGCACAGAAGCGTCGAGAATTTCGTAGTCAATACACTGGCAGCCTTGGCCGCATATTGTTTTTTTTCCAAAGAAGCCCTCCATTGCTGTTGAACGTTCCATTGACCGTCAGCTTACTCTGTTCTAAATTCATCGAACTCACGTTTATTTATTAAGATGCAACAAATAATGAAAAGAAACAATCACGCAAGATATAATCTCGTCACCATTGCCTATCTGCATAGGGCATTAGAAGTCTTCGGCTATATCCCCGCTTTGACTCCTAAACACCGTTCATTGCCTTTTACCCCAAACAATATGCATATCCCAAAAGAAACCAACTTACCTATAGAGGGATAGATGGTGACAATGGAGATATTTCTATTTTTTATATGTTAGCTGTTATTATGGTACTTGACTTGCACGAGCTTCAACTGCTCGGTCAAAACGCTCCTGCGCATCCAATACTCTTTCAGTATCTTCCTCACTCATTTTCTTATTGCCGCCAGGACGGTTGGCGATATCCATCAGCTGCTCTTTGACACGATATGTCAAATTGCTGAGCTCTTCTTTGGTCGTGCATTTTTGTACATCTTCAATTCCTTGCTCATAAACATTAATCATGCTATCTGCATTGGCACAAGACATCATTGAAAACATTACAGTTAGAATAATCAGAGCAAAAAATTCCTTCATAATAGTCTTTATAATTTTACTATCCATATTTTGTATAATCGAATTAACTTATCTTTATAACCATAGGAACATTGTTAGGAATTTAAGTATTTGGAGAACATAATAAATAAGTTGTCGTAATCGTATTCTTTATTGCTATTTTCCAAGAATTACATTAAGAAAACAATACCCTAATAAACCAATAATAAACCAAACAAAACATCCCCCAATGTTTTCCCACCATGACTCAAAGGAATTGTTACTACTTGAACTATTAGTTTGGGTAGTTGATTGATACTGGGAATGTTGATTTGAATGAGTTTTATGAAGAACGCCATCACCTATTGAGTAGCCCATGTCTTTTGGTGATTGAGTTTGAGACCGTGAAACTATTCTATGAATGACACCATCATCTCCAACGGTATAGCCCAAGTCTTTTGCTATCAAATTTTGGATATACGAATCAGAAAATACATACCACTCCGAGAATGTAAACAGATTGTCTTGCACATTAACGCTAATTAGGTCATTAGGCATAAGAGAAAGAGCTAATATCTCTCTTGCCGAATATAAGCGATTAGGATATCGAAAGACTCTATACCACATTTTGACAAAAGATATTATTACATTTTTATTTTCCAACAGATTTATTATGCCAATACAAATTTCTAATAAAAGGATAAATAAGGACAACAATAAAATATGCAAATAGTACTAAGAAAAGAATTAGTATGAAATAAGAATTTGAGACGTAAGCTATCCAAATGATAAAAAAGATAATAGGAGATAACAATATTGCAACTATAAATGCTCCACACCCAAATCCTTCACGTTCAATTTTTTTTTCAATTTTCCTTTTCTTAATAGCTATTTTCCTATTTTTTAAAAATAGATGTGCATCGTCACTACCGTTCGCAGCGGCTATGCTCATCCAATAATCATAAGTCGAGCAACCCTGTTTATAATATAGTTGGGCTATTTTGTAATACTTTTCCCCCGTGGAGTTGTTACTATTCATTATTGAGTTCAGATTTTCTAATCTTGAAACATCATTATTTGCATCTACATCCCCACGTGCAGCGGCTTTACGAAACCATTTTAATGCTTTGGGAAAGTCCGGGGTGCCTGTCTTTCCCTCCTCATATATTGCGGCGATATTTTTGAGATTGTCAATGTTTAAGGTTTCTTCTGGTACTTTCAAATATAGTTCCAATGCGTTTCGAAAATCAACTTGGACACCAAGACCATAATAATAGCACATAGCCAAGTTAGACATTCCACAATAGTCATGTTGCGCAGCTGCTTTTGCCCACCATTTAAATGCTTCCGCATAATTTCTGTCCACACCATTACCAGCATGATATTGGTATCCAACCATGTTCTCTCCCGGTGCATATCCTTGATATGCAGATTTCAGAAACCATTTCAATGATTCAGTGTACTCTTTATTAGTCCATAGTTTCCATCCAATATCATATTGGTCAATCTTATCCGTGATTTCCGCATCATTAGACGCACCACCATTTTTCTTGTGGATTACTCCGTCATCACCAATTGCATATCCAACATCAGCATTAAGCTGCCGCTGGAACATATCATCATTATAATGACACCAAGATGGAGTTCTGCCAACAATCTTGACCAATGCTATTGAATCAAGATGAAGTCCAATTAACTCACTTGCCGTATAGATTTGATTGTCATTCTTTAATCGATACCACATTTCTGATAGATTTACATATCCAAGAATTCGATATTATTGTAATGCAATTCCCACTCTTCTATTAACTGCTCTCCTCTTCAGCAATTGTAGTAGAGTGCGCTTGTTATATTAGTCCCTTGCGTAGAATCTCGATATCGCCTATCCAACTATTCATGCTCATTAAAAAATCAAATTCGTCTTTTTATCAAATCAACAAAGAACATAAGCAATCCTATTATTCCGATGCCAAGAGATAATACGCATAGGGCCAATGCCCCTGGTGTCATTCCGTCAACACCTCCTATGGAAAATGCCATTATTGCCGTTAACGTAAATGGTAAGCTTGTCAGAAGAATTATAAGTCCACAACCTTCAAATTGGGTTGTTTCTTCTGTAGACTTTTTAAATTCTGTTTCTGCGCAATTGCTTCCTTTATCTTTAGCTAACCGTAAAAATCTTCTTGATTTTATTCTATTGTGTGGGATTTTTCTCCAAATTTTAAGGAAATCCTCATCCCAATCTTCTATATTAGGATCGGGATTATATAAACTACCTATTATAGCTATACCATCTTTATCTAATTGGTTAATTTTATATTTATCTTTGGAGAGAGAAATTAACAGATTTATACCATTATTAAATTCATTCTTTTTTTCGGTTAATGTAAAACTATATATGAACATACCATTTGCGTTACCTTCTTTAGCTGATTGTTGATACCAATAGAAGGACAAATGGTCTATCCCATTTTTATCATAGATTTCTGCTATCTTATAATATTTTTCACCTAATGGAATAGAAGTATTAAGTATCAGAGATATTTGGGTAAGTAGCAAAATTCGAGAATTTGCTTTTACATCTCCGTGTGCAGCTGCTTTACGTAACCACATTAATGCTTTGGGAAAGTCTGGGGTGCCTGTCTTTCCCTCCTCGTATATTGCGGCGATATTTTTGAGATTATCAATGTTTAAGGTTTCATCTGGCACTTTCAAATATAGTTCCAATGCTTTTCGAAAATCAACTTGGACACCAATTCCATCGTTATAGCACATAGCCAAGTTAGCTATTCCACTATTGTCCTTTTGCGCAGCTGCTTTTGCCCACCATTTAAATGCTTCCGCATAATTTCTGTCCACACCATTACCAGCATGATATTGGCATCCAACCATGTTCTCTCCCGGTGCATATCCTTGATACGCAGATTTCAGAAACCATTTCAATGACTCGGTGTATTCTTTATTAGTCCAGAGTTTCCATCCAATATCATATTGATCAATCTTATCCGTGATTTCCGCATCATTAGACGCACCACCATTTTTCTTGTGGATTACTCCGTCATCACCAATTGCATATCCAACATCAGCATTAAGCTGCCGCTGGAACATATCATCATTATATTGGCACCAAGATGGAGTTCTGCCAACTATCTTGACCAACGCATTTGAATCAAGATGAAGTCCTATTAGCTCACTTGCTGTATAGATTTGATTGTCAGTCTTTAATCGATACCACATTTCTGATAGAGTTACTAGTTTATGAGTGCCATCTCTCTGTGATGCCTACAATAATGAACACAAATACTATTAGGCAATAAATACCAGCTGCAACAGCCCATCTGTGTTGAACATTATTGAAGTGTTCCGCACTATCCCACGCTTTTGATTTCCAAGCCCACTCATTGCCTTTTATTCCTAATAATATACATATTCCGAAGGATATTAGTGCTCCAATACGAGGGATGATTGCGATGGGAATAATTATCAAAGGCCAATACATTTTATGAAATATAGCCCACAACCAATTAAAGACAAACGCGCCCCAATTCCATCCCTCGTTTGGTCTAATATATATGCTGTCAACAACGCTATTCTGATTTGTAGACATATTATAATTTGAGACAGACCGTTCTGCATATTGACTTTGTTTAGCTGCATCATATGTCCCGCATCTCTCCGAGGGCCCCCTCGGTTCTACATTTACTGACTGTTTCTCTTTTATCTTTTCTATTGATCCATCTGGCATCAACTTATAACCATTCTCTCGAGCATTAAGTTCTTCATAGGAAGGAAAATCTGAGGCATAATACCATTTACCAACACCCTCTTCCATAACTTCTGTATCACCGGGTACATCTAAGTCATGGTATTCTTGCAGAGAGTATGGACCGTATATGACTCCATCCAACCTTATGAAGAACTTGTATTTCATATCTACTTTTTATTACTGGCATATTCGACAACAATACTTGTTGTTACCTGTAATGGATAGGAAAATATCTCAGCCATCTCTCCACCGATATGCGGGTCATTGGTATTACACACAAGTGTATACTGTGTCAAATGAGGTACAAGCCTTTGTGTATAGTGAGGATTGTCACGATTAAGCAAATCAAGTACAATCTTGATGCCAACTGTGGTAACAAAATTTATATCAACAGAGATGCCTGGCTCGAAAGAGCCAACTTCTCCCATATAAAGATGGGTGTTTGCCTCTGTACGCCCTGATTCGTTACCGACAGAAGCCATAAAATCTTGATAAGATGGCATACCAGTTGGTAGGCAGTAGAATATTTCCCCCGCAAAGGCGCGTTCCCAACATCCTATTGAGACGAAAGGCATTCCATATTGCTTACATAATATGGAGTCTGCATAAAGGTCCCCTTGCCGATTGTCAGCACAACCAACAACAATTGTATTTGGGTCACAGAACGATTCAAATTCACTGAGAGCAATTTCCTGCACCATGTGGTGAGATGTTTTCACTTGCGCAGAGGGGTTTATCTGAAGAATTCGTTCCTTCACAGCTGTTGTCTTATACTTACCAACGTCCCCAATACCACACTGATGTCGACATATATTATGATACTTCAAGACATCCATATCAATAAGAAAGAATCGACCTACACCTGCACGAGCCAACTCTAAAGCAACAAGGCTCCCTACCGAACCACAGCCGATGATGACAGCTCCTTTTCTCAGCATCACGTCTGACTCCAAAATACCAGTATTACGCGAGAAGATATCCATTTTTAGTTGATATTTCTCTATCTCGCAACGCTTTCCGTCACCGGTTAGGAAAATAGTTTTACCATTGAAGACGTAACCTATTATTCTATCATTTGAATAATCAGCCATATTGGGTATCACATCAACCTCACCAAGAAATTCTCCCAGACGGTAAAGAATCTTGTCTTCGTCAACATCTATATGTTGGCTCGAAACAACATTATAGTAATTGGACTCTTGGTGATAATACCCATATAAATCGCCAACATAGTCCAATTCGAGTTCGGCGGGATAACAAACTGTAGCTGTAGGTCTTTTACCCTGTAAGAATTTGCCTACAATATCTTCTTTCTCCATCTTTAAATTATGTTAGTGCTGCAAATATGCCAACAACAGGCAACACAGAGTTGCTATACAAGCTATACACGTTAATACTATCTCAAGAAAAAGAATTATTTTCATATTGAAGAGCAACGGAAGTTTATTTGAAGTCTTCCTTTTCTGGTCACCTTTGTTTTTTAAGTGAGAAGGCTCTTTTACTTTATCTGATTGCTTTTCTAATGTATTTCTAACAGGCAGAGGAAGATATTCACTCTCTGCTACTTTTCTTTTCGAAAACTCTTTAGTATCGGATGGAATCGGATGGATATCAGAATCAGCTGAATGGATAAATCTTAATTCAAAGAAATCTTTTGGTATGACATCATCGCCAACCACTACTTCTACTTTATTATATGAAGGTCTACCCAAAATTTCCTTATTAGGATAATCGAGATGATACATTGTCAAGCGAAAGCGTGGATCTATGTTCACCAAACCAGATATTACACCTTTCTCGTTTTGCAATGCAAACGTTGTGTTAGTCACATCGTCGGTACTTGAGAAAAAATCCATACTTCCAGGATGCCGATGCCAAAGACCAAGAAGCTCCAATGGATAAGCATATTGGTTAGCTACTGAATCTGCAAGGTAGTTAACAAAATCCTTATCATATTCAAAGTATGCTACTTCGAAAATCGAATGTTTTCCAGGTGGCAGAACTTCCATCACAACCCATACGTCATCAATGATGTGTCCTAACAATATTCCACCAGTCTCTACCGGATTTTTCTTAAAACTTTCCCGAATGATTGCGTTATAAGCCCTGTTTGAGAAAACTACAGTATTACAATTATTCTCCATATTATATTCGACCTGCTGTCATAAAATCCTCTTTCTTCATATCCCCTGTCATTACAAGCTCATAGGCAGCAAACCATTTACAAGCCCAACCTAAAACAGAAGCTGCCGTCGTAATATCGTTACCAGTCTTCACGTCTTCGGCCTCGTTTGTACAAAGATATAGTTGGTCGTCAGAGTCTCTTAAGAGATGGTATGGTCGGAATCCACATTTGTCTATCAGTTCCTGGACATCTGGAAGAACAGGATAGACGCGAACAGATGATCCCATTTGTTGATGGGGATGGTTATTCTGATACAGGGCCATTACATGGTACTCCATAGGTGTACCAAATTTACTTTCGTAGATGCCCACATTCAGCGTGCCCACCCAATAAAGTCTTCCGTCGTCCAGCTTACCCAACTGAAAGTTTGGAAAAGCTCTATGCATAACCATCTTTTCTGCCTCCAATAACCCTGGGTCTTGCTCATACCATTGCGTTGCAGCAAGTTTTCCGCCAGGTATACTAATTGACGACTCTACGCCATTCTCACCCATAGCATTCCCATCCTGACGCAGAACTACACGCCCACCATTAAGTAGTTTCTCACGCAAAGCCAATCGTCTTGCGCGTGCTGCAGAATCATCTGGAACAGGAAATCCAGCCAACTTACCAGCAGGGATATTAATACGAGTGTCATCTCCTGGATTCATTGCATTACCACTGTTTCCAAGAGGAACGCGAGCTCCTGTAAGAAGCTTCTGTCGTAGAAGTTCCCGACGAGCTTTGGCCGCAGAGTCGTCTGCAAAACGGCCTTGCGGAATCTCAAGAATTAATTCTTTCTTTACTTTCATTTATCTGTCTGTTTTCTAACGAATAATTTCTTTTGTTATTACATTACCAACTTGTCAATGAATAGTCCTTATATTTCAATATTAACAGCAAATTAAGCATTTAGTTGCGGAAATAAGGTTAACTTAAAAAGGCGAAGACCTAACTATGTATAACTATATATAGGATACACGCTAATTCTTAATTATTTTTCCAGAATGCCAATGCGTGTCCTATTGTCATTGTTGGCAGCGTGGCAAGCGTTGAGATTAAGCTCCACATAGCTACCTCAGAGTCAGCGATTTCTCCATCGGCTGCCATGATGAATGCTAAATAGCCCGTCACATATTTTTTTTGTGCTTCATTCATCAAAGAGATGATGGAAATAGCAGTTCCCGACTCCATAGAGTCTGCATTTGACAAAATCCGGTCCAACACATCCGGCGACACACCAAATCTCGTGAATTCAAGTGCCATTGCTGCAAGTTCAGCTTTTTCCACTTAGCCATCAGCTGCTATCATCGCCTTCGCTAACTTTGCTATGGCAATCATTTGAAGTTCATTAAAAGTCATATTCTTTAGGATTTATGATGTCGGCTCCTGACATCATTTATATTAGTCTGCACTAGGGAACCTATGCAAAAAGCATTCAAGTGCCTTTCACACTTAAAAACGCTTTGGGTATATATGCGGTGGTGATGCAGCCTATTCCGTCAAGCTCGACGACGACACGTTGCTGGCGGGAGACGCGGGCGATACGGCCCTCAATGCCTCGGAAGTCGCCATCGGTGACAACGACATGGTCGCCACTCTTGAAATGACACTGGGAGCGGTCGACGAAGAGGATGTGGTCGTTGTCGATGCTCGTCAAATGGATAAAATTATCCATCTGCTTATCGGGGACGATGAGCGGTGGGTTCTTGCCGTCGGCATTGGTGCGGAAGTGGTCGTAGTAGTAGCTGAGGTAGGCGTTGCCAGGTGCAGCGAGCGCAAAGCCCATCTCTCCCTTGGTGGCATGGGCAAAGAGCAAATTGGGGATAAGCGGTTCACGCACCCGTTTTTTCTTGCCGTTCATCTCCTTCTCAGCATCATGCATGGCAAGGTAAGTGTCAAAGCCCAAATCTTCCAGCCAGTCCTTAGCTACCTGTTCGTGATGGTAAGCCACACGCAGGACGAACCATTGCTTTATCTGCTCCTGTTGTCGTGTGTCACCAAGTTTCTGTGGGGCGTTCTCCACCGACACCCCATTCTTGTACTGACTGGGGAACGTGCGAGGGGTAAGCCGCGCACCGGAAAGGAGATTGCCGCCTTCTCGGATGTACACATTAGACAACGTGTCCATAGGTTATCTTTTAGGCACATGAAAAAAGCGTGGAACCCTTGTTACTCGTTCCACACTTCGAGGCTCTGGTATTGCCCATTACTGTCAGAACGAGCAACGCAGAAGCCCACGCCTGTATGTATATCTTACCATCGGCATACCTTATATACAATAATAAGGTATACCTCAGGCTGGCGATTACACCCATGGACATCTACCGCTGCCATGTTCTTTGACTGATTTGAAACTTGCTAGATTTCGAAGTGTCAAGAACAAAGCGTCAAGTAAACGCCTTAATCATATATATGTTCCCCACAGTCGAACAGCTCCTCATGAGCAACTCTTCCCCACCCGCTACGGGCTTCTGC